>Ga0307514_10006558_pt1 | contig 10112 bp, 11 predicted proteins | sample 16_EM_MG_FD_203088 | JGI IMG/M metagenome (GOLD analysis project Ga0307514, IMG submission 203088) | Populus trichocarpa ectomycorrhiza microbial communities from riparian zone in the Pacific Northwest, United States - 16_EM | ecosystem: Host-associated > Plants > Roots > Unclassified | place...
GGCGAGGCGCACATAGAATGAAGCACAAAATACAAACATTTACGTCAATGCCCTACTTCCTGGAAGGCCAAAATAGTCCCAACTTGTGCCATATTTGCTAGTAAACTCGGTTTGTCATGAAAGAAAGACCAGTTCAGGGTAATATCATGGTTAAATGGATAAACTCTTTGCAGTACTACATTACTACTATCCCATCTGCATCATAACCCAAGTTATTGAATATAATATCTACTTGTATGGAATGAAAATACATACAAGTGGCCAGTAGGGGTAGTTTTTCACGTTATTGAATACTAATCCGATTCGTGCTGCACCCTGTGCATGCAACACCCCCAGGGATGGGGATACCAATACAGCAGCCTCGCACCAAAATTCTATAGATATAATCTGATTTGAATTTCAGTGCTAGAAGTAGAGCCAAAGCAGAGACCTCAGGCTGCTCACAAAGTGATAGTATTTATTTGCAGGCTTGAATTAGATAGATGTGATAAGTGAAGTGCTCTAATGCATATCAAAAGGGGAGGGGTATTGGGGGGTACAGGAGGGGAAGGGAAGGATTGACTCTGGTTATTTCTGGGTGTTATTAATGTTGTTGAAAAATATTCTGAATGGTTAAGCCGAAATTTGGACCCCCCAGCCTCCGCAGCCAACCAACCAACTAACCAACCAGCTAGCTAGCCAATGAACCAAACTGACATATTAGATAAAACGCTCGTCTCAAAAATCGTCCTCATCGTGAATCACCAGCCCCCCACTCTCCGCCAGCGGCACCGGCTCCTCCTCTTCCTCGCTTCCCTTCCCATCCTCGCCGCCCTCCCTACTCCCCTCCACCCCTCTAACCCTCCTCGCGCCGACCCCCCCAAGTTTTACCTCCTGCACCCCCTTCCCCTCCTCCGCACCCCCCTTCCCTCCTCCTCCTCCTCCCTTCCCCTTCTTCTTCTCCCTCTTTCTCCTATTCCTTTCCGTCCTCTCTTCATCTCTCCTCCTCATCTCCTCCTTCTTCCTCTCAAACTCTGCCCGCTCCTTCTCCGCCTTCAACTCCTCATCCATCATCTTGACCCGCTCATTTTCCCGCCTCCTACTGGCTTTATACACATGGAACTCCCCTGACCCAGCACCAGCACTCGATCCTTGGACGTTCGCGACAATCTCCGGTGGCGGCGGGAGTGTCTTGGGTTTGGGTCCAGAGAGATTTATGACTCGGTCGGGTTTTTTGAAGAGCTGGTTGAGCTGCGCGGATTGTTGGGAGGTGGGATTCATAAGGCGCTTTTTCTTTTGCGGGCGCGAGGATTTGGGGTCCATTGAGGTGGGGATGGATTCTGGGATAGGCTCGGACATGATAGATTGTGTGTGTTTGTGGGTATGGGTTAGGTGGTGAGAGGTACCGCAGTAGAAGTGGGTTCGTCGCTTGAAGCGAGTACGTGAATACCGTATGAGTGTGGTCTTGTCAAATGTTGTCATAGCGTGGTACACCAAGGCCGAGCACGTGACATTCCATTACAATTACTACACATATATGTTGAACTCCTTGATTCTCCATCTAAACTAGGTATTTTGTTTTAACATTCCTCAACCATTACTCCTCCGCACCTGCCTGGGGGGCAGCAGATTGCCTGCCAGCAGAGGATTTTGCCGCACAAATTTCATCAACCCTCAAAAGTAGACATGCCGACTTCAAAATGCTCAGATTAGCCAAATTCACCTAGTGCCAGGTATAGCGAGTAATTTACCTCGATGGCAGTCTTGATACTCTGCAACTTCACTGCTTCTGGCTCCCACACACCATACTCTTTCATATCCACCAACTTTCCAGTATCTCCGTCGATACCCCAGGTGTGGTGGCCCTCTGCATGCTTTGCCCTCAGTTGTGACAAGACTCTAATCGGGCTTGCACCGCAGTTCTGCACCAATGTCCTTGGAATAACCTCCAATGCCTCAGCAACGCCCCTGTAGGGCCATTGCTGAATACCCTCAATGCTCTTTGACAGCTCAGTAAGTCTCACAGATACAGCCATCTCGGTAGCGCCACCACCGGGGGATAGGCGAGGGTGGAAGAAAACATTCCGGGCCACAGCCATGGCGTCCTGAAGGTTTCGCTCGATTTCGTTGAGGATATCCTTTGAAGGGCCGCGAAGAAGAATGGTACAAGCCTTGGGGTTCTTACATTTGGTAATAAATGAGAAGTACCTAATAGAGTGTGTGTCAGATGCAGTCCCGTACAGCATGTGTGGGGGTGGAAACCTACTCATCCCCAATCTTCTCAATCTCGAAAAGAGCACATCCTGTTCCAACGTCGGCCTCATGGAGATCATCCACACGGTTGACAATGGTAGCACCAGTTGCACGTGCAATACGGTTGTTGTCAGTCTTCCTAACACGGCGGAGGGCAGTAACATTACCCTTCAGGAGGTAGTGTTGCGCAAGGTCTGGGAACGAGTCATGATCAGTGAATCTGCCCATAAAACCCAGATGATAGAATTCATACCAGAAACACCCTTCTCCGTAATAACCAAATCTGGCTTCAATGCTAAGATAGCGTCACACATCGTCTTAACCTGCTGCTCCTCAATCTCCAAAATCTTATTCCAGTCTTCCTCCTTAGTGATCTCAATGTTTGTCTGAGACTCCCCCTTCTTGTACTCCAACGGGCAATCCAACAGTATAATTCTTGGGTTCTCAATCCGTCTCCTCATCTTCGGGTGCGTAATGTCCTTGTTCAACATAACGCCATCAAGCACACATGAATCCTCGATCTCTCCCCCTGGGATCTTCTCAACCCTCGCGTACCTCTTAACATCTACCTCTTGCTTTCCACCGACATCCTTGGCAACAGTTCGTACAGCCTTGAGGGCAAGGTCGCACATGAGCTTCGACCATCGAGACACAAATTTGGTTCCGATGGAGGAGGCAATTAGGTCGTACATTGCTTTGTCGTCATTGACATCTATTGGGAGGGAGATATCATCAACAATCTCAAGGGCATCACTAAGAGCACGCTTGAAGGCCTGGATGATGACGACAGGGTGAATATTTCTCTCAAGCTGAGGTAGTGACTGTGCGAGCATTTCACCAGCTGGTATTAGAGGTTAGTCGAGAGCAGCAACAAACTGAGTAAGGAGACCAACCAAGAATAATAACCGTCGTTGTTCCATCCCCGACTTCTTCATCTTGAGTTCGACTTAACTCAATCATACTCTTTGCCGCAGGATGTGCCACCTCAATTTCTCTCAGAATAGCATGACCGTCATTGGTGAGAACTATACCCCCCATGGGGTCTAATAACATTTTCAACATAGCCTTGGGTCCGAGGCATGATCGAATAATATCTGCTACACTGTTACCAGAGAGTGTAAGCTTTGGTATGCTTCAGAGAAGTGGGCAGTGGGGTCAGGCAAGCTCTAGAGAGAGATAACATACGTCTTCGCGGCGTTGATGTTAGACAATTGAGCCCTCCTCCCGGTCTGTCTGTTCTCCGCCCCCGTATCTACCATACTGTCAGCTTCTGCGGGAACAATTGTATGAGGGCTCCCACGACTTCCGGAGACATACTCATAACCACCACAGGTGCCTGCATGTTGACAAGCAATGATATATCCAAACTATTTGGTGTAGGTAGCTGTCAAAGTATCTTACCAGGGTTGTATTTTGGGGAATTTTGGTGTGGCTATATATGAGGGGTGGAATTACTCTGGCTCAACGTCTTTCTTGGCATTGGGAAAACCGTACTATGGAGCCTCAACGTAAATACTAGTCTCGGTAAATATTCGAGATGAGACTATAAATATATCTGCAAACGAATGGAAATTTTCAGCTTTTATTTGTGCCTTTATGTTTTGACCATTTCTCGTATTGTGCAATGCAGCGGCAACAGAATACAAAACCTCTTATACGCCCCACCCCACCCCACACACCGTAAATGCTCGACAGTTTCGAGTTTCGTCATAAAGAGTCTCCCATCCGTCTCCACCGCATTGATTATTTGAAAGGAACGCCAGTCACTAGGACACTGCAGTGAGGCGCACACCGCCCTCTCCCGGCAAAATCTCCGGAATCCTTGGGCGAAGTTTTTCAGTATAGTGGGGGTATATCTTTCCCAAAGTCAGAACAACCAAGACTAGGCCAATGCAGGCAATTATTGCTTTCTGTATAGCTCTATATCCCCTCCCAGACACAGTTAAGCCAACAGCTACTTCCTTCAGCTTGTTTGGGCCTAACTTGTAGAGTATCAAGCCCCCAAGAGATATCGAATATCCAAAGATTTGGAGTACGGTGAGAGGAGAATGCCAAATGACTACCGAAGCAATCACCAATATTATATCCTTCAGTACACCAGATAAAGTAAGTACCAGAGAGGAGGTTTTCCCAATCTATTACACAATGTTGGTTAGCTTTCTTTCGAGAATGGGGTTGTACTAATGCATTAGAAAGACATACAAGAAAAACCACCGAAACATTCAATCCGAATGCAACTGCAGCATTCGAAACCAAAACAACCGGCCCTACCCTGTAAATATCACCAACCCCAAAGCCAGGTGCCTCAACATATAGGAATATGATGAAGTTTATTGCCGCACAAACTGGCGCAAAATGATACAGAGAAACTAAGGGGTCCATCTTGTACTCTGCAGAGCTCAAGAGTTGCTGCACCATAACGAGGCGAGTTGCCTCGAAGATAACCCCACCAATTTGGAACAAAAAGCCAACAATTTCAAACTGCAGTTCCCCATAGGAAGCAAGAACTGTACCCAAAACTATCAAGGAAATATTCCCCAAAAGCTTCAGATTGGGCTCTTCGATGAACATTGCCCAGGTTGCCAGCAGCACGGCCACCGGAGTTGTAGCCTTAATGACTGTTCATCAGCGCATGGCAAGGGACATGATACCTGCAGGGTGTTCACCTTGAGCATTTGTATGAAAGAAACGCTGAGGTATAGGTATGCCTGGTTAGAACATATCAAGCTCAGGCTGAAAAAGAAGGCTATTGGAACGATGGCTTTGAAAAAAATCCGCCTCGTTACTCGTACACGATTAAGCCCATTCAGTAAATTTGTGCTGTATGCAAGAACACGTGTTGCAATTGTTGCAAAAATCAAATGCCATGTAGTAAGGAAGATTGCTTTGGTGCAAAGCCGACTCAATCAGCACCCAGTTTTGCCAGACATAGAACAGGAAGCCTTACGGAAGTCTTATGCTGTCAGTAACATCTGCTCATATGTGCACAGGGTTCATGGCGTACCAAATTCTAGATTGTGAAGAATCCATTTGTTGAACAGAATGACACTTGAGCTGAGGCATATCCATACTCTGGCAACAAATGAGTTGAGACCTATGATAGTAGAGGAAGACCCACTATACTGACATGACATAGATTGAGGGGTGCAGAGAGAGTGTCGGGGAGGGTGATTTCTCTAAAATGTCCACGAGATGACCAATGGTATTCTGGCTAGTTGCGTTTCGTTCCACCTGATCTTGAGGCGGAGGTGCACCATTTGCAGATGTATGTTTGAGATTGACACCGTCCGCCATCTTGCTATGAATCAATTGACGGTTAGTGCAGCAGAGTGCGATGAAAGGCTGCTGATTCTAGTCTCCGACCTAAGGGTGACTTGTTCCCTCACAACTGGCTGTTGAAGCTCATGTTCATGCTATCAGACAAGCGTGCACGTGACACGTCTGCACTGAGCTTAGTGAATTCCGCTACGTTGTACTGACTACCTATTCAGGTAGCTATTCTAAGTTGGTATTGTAGCTGGTATTGTAAGCTGGTACTTGATTTTTTAAATTTAAATTTACAACGCAATGATGCCTCGTGATGAACTTCAATTAGGATTAAGCCAGTCATTGGCTGAGACCAGCTCCATTAGTTATAATTGCAAAAGTCATATGCTTCCGTGATCTGTTCTCGATAACATAGGCCCCGAAGCATCTCAGCCTTGTGGCGTGCAACAACTCGCAATCACCTACATACAGATACTTGGAAAGCAATACAACTACAACTCCTTAGACCCTGGACTGAGATGTATACAAGACTGGGAATGCATCAACTTGAAGAAGCATTTACAATCATATATATTTTTTAAACCTACACCTGCCAAGCTCCACACTGCCATAGCTTACGAAATTGGTTGAAACTCTGATTCACAGAATAAAGAATCCAGAAATGTGGAGGGAAATGCGCTAAGCACATCTATTGGTGGGGGTTGTCGCGTTCACGTTCCTCACACCTGCCGTGGTCGTCAGTCCCAGTGTTTGTGTTGTTTTATCCAGGATGGCTACCCCAGACATGTACTCACTCATTCCAGCAGAATTTGGGCGAATTCTTGGATGCTGACTTGAGGGTACCTACCGGCGGGTATAGCTCCGTTGATGTTCTTGTCATAGGTGCAGGCCCAACAGGTAAATCACAATCCCGCCTACTTACCTGCAGACGCTGTTTAATTTTTACATTTGGGCATATTTACAGGCTTGGGTGCGGCGAAGAGACTAAATCAGATAGTAAGTGTGCAATGCTATGGGTGCAACGTACCAAGTATCTAGGTACCGCATTCTCACGCTGATGGCAAACTACTGCAATGCAGAACATTGCTTCGTGGTTACTGGTGGAGTCTAGTGAGAAACCAGGAGGTCTTGCTTCAACGGATGTTACACCAGAGGGCTTCGTGAGTATACTACTAGTCAAGCCGGATTTAATAAGTGAGTGAGATACGTGTTAATTGTTTTGTAGCTCTACGATGTTGGCGGTCACGTCATTTTTTCTCATTACAAATATTTCGATGACTGTCTTGATGAAGCCCTACCAAATAAATCGGATTGGTATACACACCAGCGGGTGTCTTATGTTCGTTGCAAAGGAAATTGGGTACACTACCCTTTTCAGAATAATATTTTGCAGCTGCCAAAGGATGATCAAGTCATATGTATGAACGGCCTGATTGATGCCGCTTTAGAATCAAGAGTCACTACCAGAAAGCCAAAGAATTTTGATGAATGGATACTACGGGTGATGGGTATGTGACCAGCTATATCCGCACGGAGTGGAAGGGCATTTAATTGACAGACATTAGGTGAGGGAATTGCCAATATATTCATGAGGCCTTACAATTTCAAAGTTTGGGGCGTTCCCACAACTATGGTAGGAGTTTAGAACTACACCAACGTAGGGAAGCAGTACGTAATTGCTTACCTCTTTCCCCGTTACAGATGCAGTGTGAATGGCTCGGGGAAAGAGTTGCAGCCCCAGATATCAAGTCTGTGACAAGAAACATCATTCTCGGTAAACCTATGGGAAACTGGGGCCCAAATGCTACTTTCCGTTTCCCTGCCTGTGGTGGCACTGGGAGTATCTGGAGTGCAGTTGCAAAGACCTTGCCAGACGTTAGCCTTCGTTTTGGGGCACAAGGGACAGTCGACAAAATCAACGCGGAGAATAACACTGTTACCCTGAAAGATGGCACGATAGTCAAGTATGGCCGACTGATTAGTAGTATGGCAGTGGATATGCTGGTAGCGAAGCTGGGCGATTCGGAATTGATTAAGTTGTGTAGAGGGCTGCTGTACAGTACAACCCACATTATTGGGGTGGGAATTCGCGGAAAGCGTCCTGAGAGGATAGGTGACAAATGTTGGGTGAGTATCATAGGAGGGCCCGATGACAATGGGTTAACTGACACCTTAGCTCTACTTTCCTGAGGACAACTGCCCATTCTACCGAGCCACGATTTTCAGCAATTACTCGCCAAACAACCAGCCAACCGCTTCCACCTTACTTCCAACTCTTTTACACGCTTCAGGAGACCCTTCACAATCATCTGCACCAACGGCAGGCCCTTATTGGTCCCTCATGATGGAGATATCCGAGACCTCCGAGAAGCCTGTGAATCTTTGTACTCTTGTTAGGGATACATTACGGGGCTGCACCAATGTTGAATTACTACGGCCCGAGGACGAGATTGTCAGCGTGTACAGGAGATCGTTTGATCACGGATACCCGATTCCCTCACTTGAGCGTAACGATATCCTCGATAAGGTCCTTCCAAAGTTGAAGGAAAAGGGGATATATTCAAGAGGGAGATTTGGGAGTTGGAAGTACGAGGTTGGGAATCAAGGTGCGTGTTATCGGTATAGAGGGTTGAGGAAAATGCGCTAATTATAGGATACTTCTAGACCACTCATTTCAATTGGGAGTGGAGGCTGTGGATAATATTCTCCATGGGTCGGTCGAATTGACGCTGAACCATCCTGACTTTGTGAATTCGCGGTACGCTTCAACATACTGGGTCCCCTTCTCGAACCCCCCCCCCCGCGCTTTGCTATGGGACACAACTGACGGAATATGTAGATCCAATCTTGAGAGACGCCTTTCTAAGGGCCTTACATTTCTCGACAAGGAGCTACGACCAGAGTCCCCGAACTAAATATCTCCGGCCTAAAATTATTACAGAACCCTTATCTCTCTATTTTGGTAGATATTCATTGGACATTTCCTCAGGCGTCGTTGAATTGGATTGGGATGATTTCTTTACTACATATTTCAGGTAGCCTTATCAGATTGTTGGATCTAGGGACTACAGCGGTTTATATCGATATAGATAGAGATAGAATACAACGCGGGCAGGATTTTGTAGATATCTCCCTTCATGTCAATCATGTAGTAGTGAACTCAGGGTAATTAGTTACCTTACCAGTTAGGTACGATATCAAGGACAAGCAAATACGGTAATCACTTGGTTCAAGGATTGAAAATCAAACTAGAGTAGTTTTTCTACATAATTCTTAGAATAGAACTGGAAGATATCAACAACTATCGCAGGAGCAGTATATGTATTTTATCCACGCCACACTATATAGGGAAATCTACAAATGCCACAGCAGTATTTAAAAAAGAGGAGGAAAAAATACACCAATCTCAAACAAATTGAAAACCCAAAACAGAAATCCGTCCCAAATTAGATATACTCAAAACCAAAAGAAAAAACGCCATTATACCACCCGGGGAATATCATAGCACAAAACAGCACACTCACAATCCCACCCAGGCCACTTTCCGCAGCCTACCCGCAGCCTACCCACCTTTGCCGCATACATTCATACAAATACACCCCCTCAAGAGTTCCCTCACACCACTCCTGCCGCGTTTATTCTTCCTCAGACTCACTCTCCTCCTCGCCCTCGTCCAACGCCTCCTCCAACATCCCCGCCAAATCATACTCCTCTTCCTCTTCCTCTTCCTCTTCTTCATACTCTCCATCCCCGTTCCCATTCGGCGTCGGAGCGCTCTGCACCTGCGCCTGCTGCTTGTACGGCTCCTCATCTTCATCACTACTCTCCTCATCCTCATCCAACACATTTATTTGCCTCCCAGACAGCGAAATCGGCTCATTATACGCCATTGGGCTCGGCGCTACCATCTCCTCCTCCTCCTCCTCCTCCTCTTCATCATCATCATCATCACTATCCATCTCCTCATCTCCCTGGGCAGCAGCCGACAACGAAACCGGTCCACCGCGATTCCCACCCACCCACGAAGACCCAAGGCCAGCAGTTGTTGATCTCGATCTATTATTCCTTCCGTCATCTGCATCCTCGCCTTCGACAATAAGGTCCCCTGAGCCAGGGAACTCGTTCTCGTCTTCGCCCGATTCGTTATCGGCATCGGATTCTGATGAGGAGACTTCGTCGTGCGGGCGTTTGTGGGAGGTCTCTGGATGGGATAGTGTGAGGTCGATTTCTTCTGTTGGGATGGCACTCTTTTTGGCAGTGGAGGATAAAGAGATGGGGCCATTTGCAGAGGATTTCTTGTTTGCTGCTGGAGTTTTGGCGTTGGGCTTGGCTCGGGGTTTAGGAGCTGCTACAGAGGGGGTGGCTCGAGGACGGGCAGGTAGTGTTTGTCGTACAGGTGCTGGTATTGCTATTATTGGGTTCTCTTCTATTATGAGTCCCCCATTGTCCTCATCTACGTCTTCATCCTCGGCTGATGCGTTCGGGTCTGATAGTTCCTCATGGAACTTTTCTAGCCTCTGCTTCCTGTCTTTGTCGCCTCGTAGCCCGGATGAGCTTGTTGGTACCTCAAACTTGTTGTTGATGAAGTTCCTGTAGTCGAATGGGTTCTCTTT
>Ga0307514_10006559_pt1 | contig 10111 bp, 8 predicted proteins | sample 16_EM_MG_FD_203088 | JGI IMG/M metagenome (GOLD analysis project Ga0307514, IMG submission 203088) | Populus trichocarpa ectomycorrhiza microbial communities from riparian zone in the Pacific Northwest, United States - 16_EM | ecosystem: Host-associated > Plants > Roots > Unclassified | place...
ATTAATATAAAACCTAGTTGATAAGCCATGTTTCCTTAAACATTAGTTGATCTATTCAGTCCTTAGTGTCGATATCTTTAATTGCATACCAATCACTGATGAATTTCTTGGTCATATTGACATCACTAAAAAGTACTATATTTGGGCAGGCTTTTGACGAGGCTATTTCTGAGCTGGATACATTGGGTGAGGAGTCTTACAAGGACAGCACATTGATCATGCAACTTCTCCGAGATAATCTGACACTCTGGACCTCTGATATCACGGTCTCTCTCTCTCTCTCTCTCTCTCTCATATTCATATTCTTTCCCCAAGGTTGCACACGTGCGCACCCATTTGCACATTTGTGTAAGCATGCATTTATGTACATGTGTTTGTTGAGGTTTGGCCGACCCCTGAAGCTGTCTAACCATTCTCGCTTCTAATTACAGAATCATTAAATCCTGTTTTGGAACCATATGTGCAGAATAACCCATTTGTGCATTGCATATTTTTAAAAACGCAATGTGCTTTGCATTTGGAACTTGCAACAATCACTACCTGAGTGGACAGAGTTGACAACATTCTCTTAAGTTCAAAGGCAAATTATGCCTGATACTATATGTTATGTTCGCCAATTTATGTTGGCTTGTTCAGGACCTTTTTTTTTTATATAACAATTCATCATTGTTTGAAGTTATAGGGCATCTTATGAGAGACATAAGCAGAGTATGATATTAGAATGGTCTTGGGTGGTTTTGACCTGATGTTGCTTATGCATGAGCAACTGCTTGTAACTTTCAAAGGCTTTTAGTTTATATTATTCTGGTTATGCTTGATGTGTTCATTATTCCAATTTTAGGATGATGCGGACGAGATCAAGGAAGCATCAAAACGTGAATCCGGCGAGGGGCCGCAGTGATGAAGTTCAGTTCATAGGATATATGCACTCTGTACTTCTATCTTGTGAAATTTACAGACGCCTGTGGGTTGTTGTAGTTGGATTTATTAATGAATTTGATAATCTTGAGTGCCGTGCCACAGTACTTGGGATTGAAATGTACCAACAGATTATCAAGTTTTTAGTATTGATGCCTACAATCTGGGTTGATGTTTTTATCAGATTTTCATCTTCCAATTCTGGGTTTGATGTTCCTTGTGGCTCTGCTATATGATATTACATCAGTGACGAAACTACTTGTTTCGAATTTTTAGCATTCAAAACCCTGTTTGGTTTATCAGTAACACCTTTAGGTGGTTGTAGTAGAACAGAACAGGAATTATAAAAGTTCCCGAATCAGTTTCCCTCCTTTTAGGTCATCAGAACATCAAGCATATACCCTCCAAAGTAACTAGCCCCGATGGTGTATAACTGTGGATGATTAAAGTTGAATGTATAGGCGTTTATTCAACTAGACCAAGCTGGACAAGTTGAGAGTAGAGCCTTGCCATGGCTTGAAATGGATTAATTTTTTGGATTTCTTCGTTGTGCTTCGAAATGGATTAATTTTTTATTTGATGAAAAAGCATTTTTAAAAACATGGGAAATGCATTACCAGATCAAGTAGGGTTATAGATGATGTTACAATGGTTGGCATCTTAAAGTCGTGTTGTATAATGACAAGTAAATTAAACCTACAAATCCACAAAAAAGGAACCTCAAGGTTGTCCATTTCCACTAAACTACGATTCTGGCTAAAGCTTTTTAGACCACTGTCCGAATCCAATTCACCTCGCATAAACAAGGCGATAGGCAGGGAAAAAGGGAAAACCCCCACTGCCACCACTAACCCCAAAAACCCTTTAAAAAACCTCCTCTTTATAAATACACCCACGTACTTATTTCTTTGTCGCTTTCTCTCCAATGGCAACCGAGTCCTCTGTGATTGCCTGGTAAGCATCCTCTCTCACTTTTAACTGTATAAAACACATGTGTACAAGTAAAATCATGGCAATGTTTTCGGTTTTATTTTGTTTGTGAAATATGAAACAGGGGATCGGGCGAGGATGGCCAACTAGGGATAGGGAACAACGAAGACAAAGAATGGGTTTGCGTTGTCAAAGCTCTCGAGCCTTACAAAGTTCGCTCTGTTGTTGCTGGAAGTCGCAACTCTCTTGCCATTTGTGATGATGGCAAGGTTTTTATTTTTCTTACCCTTCTCTGGCTTTAGCTGGAATACTAGTATGCACTGAATAGTTTGTTTGATATCAATGATAAAAATTTGATTTAAGCTTGTCTTATTAGCTTCTAGTAAAAAAATAATGATTGAAAGTTCAGCCTTTTGACTTATAGTAAAGTTTTAAATTTCAAGTCCTTTAAGTAAGCTGATGATTAAAGTAGTTGAATTTTTTTTTAGTGAAATAACCCTGAAATTTATTTGGATTAAAGTAATTAAATAACTTGATTAGATTTATTGACTTGTTATTGATTTGGACTGAGTCAAGAATAAAAAAAGAAGAAGCTCAACTTGAATGAATTGTTGAGGACACTTTTGTTTATGCATGCAGCATTTTTTTTGGTTTACAATATGTTGGTGTTAATGTAAATGGGTTTTTTGAAAAAAAATATTTTGATTGATATTGCTAGTTGTTTACTTGGGGTTGGAACCAAAGAGGGACATTAGGACATCCACCAGAGACCAAAACCGAGAACATTCCTAGCCAGGTCAAGGCTCTTGCTAATGTCAACATTGTTCAGGTAATATTTTTTCTTTGGTTATTTTTTTTGGAAACCATGATGATTATGCTTCTCTTTGGTTATGCAATGGTTCGTGTGTGTCTAAGTCTGTGTGTCAATCATTTTGTTCTAATATTTTGTTTTTGGGTTTCTTGATTTTTAGGCGGCTATTGGTGGCTGGCATTGTTTGGCTGTTGATGATCAAGGACGTGCTTATTCTTGGGGTATGCAATGATCCCCTTTTAGTTTTTTTCTTGAATTAATCATCTCATTGTCTGCTTATAAGAATGAATCATTGAGATAACAAGGAGGTTTTTTCCCTGTATCTGAATAGCATTGCTTGGTTTGGTTAATTGCTGCATGAAAGAAAAAAGTTGCAGAAAATACAATGATTTTGTTTTTTTGTATGAATGAAAATTCATGTTCATACTTTTTTCTTCCTTCTTTCTCATGAATGTAGTTTGTTTACTCAATGTTCATATATAAGTGGAAGAACTAATGAATTTAAAAGTATGATACATTTTTAACAATGTAGGTGGGAACGAATATGGCCAGTGTGGTGAAGAACCTGAGAGGAAAAATGACACTGGGAGGCCTTTGAGAAGGGATATAGTCATCCCCCAACGCTGTGCATCAAACCTTGTAGTTCGCCAGGTGATTTTCTTTTCTATCAATCATTATAGAGTGCAGGAGTTGAATTATTTTAAGGAATCCATTTCAATATCTTCCCCAGCACCTCCCAAGCTGTATGAAATATGAATATGGTTTCAGATTGCCTCCTTGGTTGTTATGTACAAATGAATACTCAGGAATCTACTATTTGTATTTAATTTCATCCCCTTTTCCTTGTGTGGGTTTTATTTGCTCTCCGAATGATATTGTAGAAGAGGATGGTTAACTGTGCATGCTTATTTTTCAAGGCATTAATTAAGTCTATTAATAGTATGTAACTTCCTCCTGCTGCTGCTTGCTATAAGCCAAGAAAGCTGACCGACAACCTTAGAGTGACATGAATACTCAAGAATGGTATTTGAGATGTTAGAGTGCACGCATGAGTTGTAATCCTGCTTCATTAAATTCTATTCCAGCATCAGGCATCTTACTCATTGAGGCATAAGCCTTAAGTATCGGTTTTATGGATCATAGCAATTTTAGACTAGCTTGCGTACAACTTAGAAATTTGCTTTCACTTACCTCCCTTCTATATTTGTGATTGTACTTATATGTTAAATGACATGTCTTGGCCCTCAATTGCTTTTCTGTCTGTTCTAATTGCTGATATGTCATCCATCTCTAATTGCTAATTTTTTAGGTAGCTGCTGGGGGTACTCACTCTGTGGTTCTCACACGTGAAGGGCATGTATGGACCTGGGGTCAACCATGGCCTCCTGGAGACATGTACAGTTTCCTTGACTTAAATCGTCAATTATGTTTTTACATATCCCTGTTTCTGGTCCTTGCTACATGCTTTTGAAGTGTGCTTGTATTGATAGCTTGCTGCGTCCTCATATTATTGCTGTTTTAACCACTTACAGCTTTTCATATTTTCAGAAAGCAGATATCTGTCCCTGTGCGGGTACAAGGTCTTGAAAGAGTGAGGCTCATTGCTGTTGGGGCATTTCATAATTTAGCTCTTCAAGAAGATGGAACTTTATGGGCGTGGGGTAATAATGAATATGGACAGCTCGGAACTGGTGATACTCAGCCAAGATCACAACCTATTCTTGTCCAAGGACTTTCTGGTCTCAATTTGGTTTGTATTACATCCTTAAGTCCCTTTCTGCTTGACTTCTATTTTTATTCCATTTCATTAGGCATCGTTAGTTGCACAATACAGTTTCTCATCTCATCTGAAGTGTTAGGATTTATTGATGAATGGGTTCCTCATTCAAGTTTATTTTTGAAAATTCTTCTTCCCAGATTACCTGAATAAATCATTTGAAAATATGTCATTTCTTATAATTGGTTGTTTGGAACCTTTCTATGAAAACACTGCCATCATCCAGTCTGAGAGTGCCCCATATGTAGTGCCTTGGCATGATCAAGGTACAATAGTTCGATTTAGTGCAGTGCAAACATGAAAGCTTATAAAAGGGGTGAAGACTCGTGTTACTCAGTGATGCAGAGAATCTGCACTTTAAACTTGTTGACTTCTAATAAAGGCTTACGCTAATGTGCACTGAGATTGGTGATATGGAATGAGCTGTTTTCTTTCTTGTTAATTTCTTAGACATTTTGTGCTTGATTTCAGTTTCATATCTATAATAGCCTGAGTGTATGTCTAGGTTGATATTGCTGCTGGTGGATGGCATTCTACTGCATTGACTGATGATGGGGAGGTAAATATGCTCTTTGCTGTCTAAAAGTTTCTTTAATTAGGTTGACCGCATGCTTGTCATTATTATAACCTGTTCAGGTGCAACATTGTATATAGCAGAGAAGTTCATTCAGTTCTGTACTTTCATCTTGAGCTTATGTTTTATTCATGTGGGTTATGTTTGGTATGATTTTTGCAAATTGATTCAAGTTGTTTTTCTTGATTTTTGACTCTCACAGGTATATTTGGATAGAATCATATTTTGACTTAAATCAAAAGTTAGTTACAAATCCAAGTCAAAATTGTGATTTAATCAAAAGTCAGATTTTTTAATATTTAACGTATGGTATATTACATCTCTTCCTCAAAAGAGTTGCTTTCAAGTCTTAACAAACATACTTCTAACTTCAAGTCATTTTAACTTTATTTTTGTCGTAAGTTGTCTATGAAAAACAACTTCTGAATTATGACTCAAAGTCAAAAGCTACTTTGTGTGGCAGAGCTTTCCTAGCTTAGGATCAGAAATTCCACTTGTATCAATCTTTAAAAGGCTTGTATCTTAGGTTAAAGAGTTTGCTTTTAGCTATTGGCTTTCGGGCCATATATAACCCCTTTCTCTTCTCTGACTTTTACATGATGCTTGAATTGGATCTTGCTGATTATAAATAAGAGACGCATCCTTACTCTCAGTATAGGAACTGTATCCATTGCTTTGTGAATAAGGCTCCGCTTGACATGACTTGTGGAAAATGGTTTTTGATTTTGAGCCATAATTCGAAAGCTATATTTCTTAAATAGCTTATGAAAAAAATAAGTGAAGATGTTTGACAAAAATTAACACAAAGCAACTTTTTTTGATGAAGGGAGGTGGTACAAGTTAGAATCAATTAGTTGGAAGTTTAAAAAGTTTAAAGCAAAATCTTGACTCAATTTTGTAACGATTTTTTGATGAAAGTCAGAAGTTATTTCTAATCAAACATGTTTTAAACTTTTCTTGAGTCAAAAGATAAAAATAACTTAATTTAATTTGTGATGTAGGTAGAAGCTGCATAGGACAGTAACAACATGAAATCGCAAGAAAAAGACACATAATACTTAATGAGCAAAGAGGGTTGTAGATGTGAACCCTGAATTCACAACTTTATTATCGGAAAATTAAAGCATATGGTAACTGCCTCCTTAAAATATTTACAAGACATTTAAATAGGTAAAAAAACCCTATCTTAACTAGGAAACAACTAGGAATCTGAAAACATAAAGGAAGTAAACAAAAAACCCGAATTAAAACATAAAATCCGAAAAAAACATATGAAAAAAAAAAAAATACCATACCAGGAGCATTAGTGCTTAAAACACGATTCTGAAAGATCTGACGGTCTGTTCAGCAACATAGAGATTGCCCTAGGGAAAATTGCTCGTAGAATCACTTGTTATTGTAGTCTTAAGGAGCTAACCAGACTTGTCATTCCAAATTTTTTTTTCTTGGGTGACTCTCCGCTTTACTATACTTGCTAGCCCGATGCTCAAGTTCACAACATCTGAAACAACGAATTCTGAAACCGGAACCTTGACCCGATGCCTATTGATTTTGTTGAGCTGGCCTAGGTTGTGTGGTGGTAGCCTTCTGATTATTGATATGCCCACCTATATTATTCTAATCTACTTGGAAACTTCTACTCCTACTCCTAGCAGTTTATTGTTTCTCTATTGTCAAGGCCCTTTGTTAAGCTTCATAAACTATTAATAAAGACTATAGACACAATACCTCCTGTATAGACTGCTTTAGATCACTTAAATACCTTGCAACTAATTGCTCTTCTGTAACTGCTAGATTCCAAGCTACTAACTGGTAGAAATCATTAGTGTAATCATTGAAAAACTTACCTCATTTTCTCAGCGTGTGAAGCCTTTGGTATAAGGTTTGAGAATAACTGAAAAGAAGGAACTGCTCTCTCATCTTCTTCTTCATTTTATCCTAGTCATTGATTTTCATTTTTCCTTGCCTCTCCTGCATCTTCTTCAACCGTTCCCACCAGGTAGATGCCTGACCTTTCAATTTGATTGTGATTAATTTAACTTGTGTCTACTCAGGAACCTCCTTATACTTAAAAATCCTCTTGACTTTGTTCAACTAGTCTATAAACTTGTCTGCCTGTAAGGTTCCAATAAACTTAGAGATTTTGATATGAAACTTGAAATCCCCAAATCTAACCTCTTCCCTATCATGAGGTTGTCTTCTCCGTTCACGCCTTTGGGTTTTAAGTACTAGCTAAGGTCCCGTGATCACTCTCCTGGGTATGTTCACGTTGCTCTTTCTCTTCTAGTCTACGAGTCAATTATGCGATATGTCTTTGCATGTCCTTCATGATGAGCTCCTGGATGTTTCTCCTCGAAGGGGAGCCTCCTCATCCTCCCCTTGGACATGCCCCACTCTATAACCATTTCCTACCATGGTTGTTTAGTGTAACACAACAAGCAAACAATTATCGATGAAATTACAACACACAACAAGCAATATAAAACTTAGGACCGTTAGACTCTGATACCAATTAATGCAGGTAGAAGCTACGTAGGACAATAACAACACGAAATCACAAGAAAAAGACATAAGATGCTTATGAGCAGAGAGGGTTTTAGATGTAAACCCTGAATTCACAACTTTATCCTCTAAAAATTAAAGCATATGGTGGTTGCCTCCTTAAGAGGTTTACAATATCTTTAAAAAGGTCAGAAAACCCTATCTTAACTAGAAAATAGCTAGGAATCTGAAAACATAAAGGAAATAAACAAAAAATAATCTGAATTAGAACATAGAATCTGAAAAAACATAGGGAAAATAATAAAAACTATCATATCAGAAGCACAAAACACAATTCTGAAAGATCTGACTGTCTGTTCAGTGACGCAGTGGTTGTCCTATAAAAAATTGCCTATAGAATCACCTTAAAAATTTGAGCCCGATGTAATGGACAAATCTCTCATTATCGTAGTTTTAAGGAGCTAATCAGATCTGGCCATTCCAAATCTTTTCTTGGATTTAGACCTATCTTACTAGTCCATAAAAACATTTGTTAGGCCATTTACATAGCCTGTCTAGGCCAAATCCCTATCTAGTAATGTTAGATCATCATCTAAATACTTAGAACCACCTGTGTCTACAAGCCTGACTACATTAATTTGCAAGTCATACCAACAGAACTTAAACCTAGCTTCCTTCTGATTTTGTTTTTAAGGCGAATCAGGTGTTACCTTCCTTGTTGCATATGCTACATATGTCACCCGATCTGGTTTTGTTTGTCTTTACCATTTGGGTTGAAAATAATTTTTTGCTTAATACCTGTCTTCTATTGCAGGTGTATGGTTGGGGAAGAGGTGAACACGGAAGAATGGGATTTGGAGATAATGACAAGAGCAGTAAAATGGTCCCCCAAAAGGTTAATCTTTTAGCAGGGGAGGACATTATTCAGGTATCATCAACATATGCATTTGGGAACTCTCGGAAATTCTTATTTACGGTTTGTATATAATACAAATTTTTGGCTTTGGCAACCCAAACTTGCAATTCCTTTTGTTTGTCATGTGTGCATAGGATTGTAAACTACTAAGTTCTACAGAATATGCATGATATGTTTCCTGAGAATGCTCGTTGATATTGAACAATTAAGCTCATCTTTTGTGCCCCTAATATACTGAATGATGTAAGGTCTTTTCGGGACGATGTTGAGCATTTGGTGAATTTTGCTTAAACATCAAACTGAACTTGGCACTGAAGTTAATGGTGGAACCATTTCCCTGAAGTACATGACTGGATTACATGCTCACACATTCACGGGGCCAACTTTCTCTAGATTTGGATGCATTAATTTCAGCGATCATAGTATATTGTTAATAGTAATACTTAATCATTGAAGAGCAATTACTCAGGTTTGACAGTAGGTTCCCTCAACCCTTGCTAGGAGCTTTAGGAACTCTGGGAACTGTTGGATAAGGACTTGCAAGCCTTTTGTTTTTTTAATATAATTTCTAGTGTTGCCCTATATTTGAAGCACATATTTTAGTTTGTTGTGACAATCCTCATTATTGTAATTGATTGTAAAAGAGAGAAAATTGAATTGGTATTTTTTAGCTTGCTATGGTTAACCAGTGTAATATCCTCCCATGGTTCAAGATTGAACTGGTTTTATTTGCAATCCAGGTATCTTGTGGCGGGACTCATTCAGTTGCGTTGACACGTGATGGGCAGATGTTTTCCGTAAGTATAATCAGCTCTTTTTATTCCAATGGCAATGACATGATATATGGGTGGAGTGCAGTTTTTGTTCATCATAGAGGTTGATTCCTTATCTGCATCTATGCATATTTATTCTCTCTCCCTCTCTCTCTAATATCTTTGCCTGCATGGGCACTTAAACACAGGTACATAGGTTCACAGATATTTGCACTTTTTACCACTTTCTCAGCAAACGACTTGTTTTAATATTGAGTAGTAATATATGCTGACCGGATTTTCTGGCAGTTTGGTCGAGGTGACCATGGACGGCTTGGATATGGGAGGAATGTGACTACAGGTCAACCAATGGAAGTGCCATTAGACATCCCGCCTCCTAAAAAACTTCGTGACAATGGAGACGAGGGACACTGGATTGCTAAACTTGTTGGTTGCGGAGGTCGCCATACTTTGGCGATCGTGGAAATGGCAGGGACTTGAATCTAAATAGATTTGACATGATGTCTAAAAGTCTGATTTTGTAATACGAGACAATGCAAGACCAACTCAGAGAACATTAACACTGGATAATTTTATAAATTACTGGATGGTATTCACTTTTCCATTTTACTTACGGGAAGAGTTCAATTTCCATGTCATGGGATATGGTTTTTGATGATGTTTCAAAAAATTCAAGTAGTTTGGAGCCAAGTTTATGTCTTGGATAATCAGTTAATCTTTTGATTCTGATAATCTAATTTTTTTTTTTTAGCCAACGTGGTTGGAGGCGGTGCTTGATACTCGCAAAAGATCTTCTTTAATGAATTTATGAACCCTTTAATGATCAAGTCAGTAAGTTTTTTAAAAGAAAATATAATAATATTACAGAGATATATTATATAAATGAATATGCAATACAAAGAGGACATTT
>Ga0307514_10006560_pt1 | contig 10111 bp, 6 predicted proteins | sample 16_EM_MG_FD_203088 | JGI IMG/M metagenome (GOLD analysis project Ga0307514, IMG submission 203088) | Populus trichocarpa ectomycorrhiza microbial communities from riparian zone in the Pacific Northwest, United States - 16_EM | ecosystem: Host-associated > Plants > Roots > Unclassified | place...
AGTACAAGGGGCACGTGAACTGTGCCTGGGAATAGGTCATATGACCTGCACAAAAGTTTGCGGTTTTGGCGGGGAAGAAGTACACGAAAAAACCACAAAACCCAGTACTCTACGAGTCCCGGGAATATTAGTACTGCGCCGCCGTGGGTTAGGGCTTCCGCGCTTACAACCCGCTGGCGCCCGTCATCTCGGTCCCAAAATGGGCAATCGGCTTTTTGGTCGGCAAACCGAGTTTTACGGAATCGCTTCGAGCCGATATTTCCGTTTGAATCTTGATGACTCTGACCGCTGTCACGGTCACTGGGGCCAGCGGAAGATTTACCAGTCGAGGGTATCTTGAATTTATCTTCAAGTTTGAATCAGTATCCGGACGATGAAGTGAGCGAAGAAATTTCAAGTAAATCTGCACGCCAGCCAACAAGAACTGTTCCCGCCTATTTCATCACCTTAATCTCAAAGGTTTCCTTTCACGCTTTTTTGACGAACCGCTTTGGTGGGACTGTCACATATTTCAAGCGCTTGGAAGCGCTTTGGAGCGATTCCACCCATCCTTCCAAGTGCTACAACCTCGTCGAAGCTGACTCGGTATTTTCCTGATGGCCGTCCGCCCGCCTCACTGGGTGATGCTCGCTTACAGTCCCACCGATTGTCTACCGTTCCTCCGGTCCTCTCCCAACCAACCATTCGGGGAGGCTTCGTAGGCTACAGGTTCTATTACGCCCGCCCGCGAGCGGCACTACTTCATATCCCCGCCGACATACCGGAGTACTGATTCGAAATTCTCCATCGCTTTTCCTCGGCCAAAATCCACTCTACACATCATATTTCGAAGAACTTCCAACACCCACAACTCAAACCGGGATCGCCTATACGGATTGTCCATCTCCTGTATAATTGCTCATAAGCCTAAAACTTCACGACCTCACACACTCTTATCATCCGCACGTGTTATGTTCTTTACTCACCAAAAACTGACGCACAATGACTTTCTTCATCCTTTCTCGCGTATTGATGGGGTCCTTTGCGCATGGTGCAATCGGCTGGTTCGACACAGCTTGATCTACAAAGATTGCGACTGTAACCATAAAGTCCTTGCGGTGCACTTACGCTTCTTGGACCGTGCCTCGATCTCGAATCGCCAGTACCCCTGTGCGAGATCTGTACCCGGGTGCACGGTCTCGGTTATCATCCTGGGCTTGAATTTTGGTCATGGTCATATCCAGGCGGCTAACTGACCTAGTGCCGCATGTGATTACGATGTCTCCCGGACAAAACAAACCACGCCGCACTCTTGCAAAGCCTGACTACATCTGCGTAAGTAATCGGGATTGGTCTCTACCGACAAAGTTCAACTCAAAAGCTGTGGATCAAATCTGCCGCCAACGTCGGTAATTAACCTCGCATCAGCAAACGTCCCACCTGCCACCCGACCGCTTAGGTGAAAACCCAGACACCCTTCGGTCACTCTAGATTGCCTCCGTTACACCTTTTGTTTTCGTGGGGTCGGACCCCGATCACCCACCGCGTCTCGTGTGAAATCAGAGTACTGTGGAATGTTTCGTATGACTGCTCCTCGCTTCTGAGTCTTCGAGACATATGTAACCAATTGATTCACGGATCCGCTTGCTATCAGGTTACGTTTTTGAAGGCCGCGTGAGATCCGCACGGAGTTGGCCGGTTGGGCCCATGTCCCATCAAAGACCAAGAGTTCCCAGCGTTTACCGTCACGTAAACCACGCGGTTCTCACCTGAAAAAAGGGGACGGTAGTAAATGCGAAAACGAAAACAAGCTCTCTTCTTCCCAAGGCCTCATGCACGTGGAAATTTTATCCTACGCAAAGTGCTAGGTTACCGGTACCTTTGACCATCTTCCATTCCGCTGGGACTCTATTGGCACCGGTTGTTCCTGCGTTGTGGAGGGAACCGATGAAACCGAGCGTGAGGGGAAGGTGTGGGGGAAGGTGGGAACAATCCAATGAATTACTATGATCACATACCTCACCTGACCAAACAATCAACATAAGACACCGGTCACATATATGGTGTGCGGATGCGTATCGTCCCTTCTGACCCTTCCACCCCTCGAACGTCTCTAGGCGTACTCATACCTGCGGGATTGCGCAAATTAAAGAGGCGCCGTTTTACAGAAGCCGCTAAGACGCTGGGGCATTACACAACCGCGTGGGAAGATGAAAGTACACTACCCTCGTGTTAGCCTGAGTTTCCGGTTTCTGGGGACGACGTAAATGCGATGTTTTCTCCCTAGAGCCGTCGTACCTGACGGCACTTGAGCTAGAAGCGCTACCGAATCCTCCTCCGGGTTTAACATCACGTTTAACCCAAACCAAGGCATCGATCGCATTGGTCCCGTGCTGAACGTGAGGAAATCGGTTCTAGTAGCGTTACACAAGTTACTCCACATGCGCTCGTGGATAAGGATTCTGGCAACCCGAAGGACTGCAACGGGTCTCATCGCTGGGACTGTTCTCTGGAGGGACCTGAAATGACATTGGGAGCACGGAGAGTGTTATACAGAAGGTCCCGGGGATATCATATTTACGGAGCTCTCTCCGTGGTGTAAATACACAATTTCTTCCATAGAGTGGGCCTAAGCATCAGGAAATCGACAATAAGTTGTATGCTGTAAGTGACCGCGACGTTGCACATATATCCCCACGACTCTTCGAGTTTCAAATCGGTCCGCCGTCAGGCATGCAGCGGTGCACGTGAACCGGCTGCGCATCATGCTACTGTTTCTAGGAGGTTTACCGCTTCTCCAGCCGACATCCGCTTCGAAGGTACGCTATACAAGCACCGTTTTATCATATACCACACTTTATCCGGGATATCGTGGCGATTTGGGCGCGGTAGCTTAGCCCCGCTTAACAGCGCGTACGTTGCTGCGATTCCAACCATCTCAGGAAATGGGGGCCGGCCTGTGAGAACCTGCCATCAATGGGTGAGCTGAGGGAATACCATACCACAATGGAGGCTGTCCCTACCTCCCAAGCGATAATTCCGAAAGCGAACATATCATCTGCCTTAGTACAAGGTGAATAATTGGGTACGCCTGCAGGTTGTGGCAGAACCAGCTTTGAGATACTACTGTGATGGAGCGCGCCGGTACGGGTCCCACTCCTCGGCAGTAGAAGTGTGGCGCCGGAAAGAATGGAAGCGTTGCTGAACCCAGCGATGTGGGCGGTGCCGACCTTATCGACCAGAATGTTTGCCTAGGACGTGTCCCGAAGTCCATGAGTTGTGTGATGCGAGTCTGCGTAACCTGAACTTAGCGTACCGTTCGAAGGTCTCCGTGCACAACGTTTAGGTCGTGCATGCACTTTAAGGATCGGGCTATCGCTGTTAGCTGTTGTCGGGAGACATCAGAGAGTGGGTGGAGAAGACCCGCATGAGAATGAGTACCAGCTCCAGCCCCCTAACGTTGGGTACATTCATCAGATACTGCCTCAAGTCGAGGTTGATCATGTACTCGTAGACGAGGCTGAAAGGGTGCGCCTCGGACGAGTATATACCTACGAGCGGTACCACATCTACGCCTCCGTAGTAAAGTAGATTGTATATATGAATCTCATTGGTAAACTTCTGTCGAGGGATTGTCAGTGGCGCCGTTGGTAAAGACACCGGTGGTAGCATACCGCGACGATTTCCGCGACATCAGACACCTCGTAGAGGCGATAAGACTTCACAACAACCATGCAGCCATTGTGTATCGCCCCCCAAATGTTTGAAACACCTCCAGCGCCAATCGGGTGTTCGCCCATGACCTTGACGTCCTCCGGTTCAAGACAAGAGAGGGTGGGCGGGATGAATGATCGAAGACCTTGGGCCATTTGTGCGTAATGTAGCGAGGGATATGTCGAATTCTGACCTCGAGTCAAGGTGGTGTCGGCAGGCGATGAAGTGGCTGAGACGAAGGGCGTTATCTGACAACCAAGGAGTCTACTCGATGGAAGACACGAGATGGATAGGAGGGAGAGGGAGAGGGAGAGAGGTGAAGGATTGAGGCTTTTATATCGTTGGGGTAATCAAATCAAGTTTTCCGATCCATAATGGGAAGGGGTTTGGAGGCAGAGAGAGTAACGTGATGAAAGGGCATCAGGAGGAACCGACATTGGTACATGAGACGACTCCATCGAGTAACACAGTGACACCGTGTCAGGGACGCTCGTGTGAAGTGGCGTTGTACTTTGAGAAACCGCCCTTGTTGCGATATGTGGGGGGATGGGAAGGAGCGATTGTGGGAAATTAAGGCTGTTCCCTGATCGATCTGGGCCACCGGAACTTGTCCGAGGATAGGGTGGATGCAGTGGAGTGATAGATACGTAAGGAACTAAGGAATACATCCGTTGGGTTTTCCCACAGGCCCACAAACCCGAAGAAGGGTGAAAAAAAAACCGGAACGAGGCAAAGGAAAGGGGGGAGTGACTGAGAAGGAGAACTCCGAGCATCGCCAGCACCTGTGATTTAGCTCCATACGCCCATTCAGAATATCACGTGATTTCAGGTTTTGCGAGTCCACGTTCGTTGAGTACGAGCGCCGAATGCTTCATAAGGTGGGTAACGCAACCTGCGCGCCGCGTCCGAGATAATATGAGGTATGATTTCTCCAACAACCTCCCGCTCGCCTCTCCAACCTTTTTGTAGTACAAGGAAGGAACACTTGCATGGTGGAAAGGCAAATCTTTATCGATAGAACCATTAGCCATGGGGAACCACGCCAACCACCAGTCGATCTGCTGCGTCACTCGGATTGGCACCTCCCAGCGTTGCGTCTCCAAAACCGAAACGGAAATGAATCGCGCGTCAAGGAGGAAGGTGTGGTGGAATGTTGGGTGCGGTCCACGTTCCTAACTCGTTCTAAAGAGGCCGAACCAGATATTGCTCCATGTTCCGAGACAGGATAGATAAGAAGCGTTATCATGGCTGACTGGAAGGGCCTTCTCACCCTACGAAAATCAGAACTCGTGGGCATACCCGTTTCCGGTCAGACAAAAAAGTGTAAGGACGTACAGCCTCGTTGCGATGGGTCTAATTTTTCCTCCGACTACATCGGGTTTACTTATCCTTGGGGCGAGGATGTGATACAATTCAAGTTGTATCTGCGCAACCTCTTCACCTATCTCAAGAACGAGGTGATAGAGCCTTCGTGCAGACTTCCGATAACGGCGTAGCACGACGTGGAGTTTCCCACAAGCAACGTCAAATATTCTTACCTCGCATCGAGGATCAGCTGAAACCCAGCATCCAAGAGGGCTAGCGGGTACGCCCTGGTCATTTTGTTTATATTGCGATAACGGGAGAACCTCTACAGTGCGCAGCGAATTCCCATAGGAGCTACTCCCCTGCCGCTGGCTCGCTCTTCAAGAGTCCCAGAGCACGCTCGCTGCATCTGCAAGGTAGCAAATCAGACTCCGACTAAATGAAAGAGTAAGTAGACACCGAACAATACACTTACGTTCAGCAACTCATCCGCCAACGCCTGTCGATCAATCAATCTCACAAGGCACAGCGGAACAGTTTTTTCTCTAGAGAACACCGGCTCGTACTTACCTCAGATAGTGTATCTAACCAGTGCCAGGAGGCTCGGAAGCTCCGGTGACCTTATCTTTGAAGCGCCGAATTGATTGGGGACCAGATCATAGCGCGTTTGTGGACACGTTCTCATGAACTGAGAATTCGCGGCCACTCTTTGCCAGGCAAGACATATCAGCGCTCCAACACCTGAGGCCACCCCTATTCACTCACAACGACTTTGCTTGCAGTTTCGGGCCAAGATCCACCGGCAACATTCCTGCCCCACGATTGCGAGGATCAACGGGTTTGTCGGGAACACGTAATCATTGTGCCGTCGTGAGAGTGGCGGAAGGACATGCCGCCATATCCCGGAAATAGACGTTCGTGAACGATTGGAAACGTGTTCCCGTCCATCGCTTGTGTGACGTTCAACGCGTCTATGGGTCGCCTCTTCACAGGAAATGACAGCCCGACGTTAATCATCACGATCAATGCTTGCAGAGTCTGTTCCCGATAATCGGATCGCGTGGCGCGCGGCTCCTTCGCGGGGATCGTGCGACAGGGCAATCGCCAATGTCGGCGGTGGTCACAGGGGCCTGAGCACTCAGAGTAGTAAGAAACCAGCTAAGATGTTACTTGTTAGGTGGGCGGTTGCCAGGCGCTAGTTTGGTGAGAGCAGGAAGATGTATTCGAAGGTGTCGATATCTCCTCGCTGAGCGGCCATCGCGAATGCGAAGGATTTTCAATGACAGAAGATATCTGGTCGGTGATGTAGCGGCCGGGAGGCGGGTTGGCTGTAACGAGAGTTTTTCGACTGGATGAAGAGGATCCATAGATGAGCCTGACGTGTCGTACATCCAGGAATGTTTCACGAGTGTTCGGGTACAGTGGTGAACTCCCAATGAGGCTTGAACTGGAGGAGGGGAAAAGAATCGAACCCGATTGGCCGATCGTAACGGGGTGCACATTGAATACGACCACAAGGTTCCACGGTATCGGGCGACATAAGCAAATAACTTGTACTTAGCTCTTCATGCTCCAAGCTTCACCCCGCCCTTTGACCCACACGTGTTCTAGTCATGGTAGACGAAGAGGCCCGGCAGACCTCCAAACCCTCGACCACATCGTTAAATCGTGCGCCGACGCTGGCTTCAACCGGCACGGTGCCTGCATCGAGGTCTTAGGCAAGCCTCGATTCTGGGCAAAATATGACGGCTCTTGGTGATTCAGATGAGGTGAGGGCCGCACACAGGCTCACGTGACCGGGATCGTGAACGACGATCCAGAGCGCGTCGTCCGCATCCCCGAGGTCTACCTTATCTTCTCGCGCGAGGAGTGTGGGTAGTATATTGTCATGGGGCTCGTTGAAGACATTCGCGAGACGAAAGTCGGGCACGGGATAATACGAGGCATGACTCCTTAGTCGACTTCTTGTCAACCCTCGAGTACCCCACGGTCGGGCATCTCGAGGATCAGATAAATTCACGGTATGTTTTCCGCTCACTCCTAGTACCTTGTATTGACACTCCCATGCCCTGGTGGCAAACAAGGTGGCTCGCCCTCTAAGTCCTAGGTTTAATGTTAATTTCCGAACCGAGACTGCAGACGGCCTGGTCCTATGTCCATCCGACCGAGCGCTGTAGTTGAATCCGGGTTGGACCCTCGATACTTTCGCCTCGCTAAATTTTCTTCAACGGTTCAGGGCACTGCATCACCGGGTCGTTGTTCAACGCCTGTTCCCCTTCAACAATATGCTAGAGGGTGTCTCATCTTCACTGACCAAATGCCGTTGGAGCTGGAACCTAACTCGAGGATTACTCCACAATGTGTGAAATGTTGACTGCGAACAGAAAATATCTGACGCCTGGTGACCTGTCTGCAATCAAATAGCGCTACAAACCGTCAGAATAGAATCAAGTTTCTTTCTGAGCCAGTCCCTGGCGCGCCTCGCGAATGATGGACAAACCTGGACAAATGTCACGACAATTGGATTACAAGTATCCACGCGGAACCCGCGCCTATTCAACCACCAGCTAGTGCTAAGCCTACAGCTTGCCCTCTTTGGGATGGTGTAGTGGTCTGTGGCTATCCTGCGGCCGACGCTTAACCTTCCAAACTCAATTCCTGCCTATAGGCACAATTTACCCTGCCGATCGGCTCGTGTCATCCCTCCTCCGAAAGAGCTTCAAACTTCACGCATGGTTTTCACCCCCATCCCACTTGACTCCAGCCCTGCGAGATATCCATTGATTGTCCGATTGGTCCCGACAGCCAGGAACCTCCGGCCCTCACGTACTTTAGGGCCCAAATCTGATGCCGAGGAACCGAAACCATTGTCATACAAATTCGGCCGCCTCCTATGCTTTGTTTGTTTGAATTCAAATTAGTGTAGAGATGATAGGATAGTATGATACCCGGAGATCATACCTAGAATGAATGGGATGGGCAGCGAACACGTAAAAAAACCGACATCCTGGCAGTGTATCTGTTACCCCACAAATAAACGGAACAGCCCCCAAAGGGGGGGTGGGGAAAAGATAAGCAGAATGGAATGAAAGGAAAGGGGAGCAATTGAGAGGAATGTGCGGCCCGTAGATAAAGCCTCGGCGCGTGCGGGCCCAAAACCCCGACCATTTTTGTATGATCACCTACGGACACTTACGAATATCTTCACCATAGTAAGCCTGGGCCGTTTTCCGTCTCGTGTGACCTCTTCGTGCTTGTTGACACCCCGCAACGGGACTGGGCTGACCGGCCGCAATTGATCCGCATCATGACTATATACTGACGGCGACTCGCAGTTCCATATCAACATCGCATGATCTCCGATTGCGTACCAGCGCGAAAAAGGAGGGTGAGCAATGTGACCGCGTGTCCCAAACCTGTCGAGACCCTCTCGTTTCCAACGCTGCATTCCCAAACCCGGAAACCGAGAGATCGGGCGTCCGAGGCGAGGCGAGGCGCTCGTGAGTCGTGACGGTAGAATTCTCTGTGGCGCCCACGTCCCAAAATGTCCTACTTTACAACTGTTGTATTCTGGACCGTTCTCTACAAAACGCGACCCCATTTTTTGTTTGCGTCCAAGTTGGGTCATAATGAAGCCAAGGCTCGCTCTTATTATCACGCCGCCACTCGCAAATTGAAGACATTTCCCCAGTACATATCTTGAACCGCTGGCGAGCCTGCAGGCCGAGGGGGGGATCGAGATTGGCGGCCTGTTGCGCTCAAGATACGATGGGACACGCCGATTCTGGGGTACCAGGCATCGGCAGAAGGTAAGCAATAGATTGGGGCCGCATCGAGCGACTTCAATAGGGTCTGTAAGGTGTACAAAACAACAGCCGTGGACTCGTGGGGGAGCTGTCAAAACCCCAACTACCATGGACGGCACGGAGCTCGGCTACTGCCGTCACTGGTGGATGTATGCAGCTACTGTATTCCACACGGACAGCCACTCATCATATATATGAGATGCGAACAGTTGTAAAGAGGCCGAGCTGAAATGACACCTAACATAACTAGACAGTGGAAATAAGGATATTTGATTTGACTGGGAGAGTTCTTCCTGCCAGAAAACCCGCTATGGGAAGAGCATCCGCACTTGGTCACTCAGTGCTATACGAATGAACAGCCTCATTATCAAGAGCACAGAATCCCCTCCGACCTTACCGGCCTTATTCATTCGCGGGGCGGGGATGCGATATAACTCAGGCCGAACCTGTGCGACCTCGAATTCTTCCTTTACCTCCATTAGGAATGAGCTAAGTCCCTGGCGCCGACCTCCGACAAACAGCATGGGTCAATACGGGGTCTCTCGCACTCGGATCGAGGATTAATATCCAAAAGGGCGAATGGGAACGCGTTGTTGGTTTTGCGAGGGTTGCAGGAACCTCCGAAGTTCACAACCGTATTTCGCCCGTGGCCACAGGAGCCAGCACTCCCTCACCGTCCTTCACCCCTCCAAGAGTCCCAGAGTATGCTGACCGTATCTACGAGACGGCTCGTCAGGCTTGCGCCCAATGAAAGAGCAAGTGGACATCGAAAAACACGCTCACCTCCAGCAGCTAACCTGCCAGCCCCCTTTCGACCTACCAATCGTACAAGGCGGGAGGATCCGGCACTCTCATCTTCAAAGCACCGAAGTAACTGGAGGATTGGCTTGACGTGCAAAAGTTACTTCAGCTGGTACGGGCTCCCTTGGGTAATGATGTGTGCGCTCTCATGAACTGCGAACTATGCGGGTCGGGTTCCCTTTACCGGGAAATACGGATTAGCTTTGACCTGCGAGCGTCAGCAAGTCAGCGCTGTCTACTCACATGGGCTTTACGAGCTCGGATTCACAGTTTCAGTCCAGTAACGCGCTCAAGTCTTGTCCCTACAATACGGACTTGCCACAATATCCCGGAAATGAACCCTTGGAGAATTAACGATTCTCCCGTACATCCTTTGTGCGACGTTCAATGTGTCTGCGGGACGCCTCCTCACCGTAAATGGTGACAGCCTGAAATTTGTCACCGCGATCACCAACAGTTTTCCTTGTCTTGTCGACGGTCGTGGTAGGGAGGGAGGAAAGAACCTC
>Ga0307514_10006561_pt1 | contig 10110 bp, 13 predicted proteins | sample 16_EM_MG_FD_203088 | JGI IMG/M metagenome (GOLD analysis project Ga0307514, IMG submission 203088) | Populus trichocarpa ectomycorrhiza microbial communities from riparian zone in the Pacific Northwest, United States - 16_EM | ecosystem: Host-associated > Plants > Roots > Unclassified | place...
CCGGTTTCTTCTCAAAGTTGAGCTATCCCTTACCTCAACCGAACACCCAACTAACAGGCTTGTTCATAGATTTGTTTAGACAAACAAGAAACAGTTGACGTAGCCTTGATTGGGCTTGAGAGGATTTCGTACCTGATTGACCGATGCACGGTATATGAGTTGCTTTACCTACATGTGGGTACTGCAGCATCACTGAATCTTGAGAGATCAATACTCTCCCTCTACACCGCAATTTTGAAATTTTTGGCCAGGGCTATCCAGAGGCTGAAAGGTTGGGATTCCAGAGAATGCTATGATATTTCGTGTTATTAATCTTTTCACAGAAAGTCGTATCAAAGGAGTTTTCACACCCGAAAAATTATCAGATGACTTCGAGGAAGTTGAGAATTTAGAGAAAACCGTCGGACTTGACGCCGCCGCAGCAGAAGCTCAGTGTAAGGTTCACCCATACTACTATTTTTGAAGATCAAAGCTTATAATGGCTTAATATAGCTACACGCACGGGGTTTGAAAGGGTTCAAAAGCTGCTGGAGGGTGTCAACTTCAACGTGTTACGTCTTGAACCTCAAATAGCCGCTATAGAGCAAAAGCTTGAATGTATGTCACCTCATACATTAGAAATAAAAAAAGTTTTCCTCCTGTGGCATTGTGAGGGTATCGGAGGCTTCGTGGAGGCAAACCTTTTTGGCCCCAGTCTTAAACCCTCCCGATTTGCCCTGATTTAGGAAGGACTTCACTATTGACCTTTTGGCATTTGCCCCTGATGTATGAGATTGTGGTGATCCGACTGACTTCGGGTAGGGTCTAGGAGGTCTAAGATTTTGAAATGGATATCCGAGATCCCATACACGGAACACCATATGCGAATTAGCGAAGGACGCCTAGCAGGTACCAGTGAATGGCTCTTTCAAAGAGAGGAGTATTGCAATTGGCTAGCGTCTAGTGCTTCAAAGCTATTGCTATTACGGGGAACTCGTAAGCCCCAGCTTATCTCCTTCACTGACATTAGTTCGTATCCTGCTAATTCACCAATTAATATCTAGCTGGAGCGGGCAAAACGTACATTGCGTGAGTAATACCTACATATATTCTCTACCATCGACTGTTCTCGTGCCCAGACCGATTTATTTTGATTTTCTACCACACAAAAATAAATCGGTCTGGGCACGAGAACACCATCGACCACAGACTACAGGTCACAAATTTGTAACATGTACTATCACAGATCAAGTGTTATCGATTCATTGCGCAGGACGCCTGAGAAGCTTGCATACTTCTACTGCAATCGAGCTGAAGAAAATCGTCGTGAGCCTAGAGGAATCTTATGCACCCTTATTCAGCAGCTTGCTCAGAGCGATTCACAAGAAGGATTGGTGACACAAGTTGTGGATATATATAACAACCGAGAGAAAAATGGACAGGAATCTGCTAAACTCAGCCTAGCAGAAAGTCAGGATCTTCTGATTCAGATCACTAGGTAATATATATGCTCAAACAACAATTTGCATTTATGCAATGGACGAAGTCGATAAAGACACACGGATTGTTTTGCTAAAGTGCCTAAAAAATGTCATTCAAACTTCGAGGAATTTGGTAAAAATATTTGTGACAACTCGAATGGACCTGGATATTCTGGCGCAGTTTGAAATATTCCCCAGAATTGAGCTTCAGCCTGAGGACAATGTTGGTGACATCAATGAGTTTATACGGGCAAAGATTGAAAGCGCCATTGTTGATGGCATACTGCTTTATGGTGATGTATCAATTGAGCTTGAAGAAGAAATGTATAACGTTCTTCATCAGCGATGCAAGGGAAAGTATGTTGTACATTGACCCTCGATAATATCAAGACTGATGCAATTGATGAATTCTAGTTTCCAACTTGCTGCCCTTCAGATTAGTTTTCTCTGCCAAATGCCGACTGAAAACGACATAAAACAGAATCTAACTGCTCTTCCCGACACTCTCATGCGTGCATACGATGGAATTTATAATGCAATTCGTGCGCAGAAAGGGAGTGCCCCTCGTATAGCACTCAAGGCCTTCCAGTGGATCCAATGCTCAAAAGAACCGCTATCATCCCAAACCCTGCTTGATGCAGTAACGGTTGAAGTTGACAGCTCTGGTGCATTTTCTCAGAATGGGCCAGCAAAAGTGAAGCAATTGTTGACAGTTTGCCAAAATCTGGTTATTTTAGATGAAAAGTTGAACACTTTTCGGTTTGCCCACCTTTCGGTAGACGAGTATTTGGAAACCAGGCTCCCCAAGCACGATTCCCATTTGGAGCTTTCGAAGGTATGCTTTTCGCTTTTGTGCACTTATAGCGCTTGGAATGCATATGACCAAAATATAACAACGGAAGAGGGAGATTATGAAGGTCGGCATTTGCTCCTATATTCGGTTGGGTTTTGGCCATGGCACTTTGCTCATTGTGGAGAATTCAACCGCTGCCCAACCTTGAGTTCTCTGTGGGATAAGTTGATATCAGAGAGTACCTATGAGAGATGGTACAACTACTATCACAAGTGTATCGTTGTCAGCATATGGTCGAAGGAGGATTTCTGGAGGAGGCAGTACTCTGTAAAACGAAGGCACTACGGCCGTCTCTTCTGGGTCTGCATTTTTGGGCTCCATCAAGTATTCTCATCCGTTTTTGGGTATGGGACAGATGTAATCACATATGAGATTGAGGATTCACTGTCTTGCGCGTCCGAATTTGGAGAATTGGAAATTGTGCGGCTTTTGATTGATAAGGGAGCAAATGTGTCCCGTCCTAGTGGTAGAGGAAATTGCGAGTGAGTGTCTCTGAAGTGCACCTAAACGACTAGGGAGGGAGCAAGCGCTGCCACTTGCTGGAGGAGCTAACGATTGCTACTGAATATGGCAGGACACCCCTGCACTATGCCTGTTCCGAGGGACACCATGCAATTGTACAGTTGCTTCTGGATCGAGGAGCTGATGTCTCGGCTGCTGATGGAGCTGGCAAGACGCCCCTACACTATGCCTCTTCCAAGGGATACCTGAAAATTGCCCAGTGGCTTCTTGATCGAGGAGCTGATGTCTCGGCTACTGATGGAGATGGCTGGACGCCCCTGCACTATGCCTCTGCCTGGGAATACCTGGAAATTGCCCAATTGCTTCTTGATCGAGGAGCTGGTGTCTCGGCTACCAATAGAGATGGCATGACGCCCCTGCACTATACCTCTTTCAAGGGATACCTGAAAATTGCCCAGTTGCTTCTTGATCGAGGAGCTGATGTCTCGGCTACTAATGGAGATGGCAGGACGCCCCTGCACTGTGCCTCTTCCAATGGACACGCCGTAGCTGCCCAGTTGTTTCTTGATCGAGGAGCTGATGTCTTGGCTACTGATGGAAATGGCAAGACGCCCCTGCACTATGCCTCTTCCGAGGGACACAGCGTAGTTGCCTACTTACTTCTTGATCGAGGAGCTGATGTCTCGGCTACTGATGGAAATGGCAAGACGCCCCTGCACTATGCCTCTTCCGAGGGACACCACGCAGTTGCCCAGTTGCTTCTTGATCGAGGAGCTGATGCCTCGGCTACTGATAAATGTGGCAAGACGCCCCTGCACCATGCCTCTTCCAAGGGATACCTGGAAATTGCCCAGTTGCTTCTTGACCGAGGAGCTGATGTCTCGGCTACTGATGAAGTTGGCAATACGCCCCTACACTACGCCTCTTCCACGGGATACCTGGAAATTGCCCACTTGCTTCTTGATCGAGGAGCTGATGCCTCGGCTGCTGATGGAGATGGCTGGACGCCCCTGCACTATGCCTGTTCCGAGGGACACCACGCAATTGTACAGTTGCTTCTGGATCGAGGAGCTGATGTCTCGGCTGCTGATGGAGCTGGCTGGATGCCCCTGCACTATGCCTCTTTCAAGGGATATCTGAAAATTGCCCAGTGGCTTCTTGATCGAGGAGCTGATGTCTCGGCTGCTAATGGAGATGGCTGGACACCCCTGCACTATGCCTCTGCCTGGGAATACCTGGAAATTGCCCAGTTGCTTCTTGATCGAGGAGCTGATGTCTCGGCTACTGATGGAGATGGCATGACGCCCCTGCACTATGCCTCTTCCAAGGGATACCGGGAAATTGCCCAGTTGCTTCTTGATCGAGGAGCTGATCTCTCGGCTACTAATCGAGATGGCAAAACGCCCCTGCACTATGCCTCTTACAATGGATACCTGGAAATTGCCCAGTTGCTTCTTGATCGAGGAGCTGATGTCTCGGCTACTGATAGAGATGGCTGGACGCCCCTGCACTGTGCCTCTTCCAATGGATACGCCGTAGCTGCCCAGTTGTTTCTTGATCGAGGAGCTGATGTCTCGGCTACTGATGGAAATGGCAAGACGCCCCTGCACTATGCCTCTTCCGAGGGACACAGCGTAGTTGCCTACTTGCTTCTTGATCGAGGAGCTGATGTCTCGGCCACTGATGGAAATGGCAAGACGCCCCTATATCATGCTACAAACGAGCGGGTAAGATTCGTACTCTTATCGCACGGCGCCAGTATGTCGGTCGTTAATAAAGATGGAGACACACCATAAGATATTACCCACTACGAAGGCTGTACTGGGATATATATGTAGCCCAACCACTGGCCAGCCAGGGGGGAAACATACAGAATACCGATAGTGCTTAGGGGTCACTTCTTGCCAATATTTGCAGCACGCTGGCAGCTTGCGGCTGTGGCCAGGTGATACAAGGATGTTGTTGTCCGCAGTTGCTTGATACTTATATCTCTTTGTGCCTGCCCTTGCACTACACATGTACTTACTCATCCATCTCGCAAAGGATTCTAGGTACCTCTCGTGATCCAAGTGAATTAGAATTATCACATTGGCAAACTTGAATCCTATTGTACCGCTCATGTTGAGGCTTTTTCGGGGGTAACTCAGCACTTGTATTCAGACCCTCTAGCTTATGGCGAGAGACCGCACCTACATGTAGGTTGTCCCGCCCCGGAGCCAGTCTCTATTCCCATCTCGTGTGCGTACATACATAGGTATATCAAGGTGAATGACTAACAAAGTAAATTACATAAGGGCCCTGCACCATTCCATGCTTCCGCTACCTAGCCGTACGGGCATCTCAAGAGATGTGCCGCGATCTGGGCCACCCCGCAATCGCATTTGTCTTTACTCCTTCCTATGGCCCGCTGCCACCACCTCTGTGGGCCTCGGTCCGTCACTGCGTAGGTCAGGCCTTTGATCCTACTTCATGCATGCCGGTCTGCTATTGGTACGATCAGATTGTCGGATACCGGCCGGTGTAGCAATTTCGGGCTCGGTTGTCCTTCTCCCTATCCACCCTGTGCGTCTCGCCATGGTGTCTACTCACCCATTCCCTTCAATTCAGCTGTGGCCTTTGGCCCATACCAAGGGCCTCCAGATTCCCAATTGCTGATGCAGCCCCTCCTCGATCCAGAATCTAGCTTGCATGTAGGAGAGTTTGTGAGCTTGCTTGATCGCTGCTTGCCTGTCTACCGCCACTTGTGCTCAGACCTTCCACGCTAGTCCGACCCCCTGTAGTAGGAGATAGGTAGCCCTACCTATGGGAGATGGAAGCTACGCTCTTCCTAGATGGTGGGAGGTATTCCGTATTCATTCCATATTACTAGTAAGAAATTAACCTCATGGCATACTGTAGATTCTTAACAGACTACAAGTGCCGGGGAGGCCTTTGAAATTTAGTTTCTTATATATACGGGGGCCTTATGACCTAGCCTGTATGTATATATACACATGACTGTCTGCAGCTCTCATACGTACGGTAAGGAGGTACGTAGTGCAGAAGTAAGCCTTTCTCCAACCGGCGTTGAACCTCAGCAGCATTGACCGACCTCTTTCCCTGTAACACTGTGCTTCAATATCGCTCTTCAGATAAGATTGTAACTGTCACTTGCAGAAAATTCAAGGTCTGAATTAAAATCCTCTAATATTTAGTGGAGGGGGTTGTGGCAGGAGGTATGTATCTATGTACAGCGTTTATAAGCTTAAGACATCGCCAAAAGACAAGCGAGAAGACGGCTTGTCTGCTTTGTAGCGATATCCTTCTGTGCTAGACCATTTTGGGCAGTCACTTCCTTAATGGGGGCGCTGTAATCATGTCGCCTAGATTGGCTTAGTGCAATCTATGGATACAGTACTAGGTTGTATATAGGTAATTATTCAGTTCAGGGTAAGCTAACAGAGTAGCACCGTGACCATGCATATGGCAGTACTAGTACTAAAAAGTAGTCTTTGTTGTTGAACTCTCTTTCAGCTCTCCCGTACATAATTCTCGCATCCAGCCCAACTAGACTCTCCCTCATAGCCTAAGGCTCCCTTCGGGGGAAAGGCGTATAGACTCAAAAAAAAAAAAGGCTCTGGTTACGTGGGAGCTGGCAATCAACGACCGTATTCATTCCATATTACTCGTAAGAAATTAACCTCATGGCATACTGTAGATTCTTAACAAACTACAAGTGCCGGGGAGGCCTTTGAAATTTAGTTTCTTATATATACGGGGGCCTTATGACCTAGCCTGTATGTATATACACATGACTGTCTGCAGCTCTCATACGTACGGTAAGGAGGTACGTAGTGCAGAAGTAAGCCATTTTCCAACCGGCGTTGAACCTCAGCAGCTGTTCTGTTCCGTTCAGCAATCATGACGATTGGTCAATGGGTCAATATTGACGGATGGTTCGACCCATCCACCAATTGCGCACGCCGGTGTTAGCGCGTACCGTTCAGCAATCGTTGATGAATCGGTCGACCCATTCACCAATCTTTGCATAATATACGGATGCGCATACGAGAAAGAAAAAATATGCGCTGGTGGCGGGCAAAAACATGGGGCCACATATAATAGGGCCCGTATAGATACAATAAGGCGGATACGCACAATGACCCCTATAGACATAAAAACCCCTGGCTGGCTGCCAATTTCGCTATATATGGAGGCCATTCATAGCTAGCGAGTCCTCCATATATCTTTATTATTGCATTAAATATTAATTAAATGAACTGACGGTAGGCATGGTGCAGTGGTAAGTTATTTACTTTACGGCTTTGGTTACTTATTGAGGGCCCGCGTTCGACTCCAGGTAAGGCAAGAAGTGAATTGCCTAATATGCTTGGTAGAACAAGGGAGCAGGGTTGTCGGGTATCCATTCCTTAATGCTCCGGTTCACTGAGTGCATTCCCCCTATCACAATACTACTGACGAAGGTAACTTACGAAGTAGTGTGTGGGCATCGGAGCTCAGTGGACCGAGGTAACTCGTTTTGCTATTTGAACTATTAAAACTTTTATTATGTTGACTGTTCGCCATTAAAGCTATTTGGAGCTTGATGGCCTCCAGCTGGCCATTCGGCTCATATGCAGTTGTTGAGCAATTTGCATTAACTGCATAGGCTATTAAGAAACTTGTTGCACTACAAGGTCCATTCGGTAATAATAAATACAGATTGCTGGTTAGGCTGGGAGACCCTTTTGGCAATCAATTCAATTCTTAGTTGGGAAGCTGACCCAAATAGATTGATTGGTAGGAAGCGGGCCCAGCTCAATCGCGAATTGGGAAGCCAACCGGTTCTGCAATCAGGTCGATTGCTGGTTGGGACGCTGGCCCGAATAGATTACTGGTTAGGATGCTGACCAAATAGATTGCTGGTTAGGAAGCTGGCCTATTCAGCAATTAGGTCAATTGCTAGTTGGGACGCTGGCCCGTTCAGCAATCAGGTCAATTGCTGGTTGGGATGCTGACCCGTTCGGCAATTAAATAGATTGCTGGTTGGGACGCTGACCCGTTCGGCAATCAGGTCAATTGCTGGTTGGAACGCTGACCCGTTCGGCAATGAAATACATTGCTCGTTGGGACACTGACCCGTTCGGCAATCAGGTCAATTGCTGGTTGGGACGCTGACCCGTTCGTCAATTGCTGGTTGGGAGGCAGACCCGTTTGGCAATTAAATAGATTGCTGGTTGGGAAGCTGACCCATTCAGCAATCGGAAGTAATCCGCATCCTCAACTATGTTGAGATAAGTCTATTCTTTATATAGTAATGCTTGTTTTCGGTTATAATTATAGTTGATAGCTATAAAGCCCAATAATCCACTTGCCTACAAGTCATTGGAGTTAATTGTCATTCACCAATATCATCGAGCTTTCCTATATAACACAATATTTGAACTTATGTCTGCCATCGATATTCCATTCTCTGACAGTGCTGAGTCCCCAACTCCTTCAATTCCGGATGCTATCTGAGCAGCCTTTACAACATGGCTTAGGTACCTCGACTGACAACAACAATCGGGCTCGCTTCGATGAAGAAAAATATTTGGACTATAAATCATTTTTGACTTTTCCAAATTCAAAGATTCCTTATGATTTACGTGATGATAAGGAAGAGAAGCAAAGGTGGTCCAATCAAAAATGCGATGCTCTTGCAAAGTATGAGTTGGTGAATGGTCAAGTATTTCGCAAAGCAGTGGCAAATTATCCACAAAGATAAATGAATTTAATTTAATTGCTGAATCTTTTATATTTACTAATAGATCTTAGAAAGGTGGTACAGATCGAACAAGTATATGGAGTTATTGTGGAATCACATCAGCGATCGCAACATTCAGGATATACGAAAACATTCCATCAGGTTAAGCAGCGATTTTATGGGATATCAAGGCAAGAAGTAATGTGGCTTCTGAAACATTGTACAATTTGTCTTCAAACTCGACCATCCAAAACACGAGCACCCTTGCAACCAATTCAATCAAATTATACTCTAGAACAAGTACAAATTGATTTAGTTGATATGCATGCAACACCACATAAGGGTAGTCACTGGATTTTGCATGTTAAGGACCATTTTAGCAAGGCGAGTTTTCTCTATGCACCCACAGATAAAACTGCAGCAGGTGTAGCCAAATGTATGGCAGAATAGATGGGAATTGTTGGTATTCCGAAGATTATTCAGTGTGATAATGGGAAGGAATTTAAGGGTGTATTATTGATTTTGTTGAAGCAGTACAGGATCAAAATCTTAAATGGGAGACCAAGACATCCACAAACACAAGGTTTAGTAGAACAGGCAAATGGAGTCATGAAAACAAAGTTACGATGCTGGTTGTATGAGCATGAGGGGCAAGGATGGAGTGATGCACTACCAGATATTGCATTGGCAATGAACCAACAGAGTCACACAACATTAGGAGAAAAGATGCCATATATATGAAGTCTTTGTTGGGAGAAAGCCATGTTGGGAGGATCGAATAGGATTACACCAAGCCAAGGAAGCTACCGAGGTTGAAATTTTAGATGATCTTAATGAGCTAGCTGAAGCAGTGGAAGACAACTCTGATGATTTTTATCCTGATCTATCAGGAATAAATATTTTCGATGAAAATCCAATGCAACAGGTATATAAACTATCAGGCATCCTTACTTTATTTCTACTAAATTCTATTTAGATTCCTCCAGACCTCTCCTCTAACTTACCATCAATCCCAATTGATCTATTGCTCTCAAGTTCGACTAGCAATATTACCTCAAAGGAAGTCGCTACCAATATCACCTCAACTGAATTGGCTACAGATACAATTCCTTTAACTTTTATGAAGGAGTCAGTTCTTGCTGCAGGAGTTCAAGCTCGTAACCAAATGGCCAATCGATATAACAAACGTTTTATTATTGACAATTTGGAAACTGATGCCATTGTTTCCCTACGCATACCTAAAGAAGATCGAAGTACTACTCTCGATTATCCACGCTTATATGCTTGTGTTCTTCAGCAGCCTCATCCAGGGCGATATCAATTACAAACCCAATATGGAATTCTTGATCGCCTATTTCCTACTGGGGAACTTAATCAAGTTCCTCCACTTATTGGTATATTTATCTTCTATTCCTATTCCATATAAATTATTTGCTAAGTTTACTTCTTATAGCTACTACTATTGAGATTGGGTCTAATCCTACTTCTATATCACTACACCGTGCTGCTGCTTTAGCTTCACAAGTAACTGAGGTTTTACTATATTGTACCTGTCAACAACCGACATCTTGTGGAACTCGGAGATGCAAATGCTTTAAGTCTGGAGCAAA
>Ga0307514_10006562_pt1 | contig 10109 bp, 15 predicted proteins | sample 16_EM_MG_FD_203088 | JGI IMG/M metagenome (GOLD analysis project Ga0307514, IMG submission 203088) | Populus trichocarpa ectomycorrhiza microbial communities from riparian zone in the Pacific Northwest, United States - 16_EM | ecosystem: Host-associated > Plants > Roots > Unclassified | place...
TTCAATCAGGTGGCTTCGGTTGTGAAAACGTATAATGCTAGGCGTAGGATGGACACTTAATTCGAACGAAAGAACTCTGTAAACAAGCACCACTACATATAATAGACTTGGGTGTAATAAATGTGACTACTAATCCGAATCGATCCAAGAAGAAACGTAAAATAGTTAGACTTATTTTGTTATAATTCTGCTACGTGAAGGAAGTGCAGTCGTGGTGAGACTGGAACGTGGCTCTGACTTTTCTCTTTTTGTGGTGGCAGTTGCCGTGCTGGAGACTCGTTCTCGTCGAGTTTTGGGAATGGCAGAGAAGCGCTCTTCATGATTCTCCGGAACAGATTGCGACAACAGCACTTCATCATCATCAATCTCAAGCTTCGTCTTTCCACTCTCGAAACTGCCGTAACTTCCGCGAGGGCTAGCAGAGTATGCGCTCTGGAAGTCGGTATCAGAATCTTCGGTTAAGCCAACGGATATGTTGGGGATTGAATTTGTCATCCTCTCAGATGGAAGTCCACTTTCAGATTTCGCTGGAGGTGGCGGCGAATTCTCAGGGGTGCTTTGCTCGTCATTAGTGACGTCTAGAAAGGAACTTCGGGTGGGAGTCTGTGCTTCCGGTTCAGAGGTAGCAGGAGGAGCGTTGCTTCGCAATCGCTCAGGGACAGACTTCTTTGTTTCCAGCTTTTTAACTCCGCCAGATCGATTGGTGGGTGTACTCGTCTGTGTGGACGACGTAGTACTGCTCCTGGTCCTGGATTTCGAGACCTGCTTAATGAGATTCCGTTTGCTTCGCGGTCGGGAACGGGCTGAGCCCACCTCAGACAGTTCATCTTCAGTAGTCTCAGGTACAGATTGCGTCTTCCACTTGGGAACACGATGTTCAACAGGGCCACGGCGCTCCGTAGTGAGTGCGGACTCGAGCTACAGGAAAATATGGCTTAATGTGGATCAGAAAAATTCATAGCCCACAAGAAGCAAACCTTGTGCTGAATTTCCAAGACTTTCTGAGCAATTTTATCACTCTTTTGACTGATTCCTTCGTCTACTGCTGTCATACCGTCATGAGCAGTCTCCATATCAGAAGCCGAAAACCTTTTTTTCTTCGAGGACGTCGTTTCTGCTTCATCGTCTTCGACAATTGTGCCCGTTTCCCGAGAAATGGGCTTTGTGACAGTGTGATCCGCTTCAGGAGTATCCTCGATCTCCTCGTCATAGGATTCAGCCAACGTCGACTCAGTTGCAAAAGAGCGTAGATAACGCGATTTCGAGGAATCACTTGGCCGTCTGGACGAGGTACTAGACCCAGACACGTTAGACAATCGACTATGGGACCGGGAACTGCCATAATCGGAGTCATCCATGCCAACTGCCATTGATGCCAGTGCCCGTTCGATTTGAGCTTCAACCTCAGCAACCATCTCAGCCCGTTCCAGCTCCATTTTTTCCATGGTATCACGCATCCTATCAAGTTCTGACGATGCATCCTTGTGTGCTTGCTCCGTATCACGTAGTTCTGTGACCAACGAAATTTGAGAAGAGTGTTGAAAAAAAATGAAAATGAAAAACTTTACGGTTTTGGAGCTTGGTTTTTTCTGCTGCAGTCAAGGTGACTAGCCCTGATAGACGTTTGGCCTCTCGTTGTTCCTTGTTAATCTTGGCGCGAAGTTGTTGAGCTTCGACACTGAGTTTTTCCGCGTACTGTTCGAAAGTGACAAACTTATCTCGCCAGAGATCCGACTCGGTCATGAGGAAATTGAGGCGGCGAGAAAGACGACCGATCTTGGTCTCAAGGTCGTCCCGGGCATCCACAAATGCAGTTGCACGTTTACGAATGGAGTGCTGAATAAGCTGTTCTGCAGCTGACAGTTGAGGAGGACGCTTGGTAGCACCAAACAAGCTGATCCTTTTCAGCAAAGAGGGTTTCTTGTACTGTGATACATTTAGATCTGGACGTTCATAGCACGGAGCGACATACCCTATCCGCAAGAACAACATCAAATGCCTGGATAATGCGAGTGGAATGCCACCATTCAGGAGGCTTGATCTGGTCAGCAACAGCGGCCGACGATGCACCTCGCTTGGCCTGAATCTTACAGACTGGACGGAACCGGCCTGCTGGAAACGCTTCCTTAAATTCACTATGATGCAAACGTTAAGTATCTCAAACATATGGTCTTAAGATGTCATACCTAGGTACAGAATAATCAGGATGATAACGTCCTTCAAACGCTGCAAACAGTCTTTGACGGTATTTCTCGCGTTGTTGCTTAACAGATATGACGCCTGGTGGGGGAGAGAGACAATTACTAAAAAGTATGGTCAACCAAGAATTTTTCACATCGCATGATTGCTTCATACACATAGTTGATGTCCCTAATCGTCATATAAGCTTTTGACCTGTCTTTGGAATCAAGTTTTAAACTTACAAATCGCAAATGCAAACATCAGACGCTGGTCTAACACTGTACCGAGCCTCTGTTGCTAGACCCATTATCCAGGGACCAGGGTCGTCAATGTAAATTTTTGCATCTCGGGAGTGAACTGCAGATAGGGCAATTCCATTCCACCCTCGTAACTCGACCAGATATTTGACCGTCGAAACAGCGATCTATCAAATCAAGTCAATGATAAGAATGCGACAGATAAAAATGGATCATGCTACTGACACCGAGCATTGCGGGGTACCGAGAAAAGAAAAGAATTTTGCCTGTTGGAGTGAGTGCGACCTGGCCAAAGCGATCAGAAATTAACAACATCAAAAATTGTTCGGTTCATACCTCACATATAGTAAGAATAATATCTATATTCAAGCACTTGAAGAGGGGCCACATAGTGAAGTTGATATCAACTAAACCACGTCCAAAATCCAATCCACCAGGAAATCGAGCGATGACTTCCAAGTTCGAGTCGGATCCATCACTCTTTGGGCTTGCATCAAGCCTAATAATCTCGCCTGGACGAGGTGCAGGATGTGCAAGAATTTTTGAGATTTGCAGGGTATGAGATTGAACATCTTTGGAAAAACGCGCCCAGGAAAGAGTGAGATAGTCTCGCATCAGATCATACACCGGATGCCGAGATACAAGAGCTTTGTGAAAGTTTGAGGTTGAGATAGACAGGCTCTTATTTCGAGAAAAGACTTACTGAGTGCATATGGGAGCCAAAAAACGGTATCGCCAGGTAAAAAGAGGGTACTCTCGCCTGGAGTGTGTCCGATGGTACTAGCGATCTCAAAGTCGCTCTCGCTGACACCACCTTCAGCATCAGTCTCGCCATCGGTGTCAACATCCGCCCAAGGACCACGGGAGCTTCTTTTCGCATGTCGCTTGGCCTGAATCGTCGGGTCCTGAGAATCGCTCGCAGAGCCCGACACGTCTGCGCGCAAATTCTTCAGACGAGCGGTCATTGCTGACTGAGCAGATTCCTTTCTTGACCTGCCCGCCTCCAGGGTACGGCGGATAGCAGTACTACGCTCTGCATCCGCATGGGACCAGACCGTCAGACATACACCGTAGTATGAGATTGTGTTATTTTTAGATTGGTTCATTTCGCCTGAATTGGCGGAAGAAACGCCAACGGGAGCAGAGTGGGGGACGTGAGATAGAGTACCGAGATAAGCCATAGAGTGGCGACCGAAGGGGTCTTCACTATAGGGATATGCAAAGGTCGCCGCAGTGGAGCGGCTGTCTCCATTGGAGAGAACAGATGCGCGAAGAAGATCTCCGGAGGGTGTTGGTGCAAGAGGAGTATTGGGTGCAGGAAGGGTAAAAGTGAATGTATGAATAGTTGAAGCTGGTTGAAGAGTCGATGCAATGACCTCTACCTCGCGAGTGAACGACAGCTAAGGGGAAGTAGTCAGAAAAGCTATGACAGAAATGGGACTTGGAAAGTACACACTTTTAGAGCTTTGGACAGCATTTTGCCCACCTCTTGTTTGCTGAGTGCGCCAGCTCCTTTCAGAATTTCTTCGCCTTTTCTGCCTTTTTTCTTTTTGCCGCCACCAGCACCTGGGCTTACTGTACTTCCAAGTACTTCTGGTCTCCACCATCGGTTAACGGCGCTCTCGCTATGATGCAAACCCAATACCGAGTCGGGGTCAGCAAGGGTCCATGTATGGGGCGACTTGGGCAAACCAGAAACGACATAAAGCGAAGTAAGGGGCAAAGAAGGTAGATGAGATAGCACGGGCGGGTTCTCGCGTAAAGAACGAGTGGACATGATGGAATTACGAGCCGAAGCTGGGACAGGCTCCATACTCTTTCGGTGCCTGATGCCTAGTATCCTTGCGGCCTTATCAGAGCGAACCATGGAAACCGCGCTATTCGGACCGTCGGTGGGAGTGTTGATCGTGATGTAGTCCAGTTCGTCAGCTAGCGCGTCGTCGTTCTCCCGAGGATATGAAGAGGGCGGGGCACTAGATGCAGACGTGTTTCTTCGACCAGATATGTTGATGACGGGGCCGTTGCCTTCTTGAAAGGCCGAGGGTGGCTCGCTGTCCCTGATGGCGTGCAGGCGATGGCTGGACTTGTACATGCCCGTTCGTGACTTCTTGTTATTTTCAAGAGATTGATCAGAGGTCTGACTCTTGAGTATTCTGCCGGAAGGCGTTGGGCTAGCTGCGACGGCTGTGGGGGGCACAGTCGGTCTGCGCTGAACAAAAGCCATGAAGAAAAGTACTAAACCGGCGAATATGAATGTTTTCACAGACAAAATGAAAGAACGGATGGTTTTTTTAGAGGGGACAGCGGAACATTGCAGAAAGAGAGTGTGGTTTGGCAGAGCCCTGAGTTTTAAGGGCTTATGAAAACATATCAGGGTTGCTTCTTCGGGCGTAGTCCATATTAGGTCATTCATCCAATAGAATATGTTTATCATCTCTGTTCATGTTCCTGCCGTTGCAACCTATGCAAACCGACTACTTACAGATCCTCTTTTAACCACCCCGCTTGCTTGAATTATCTCACTTTTGAAGAGATTTAGAACGAACGCGATCACGTGTTTAACGTCAAACAAATCATTTGATCTCAGGAGAATAGTGGGACGTGTCAGGGCACAGTACATCGCGTCTTTCTTCACTCTTATTGTCGTACACCTGATAGCAGCACCTACCGCCCATGATTTGAAAAATCACACTTACTCCGGAAATTGTGTCCATCAGAGGGAACCCTGACAACCATACTCACGTGTCCCTGACTAATACAGACTTATAAACGGAAGTTCAAATGAGTCAAAAAAGAGTTTAGGTGCAAATCAATTCAAATTCAGGGTGACAGATGAAGGACCCCGAAACTTGATTGCACGTGCCTTTCCAAATTCAGAAGGGTGTACCAAATAAGGCTGCCCCACTAAAACCTAAATTGACGGCGTGAACTCGATTGGCAGCGAGGAAAGAATAGAACATTGCGCATTGCCTACCAGTGAGGTGTAGACAAGATGAACTCATGCCCAATTGCAGGCGAAATGGCATAACACATACCATACGTACAAATAGAACATGATTATAGTATGAGCACTACATAGATAATACATCAGGATTTTCGTAACCGAAGTCCATCTACAAACGGAATCATTTGGACCGATCATGAAAAACGCTCCTCAGCCATCTCCATCTCGTTTTCGGTCGGCCGACACCATCAACATCACTCGTAATAGGTGATGTAGGCTGATCAGCATGTATCTCTTGCGCGGCTTCAGTATCAGCATCAGCTTCATGACTCGTAAGCTCTGGTGCCCAGTCCATCCTCGACCCTGCACTATCACTAACCGTCCTCCGTCTTTGCAAATCCCAAAATCTCGTCCTCTCGACATTTCCTGGTGGATTGTTCCCGTTTATGCTCTCACCACTAGGTCCTTCAGCAACCCCACCTGTATATACACTTGCTCTCCTCCTTTCTACCGGCAAAATCACAAAGCCAGGACTAAGCGGGGATAACCCAATTTGCAACCCAGCTCCAAGAGATGGCGAGAGCGTTCCGTGTGAATGAGGGGGGAGTATGAAGGGGGACGTTATCGATTGGGTTGCGAGCGCATGAGGATGAGATACCGCACGCGCGAGATATTGCAACTGTGGTGAAGAGTATCGTTGGTAATCACTGTCGGAAGTGACGGTAGATCTTCGGCTGGCGATGGAAGGTATCCGAGGGGATGTGTAGAGTGTTTCAGCGCGTTGTGGGCGTTTATCAGGAGAAAGGGACGGTTGAGCCGGTCTCCTTCCCAAACCCCCCTCCTCAGCGACACCCATGATACTTGATTCGGACTTCGTTCCGCGTTTCATCGGCAATGTCCTTTGACGTCGAATAATAGTTGGTCGCTCAACCAAAGGCACAGTATCTGAGGCTGACGTTCCTTCATTCTGCCCTGCATATATCGGCACGACTTCTAATTCCTCTGGGTCCAGCTGTACGAGTTCTTCATCCCAGGTACCAACATCAATTCCTCCACCATCAGGTTGGATCGAAACAACCCAGATACCTCCTAGAAGAATGACGATGCCCAATGAAACCAGCACAACATGTAGTGTCCGTAAGAATGAGAATTGGTCGAAGTATATGAGTCCGTTGACGATGGAGGATAGGTTGTACAAGCAGAAAGCAGCTGAATATTTATGTTAGGGGTTGAGCGAATAAATGGGGAAAATAGGCAATCTCACAGGGGCAAACAATTATCGGATCTGCGAGGATAAGAGCCTTATGGAAGTACCAAAGTTGTAGGAGCGCGAAGGCAATCAATCCAATTAGAAGACACCAAGCTTCCCAGCGCCAGAACTGATTTTTGCCGCGTACCGTGAGTAGTAGCAATTCGACACCACTCTTTGCGAAGAGTAAACACATTCCAGAAATGATGCCCGAGAACGAAGCATAGCAAATCGCAAGAATTAATCGAGTATGATTGATAGAGGCTATCGATGTGTCCTTCTCCTCCTTGGCATTGGTCGGAGTGTACGTGGGTATAGATGTGGGATCGAGTAGGGGTGTCCGCTCTGTTGCTTCGTCGTTATCGGTTGTGAATGTAATGGGGTTAATTGTAGAAGGGTTGACGGTGGGAATGGTGAGGTCGACAGGAGAGTGACAGATATCCCTGGATCTGCGTAATAAAGAGAATTCCATGATATGAGTCTATAAAATGGTCATAACCCCAAGTTGCTCCAGATATCCCAACAAAACTTACAATCGCAAGACATACAAACAATATGAATCCTAGGATGGAAAAATACACGACAAATGTAGGGCGTCTAAAGAGTTCAAGTAGATCTTCCAACGAGTGTGTCTGCTCGGGTACGATTCCAAAGACGGCAATGAGAACCGCACCACCAGCGATGAGGATGGTGCCTAATATCATCCACGGAGAAAAAACGTCTCCAAGAAGGAAGCGGGCAAAGAAGGCATTCCAGAGTAATGAGACAGCGCCTAGAGGAGCGAGGATGACGACTGGGAGCGATGCAATCTGGACGAGTGAGCCAAAGATGTTGGATGATATAAAGACAGAAAATCCAAGCAGCCATAATCTGGGTTGGTAAGTCAGAATTCAAGACAAAGACATTCCTTGCGAAATAACTAACGGTCTTCGGTGTTCTACCCGTTGAAGGTGGATGGGTAATGATTGGTTTATGACATGACTCTTGCGCTGGATGGTTAAGCCAAACGATTGTACGCAAGAGGCCAGGAGACCGATGGTAATGCCAATGGGTATGGAAAGTGGATTGTCCGAAGACATGACGCCCGGAAAGGCGAGTAGGTGATAGTCGACAGTTGGTGCCAACCACCCGAAACAGTATTATCTAATGCTACACGTGATTGCAGCACGGTGAATACGTCATAGCTACCTTATCACTGAGTTGTAGAGCGTTTCCAACGATGAGTATTTCGTCTGACAGGACAACATCTGAATCACAACATTTCCCGCACGACAGTGTACCTGAGTGTGTTGCATCTGGTCCATTCGAGAGACTGGACAGTCTTTACAACAAGCATCGTACCAACAGAAACGTTGTTACAATTGTTACAATAATAAACTGAGATGGCATAACGGCAAGTATCAAGAACACAGCAAACAACAGCCAAAAAGGCGCGTACTACCCTTGTATTGGTTTACCTGACGCCTACAAGACCCAAAATGAAGTCATTGATGAGTCATGACCAGAACGTTCTACTACCCTCTAGATTCGCATATATAATCAATGGCCTCAGCGTTTGTTCCTTTGTATCCCTATCATCATGAGTGACTTTGATTTCACAGAAAAAGCGCAACAATGTGTGGCAGATGCGATTCAGCTTGCCAAAGACTACGCTAACGCTCAAGGTGTTACTTCTCTTTCTTTTCTGGTTGAATTGAGCTGAGTTGTTGCTTAGTGCATCCCGTACACGCTGCCTTTGTACTTATCAACGAAAATGGAGGAGACTCTCCTGGTGCAGGTGGCACCCCATTGTTTTCTTCCGTGGTTTCCAGAGTAGGTGGTGACCCAGTAAGTTCCACTATTACTGTTACTCTTCCTGTTCTTAGTCATATTCTTAGGTATCAGTGAAACGAAGCCTCCAGAAGGCTATCGTTAAACTTCCAACACAAAGTCCTCCACCCGATGAGACCTCACTTTCAACTGCGACCGTAAAAGTTCTTCGCGAAGCAAATACCCTGCGGAAGACAATGCACGACGCCTACATCGCACAAGACCATATTTTGCTCGCTCTTTTCAAGGATCCGTCAATTCAGGTCATTCTGAAGGAGAACAACCTCAATGAAGCTACACTGAAGACTGCCGTGGAACAGATTCGCGGTAATCGCCGTGTAGAGTCGAAGACGGCTGAGCAGGGTTTTGACGCTCTACAAAAGTATGCAATTGACCTCACAGCTCTGGCGGAAGAGGGCAAGATTGATCCTGTTATTGGTCGTGATAATGAAATTCGGCGTGCCATTCGCATTTTGTGCCGAAGGTCTGTTCATTTTGATCTTTGTTGTTATCATTTATCCATTTTTTTGGGTCCAGGACGAAGAATAATCCCGTCCTTATCGGTGAACCTGGTGTTGGTAAGACCGCCATTGTTGAAGGTCTTGCTCAGCGAATCATCAAACGCGATGTTCCCGCAAGTCTCATTGGTCGTCTTTGGTCATTGGATATGGGCGCTCTCATGGCTGGCGCCAAATACAAGGGTGAATATGAAGAACGCATCAAAGCCGTTTTGAACGAAGTTGAGAAGGCGACTGACCAAGGCGGTCCGGGAATCATTCTTTTCGTCGATGAGTTGCATTTGATCATGGCTGGACGCGGTGCCGAAGGGGGTGGTATGGATGCTGGTAACCTGTTCAAGCCTCTCCTTGCTCGTGGTAAACTTCGATGTATCGGTGCAACTACACTAGCCGAATACCGCAAATATATCGAAACCGATCCTGCGTTGGAGCGAAGATTCGCGCAGGTGCTCGTAAACGAACCGTCGGTCGCAGAGACTATCAACATTTTACGTGGTATCCGAGAGAAGTACGAAGTTCACCATGGTGTTCGTATCCATGACGGCGCTCTCATTACGGCGGCCACCTTGGCACATCGGTATTTGACTTCTAGACGTCTGCCTGACGCCGCCATTGATTTGGTGGACGAAGCTTGTGCTAGGTTTGTTTCATGATTTCTCATCCAGCTAGATCACTAACATACGCCCTTTCTCAGCGTTCGAGTCAATCGGGAAACTGAGCCCGAAGAAATCGATAAGCTGCAACGCAAGAAACTCGAACTCGAGGTTGAAATTCATGCACTCGAGCGCGAGAAAGACGCGGCGAGCAAAGAAAGACTGCACGCAGCCCGCAAAGCTATTGCTGACATAGAGGAAAAATTACAACCGCTGAAGGCAGCGTATGAAAATGAGAAGAGGAGAGGAGAGGAACTAAACGAAGCCAAGAGAAAACTTGACGAATTGAAGGCCAAGGCCGAAGACGCAGAGAGAAGGTGAGCAACTCTTTTCTGTTGTAAGATCAGTTTTTTGATTGCAAGTTTAGGTACGACCTCGCCACAGCCTCCGATCTTCGTTATTACGCGATTCCAGAAGTCGAGAATCGAATAAAGCGATTGGAAGAGAAAAAGGCAGCCGAAGACGGAGGTGGTTCAGATGTTGTAACACCTGACCAGA
>Ga0307514_10006563_pt1 | contig 10108 bp, 5 predicted proteins | sample 16_EM_MG_FD_203088 | JGI IMG/M metagenome (GOLD analysis project Ga0307514, IMG submission 203088) | Populus trichocarpa ectomycorrhiza microbial communities from riparian zone in the Pacific Northwest, United States - 16_EM | ecosystem: Host-associated > Plants > Roots > Unclassified | place...
ACTCCGGAAAAAATATCTCCTCTTTTTACCTTTTCTTTTTGGCTAGGTATGATAACATCGAATATAAAATGGAAATAACCGAGGATGAGAAAGCGCTTGTAATGACAGCTAATAAAGTCAAATTGAAGGTGATAGTGATAGTATTATTGCTACTACACACTGTGCTACTTACGAACAATTAAGATCTATGTGGATTGAGTTAGGAGGTAAAGATATTTCAGATAGAGACAAGTGTGAGAGGAAAGTTGAGCTTCCTTGCCTAACAAGGATGAAACTCTTTTGATGATGAGAAGATTTATATCATGGGGCATAAGACACCATTGCTTGTTTGGATGGATTTCTCAAGACTCTGGAAGACAAGTCACATTGGACGGATTCTAAGCTCATATTGTGAAAAAAGCCATCGAAGGATGAAAACTAAATGCACTGGTTTTATATCTCTAACTAAAACTCTGGGATCTGGGCAAACAAAAGTACGGACTACAATACAGTAACAACATCATCTAGCAGCAGAAGTTCACTGACTAAAAATTTATCAGTGGTGGGTACATGCAACCTTTCTCCTATATGGAGGTTTGTGCTTTGAATGACATCTCACTCCCAAGTCCCAATCCTTGTTGAACTCCTTTTGCAGTTTAATATATTATATACTGCTTCAAGTATAATCCCAGTCCCTGATTCCAGATCCTAATTTAATCCATGAAAGTTTTTTTTTTTAATTCTAATTCTAAAATAACATCTCCAAGTGGTTGTTAACATAGGAATTTTAAGAGGTTTTTATCAGGAATAGATAATTCCAAATGATCAATGGTTTCAAACTATTCTACAATAAAAGGAAGTCAAAATAAGGTCCAAAGGTGGAGTGCGGCCTCGAATTTGACTGGCCTCTATAAGAGTGAAATCTAATCAAATTTGACTGGCCTCTATAAGAGTGATATCTAATATGCTCCGTGTAATGCATGCCTTAAAATTCAACAACATATCGTGCCAGATGACCTATCAGACCAGCTGACAGCCATAGCATAATGCATGTAATGAAACTAGAAGATGACAAACTTGAACATCCTTGAAAAATACTTACACATTAGATCGTGAGGTGGAGCAAATTCATAATCATGTCTACGCCTCCTGATGCAGATTAGGTATCCCAATACAAGCAAACAAACAAATACTAGGCAGGATAAGCCTATAGCAATTTTACCACCAGTGGACAAGCGACCATTATCCCAGAAAAGAGAGCATTGTGGCAAAGATGGTACTCCACACAACCCTTTGTTACCTGATAGACTGTAAAACAAAGTGTTTTTCCGGTAATGAGTTGTTAAAGAGACATTAATTCATCAGGGAATAAAATAACAAAATGACCACTGGCTCATGGGTACTTTTGAAAGGTAACAGGGGTGAGGCATTGATTCAATTTCCATCTTAAGCAACGTTAATCTCCAAAAAAGGAAAAAGAAATAGAAATAGCAAATAGGTATATTCCAGAAATTGTGCGAGCAACATGGAGCCAAACATTCAGCAACTGAGAGTAAAGAGTTGTCTGTTAGCATCTTTTGATGCTGCAAAGAGTAATCTATACTTCATACATTAATATGAAATACTAATCACCATTGCCAACTTGAACTGAAATGAGATCTCACATCAAAATGGGAGAGTGGGTGGATAGGACTTCCCTAAGTAATGAGAAAGTGACTGCAAAACAGGGGTATGCATCGCCTTTTCAATAATAGCATAGGTGAAATTCATGCGGATAACAAATTTTTTGGAAGGATATGGCTAAAAAGGAATAACACACGCAACCAACAGACTAGTCATTCAGGGTTGAAGAATATGTGAATTGAATTGCTACATATTATGATTGCCCATCTTGCTAGATAATCAAATTGATTGAAAAACAAGAAATTATGATTTGTGAACCATCAATCAATGACAGGCAACTCTCTTGCACAGACTAAGACAACATGAATCCAGTAAGATCTCATAATGCAATATCACAGACAACTAAAGACTATGGACCTACAGTGTATGCTTACTATTTTGGTAAATGTAGTCCTCTAAAGAGCAAGGTATTTAGGCAATAAGTCAAATAGCATTAGAAGTCTTTCAATTTCATACTCTAGAGGATTTGAGGTGAACATAAAATATTTGACATATCTTAACAAATTAAATAAGTAAAAGTAGAATCAAGAGATTTAAGGATATTGCACATAGGTTCAAATGCAATTGCATGACGGTCCAGCCAAAGATTTTATTGCTAGAAAATTAATAATATAATAAACTAAAAGAATCGTGAAAGTTAGAAAGGAAGCATACTCAATAGCTCCACCATGCACACCAATTGAATAAAGTTCCTCTGGTACCCGCCCTTCCAATGAGTTACCATTCAACATCCTGGAAACAAAGAGATGTCGAGGGAATACAATAATGGAAAATAATAGGTAATCAACACTAGAATTATTAACCATTTGGATTTCTAATGCAAATGCTGTGGGTATTTAAATAGTTACCATTTGGTGTTTCTTCAATCAATTTGCTTATCAAATAAAACAAAAAGGAAAACAATGTGGCACATCTACCAATAAGCAAAGTTGTAAAAACTAATATACCGAGGGGATTATCCACAATGGAGCTCATGAAGTGGTTGCAACAAAAAAACTCTAGTTTCTTTTAGGGGAGAGGAGGGAGGTTTGTGAACAGGTGGAATTGGTACTTTCTAAAAAATGAAAAGAAGAAAATTGAAAGAGCAATATGTAAAGAGGCAGTCTAATCGGAAATGCAAAATAGATTTTAATGAGTAGATTTCAAGCTAAAATAGAGCTTCTATCTTGTTTTGCTTCAGTGTTGGCTTGATATCATATGATTTTTAACACCAGAGAAAAGTTCAGCATTTTAAAGTAGTGACAGAATTGGGAGCAAGAAACAACTTTTTCCCAGTCAGCTTTTCTGAAAAAGACAAAAAAATTCTTTTTCCTTTTCAAATATAGAGAAATTGCAATCCTTTAAGATGTGATTATTCATTAAACCAACGCAGAGAAAAGGAATCTGGGATTGAAATGTGACAGTATAGATTTCATCATAAGTTCAATTGCCTACCAGCCTCCAAGAACTGGCAATGTGGAAGCATTGCAATGAAGACAGAGAAAAAAAATGAAGGTAAAAGAGAACAACTACACAGAGAATGAGACATCCTCCCAGAAATGAACATGAATTCTATCAGAAAACAACTTAGGAATGTATATGGCAGTTCTGTTAAAAAAATTACTTCCATAAATAGTTGCATGAATAATTGCTTGGTATTATATACTGCTCATGAGAACCACATTATACTTCATCTTGACCACTTGATGTTGGGGGAAATAGTAAAAGGGCCTTGATTTCTTTACCAACAAAGGAAAAGAGGAAAATCTACTAGAAGACCTGTCAAATATAGTGATCAAATCCATCTCTCCAGTACCCAGCAAAGTCCAAAAAACTAACACTACATTATATTCTCAACAGCAGTTTTCAGCTACTATTTTTAACTTCCCTTTATATGCTTCTAACAATGCAGCATGTGCTGTCTTACCCTATTGTTCAATGTGCAAGTAAAAATGCACATGAACAATGGATTAAGCCAAGTCTTAGATTGAATTACAAAAGAAAGCACTTTATTCTTGGATGATGAGGACAACTAGTACATGTTACCACCAATGTGTCAAGTGATTTGGTTTCATTTGATGGGGTTTTCCACACCATTTCTGGCATAAGCATTTGATGGCAAGTGTGCATACCAGAGTTAATGTTTTCAATTCACAGTTATACAAAACTAGCATGAAATAAGTTCTTTCAATTCGTTCTAAACTAATTCCAAGGAAACTGAACATTTAGTTTTAATGATAAGAAGGGTTCATTTCTATTTACATCTGGAAGTTGGTCAATCTCTTCTATGGTGAATACATCAAAACATCACATTTGAATTTAAAAGGTAAAATATCCATCTTCTACATCCGGATTAAATTTCTTAACAAACTAAATACAAAACAGATACTCCCAACTCAATTCTTGCTGAATTTCAAAAGGAGTGGTATCATTTATCTAAACATGAGGTCAAATAAAAAAATCCACAGAAACTAATATTTAGTAAAATTATTTCATGAATTGTTTTTTCAACTTATGACACTATACCATTCATTAAAAGCATGAAAATCTTCTCCCTGCTGGTATATATGATAATTGCTAACATCAAGGCATGCAGGACAGAAATGGGTCAAACACTAACACATTTAAACTCAAGGAGTTGACAATAAAACTTGAAACGAAGAAGAACAACAAATTTTAGCTTCAAAATCCAAATATCAAACAAACTTGCTCTGTGTGTGTGTGTCTGTGTCTGTGTACGTCTGTATTATTTTGTGTGTGTGAGTGTGTGCACGCACACATGTTTATGAAAAATGCCTCCAGTATGTATTAGTGCAAGAAAACTACTTACACAAGTTGCAGATGAGATGCCAAAGCTAGACTTTCCGGTATAGGACCTGAGAATTGATTGTTTGACAAATCCCTACAAAGTAAAAATCAGAAGTGATAAGGTATAGCATAATGGAATGCCAGAGTAAGTTCATAGTGGTTGTTAGATAAGTTTCATAGTGTAGACTTGAAAAAGATGGTGGAACATCATTTAAATCAGACTCTAACTTCAGTCACAGAAGACTTAAAAGTTTGTGATACACTATAAAGCTGAATAAATTAAGTGAACTGACCAAGCTGATAAATTAATATTTTAAGACAAAAGGGAGGAACAAGGATAAATATATAACAGAATAGAAAACGTTTTCCAAACTCAAAGAAGAGATACTCCATAGGAAGTTTACTTAAAACAAAAACAGGACACGCACCCATGTAAACCAGAAAAGGAACACTTAGAGCACGAGAATGAGAGGACTCGATAGTATTTTTTTCCCTTTCCCCACACGAGGTACGCTTCTTTTCATGAATGAATTAGTTCTAAAATATAGACTTGAATGAGTGTGCACATCCAATGTCTTAGGAAAAGGAAGCCTTCTAGATGAGCTGGCAGAGAGACAGCCCTCCCTCTCAAAGGGGGTTCTCAAAACCTTCTTGGGCGGGCACTTGATGAAACAAAATGCACTGGGAACACATGCTCTAATCAATTTCTCTTTATTTATCAAAATAATCAACAACGCAACAAAGCCTTAATCCCAAACTAGTTGGGGTCATTTAGGAAACATATAATTAAATTAGAGGTACTAAATCATGAAATGCACTATAAAACAACTTTTAGCTTATATGAGACCAGAGCTTGCCATACATATTAAAAAGTAGGACTACAAAACATCAACTGATATAAGGCATATAAATGCTGTAAAACTTACAGCCGTACAAGAGATTGTTGACCTAGTCCTGATGGTAGAGTTCCTCCCAAAGAATTAGCACTCAAATTCCTGAAGATTTAAAAGAGAGTGGTTAATTACAATGGATGAGCAACAGTATAAGCACAAGAAACCACAGAAGTGTCGATCCAAGTTTAAAAAAATTTATGCACAAGTCACTAAAATTTTAGAACAAATTTTGAGGCAAGCAAGGCAGGGGCCATGACGTAAACAATTTGCAAATGAAAGCAAAAGTCAAGAATGTTCTAACGTTTAGATTATCTACTCAGGAATAGGTGACTAAATTTGATGGACTCTGCAGAGACAACAATAACGATGCTACAGGTTGCATGTTTGCATACGAGATCAACTGGAAGACAATTAATTTGTTATTTTATCGAGAAGTAAGGATCCTTTCGCATTAATTAAAGCTATAAAATGGAGTTCGCTTAGCAAAAAATCCTATAGTTAAATGTAGTTCACTCAAAAGAAATCCTAAAAAAAAAAATTTAATAAATTTTCTGATAGAAATTGATCGGTCATGATAATTAAAACTAGTATCTGCACCAGTAAAGAGCAGAATGAAAATGAAAGTGGTTGGAAGGACAAGTGCAAAAGCTGGAAACAAGTTGTTAGAGATGTACAAGAAAACATGTCACTTTAAAAAATAAACCTAATGAATCCCGGCATTGCAGTAGAATGTTGAGAAAAGACGCGCTCATTCCATGCATCTATCGGCAACATGCCAATATTGTCTGCTAGATTTAACCAAATAAAGTCAAACATCTCCAGCGTGTAAGGAATTGGATGCTGATACTTACAGGGTTACCAAGTTCGACAAAAGAGTAATCTGCTCACTTATACTCCCTTTCAAGCCTTGACTTCCAAGATCACTGAATAAAATAACCCAAGTAATAATTATAATTATTAACATGAGATTAAAACTCATATTCTGAAACAAAGAATATTCAAGGAATACAATCTCTCGAATGCATCAAGGCATGGACAAAAGCGCGCTTTCTTACATTTGCGATATCACGAGTGCAGTTTCATCTTTGTTGGGATGGCATGTAACTCCTTCCCAGGCATCCCAGCTAGTAGGAGCACAAGGATCCCCATTCCATCCCATTCTATCAGGAACTCTCAACGACTCTTTCAATGCTCTCATGGCCACCACTACCGAAACAAAAACACATTCACAGTTGCTAATTTCTAATTCAAAAAAACCAATCACTCCAAAATCACACACGTACCTTGCTCCGGCGCGGTGGAGAGATCATTAGGAATCAAAGCATAATTCTCAATTCCACTAACAATCGGAGCGCCAATCACTGGCACAAACTTCACAGTCAACACAGTACTGCTCAAATTATGCACTGTATAACTCAAACTATAAGCTGCAAAACTCCCAACTTCCTCGAAAACGTCGACCCTCTTCACATTCTTCTCATTCACCACCACATCAAACACTCTCTCCGCTTTCTGCTTCACACTCGAATCAATCTCTGCGAAATGAAACCACAACACATAATCCAATTTCGCATCGACCGACAGTTCGTACTCGAGTATTCCATTTCCAGTAACCGCCGTTTGGTAAAGCTTCGCAGGAAAAAAATTCGGTGGCTGATTGGTGCCGGTTATGGTTTCTCGTGTGGAGAGGGAGTGGATTATTTTTGTCGTGTTTAGAGTTCGGAGTACGGAGTCGGACTGCCATGCTCGGCCGAAATCATCAGTGTCGTTGCTGAACCCTGGGCCCCACTGGTTGGACCCGCAGGATAAACGGCCGTAATTAACGAGGATGAACTTATCGCCGATTGTTGCGGAATCGTAAGATGACGGATCGATTTGACGGACTTCAAGGGATCCAATGACGGGAGGGTCAGTGGCAATACTGTAAAAACAAACATCCGCTTCACCGTCTTTGACAAACGCGAAGAGATCGGAGTACGCGCCGTCACGAGCGAGGTTCTCCGGCCAAGGAGAACGCCAGGAAAAGACGACAGTACCCTCGACGGATGCGTCGAATGAAGGAGAGTGGGACTTGCCATCATAGTTGTCGTAGACAGTGAACGTACGGAAGTAGTAACGGCCGCTAGGGAGAGGCAAAATGTAGCAGTTTTTTTTACCGGAAGAGAGGGGGAAGAAGCGAAGATTTTTTTCTTGAGGATAGCGGAAGTGGAGTGGCTCCGACACTACAGAGATGGCTCCTCCAGTGAAGTAACGGTCGGAAAGCCATATTGTGTTGAATGGATCGGTTGTGTTTGTAGAACCGCCACAGTCTATGAAGTATGAAGCATCTGTAGTAAAATCGGAAAAAAAAGCAGTTAAAAAAAACCTGAAAGTTGGTTAAAGTAGTTAGAGAGAGAGAGGAGGGGAGGAATGAGTACTACTTACTACCAAAGGAAAAGGAGAGGGAAGGGGAGAGGAGGAGAGGGAGAGAGAAGATGAAGAAAAGAAGAGACATGGTATGTGTGAGAAAAAGAGAGATTTGGTCGGAAATGATATCGTTCGGTGTTTTTCTGTTGGTTAATGTTGTTTTTTGTCTGTTGTTTAGACATGGAGGAGTGTAAAAAAGGTGTTAAAGAGAGGGAAGAGGGAAAAGGAGGCGAGATTAGTAGGGGAGTGAAGTGGGGGAAGGGACGAAATTGAGCTGGATTTTTATTTATTTTAGCTAAATTTGGACTTCTAGATTGGTGGAGATATTGAAAATCTTCTTGATGGATCAAAGTAAGTAAAAGTAACAAAAAGAAAAGGGAGATTTGGTCCCAGGAGAATGAATTTTGTTAAAGAAGGGTCAAAATTAGTTGGAATAAGTAACGACTAAGTTAAAATAAGAGCAGGTGATGATGGTATGTATATTTGAGACGTTTCTCGTGAACAAATTGATTACCGGTTCAATTTGAGTTGAACATGCTCCTCTTTCTTCTTCTTCTTCTAATATTAAAATTGAAATTTTTTCAATTTTTTAATTAATATTTTTTAATATTTTTATATTTCAAAAATAAATTTTAAAAAATAAAAAATATTATTTTAATATATTAAAAAAATAACACTTGTACCTCACTCCCTAGTCCCTCCCAAATATCATATCCCTGAACCTCCTAATCAGGGCTGGCTGCAGGAACTATCGTTGAGAAGAGATTGTCATCTGTCCCTCTTAGAAAGAGAGAGAGAGAGAGGAGATGGCCGGCAATCGGCGAGTATGGACTGACACTGGATGTGATGGGAAAGTTAAGTAGGGACAGAGATGTGGTTCCCAGCTGAAACCTACCTTACGAATAGGCTATCTTTGATGCAAGGGGTCATCTCTAGTTGGTCCTGGTTATTAATGCACAAGTCGCCTCCGTTTCCAGCCACACCACCTCAGCACTGGCAATGATATTTAGTGCCTGTTTGTCTTAGTTTTCTCACTTGTTTTTTTATTTTATTTAACCCTTTAAAAAAAAAAAATAGTTAGAAAGCTAAGCCAAGCAGCCCTTAGATAGTCATTAACATTGTAAGAATAATTTTAAAAAATATATTTTTATTAAAAATATATTAAAATAATATTTTTTATTTTTCAAAACTTATTTTACAATAAAAACCACAAAAAAAATTAAAACACGACTTAACACAAAAATAAATATCCATGCGTACGTGTTTGACATTGAAACTAAACTCTAAAAAGGCGACTGTAGACTGTAGAAAAATATTTAATATAAGATACAATTTATAAGGAAATAGTGATAGAAAGCACCATCGGAAACTCTATAAAAAAAAATCAAAATCTGCCGGTCTCTCGCAAAAACAAAACTGGGCCAACCAAACCAAACAAGGATGGGTGAATGTGGGCATTAAAGCCCACCTCATCCCCGCCCCAAAATGGAGCTTTAATTATTATTTGAAATACACTGATCCTGTATAAATAAAACCCTATTAAACAAATTAATTTTTTTCGAGTAATTTAAAAAATGTACTCTCTGTATCAATATTAGTTACGCCAACATAGTGCATTATAAATTTTCTTGACCAGTCAGCTTAAACTCTCCTTCGTCAAAGTCTGGTACTTTTGTGTATTTAATACTGTTTGTAGAGAGTAATAAAAGAAGCATCCTGCAGTGCAAGTGCCACTTCGTGATTTCGAATTGAATTTATTATTTATAACTCGTTTGTTCAACGGAAAATAACTTTTTGAAAATTATTTTTAAACTTTTTTAAATTTATTTGTTATTAAAAAAATTATTCAATAAAAAACACTTTCAGCCAAAAAAAAATTTGATTTGGTTTATAGAAAAATATTTTCAAGAAACACTTTCAAAAAGTTGTAAAAAATCTATAAACATCATATTAAATTTGATTTTTAAATTTTTTATTATTATATGTTTTGTTTTGAATTTTTTTTAATTCCACCTCTTAAAATTTAATTTAATTTTATTTTTATATTAATTTTGGTCCTCGTTTTTATAATTGTTATTTGCTTTTCTCGTATTATTTTTTTAATTGAATTTTTTTATCTATCAAATTTGGTTCTTATTATTTTGATTGTTACTTATTTTATTTGAAATAATTTATAAAATTGTAATTATTGTTATTTTAATTTCATCGTCTTTCAATGTTTTTATCTGTTAGATTTAATCTATATTATTTTGATTATTATTTATTTTATTTGAGATAATTTATTAAATTTTTTTTTAATTTCATTTTTATTCAACTTTTAAATTTGTAAGATTTGTCTCTTATTATTTTAATAAATTTGA
>Ga0307514_10006565_pt1 | contig 10107 bp, 6 predicted proteins | sample 16_EM_MG_FD_203088 | JGI IMG/M metagenome (GOLD analysis project Ga0307514, IMG submission 203088) | Populus trichocarpa ectomycorrhiza microbial communities from riparian zone in the Pacific Northwest, United States - 16_EM | ecosystem: Host-associated > Plants > Roots > Unclassified | place...
CATCTTTTTTCTTCCCGTACGTGGGAAATTTAGTCTAAGCTTTAATTACTTGAACAGTTGGTCTCCTTTAACATTCTCAAGTTGATCAAGCATTCTGTTAAACACGACACTCCATCATCAATCTTAACTGATAATTCAGTCTATCAGCCAATCTGAATGTCAATAATAGTTTCCTCACATATTTGCTGCCAGGGAACTGACTTCGAAGCCAAAGTTGCAGAGCTTGTTGAGCTGGGGTTTGGAAGAGAGGCAGTTATACAAGCTCTTAGATTAGATTATTTGATGGAGATGAAGAACAGGCTGCTGGGTTTCTTTTGGCGGTTGAATAACAATTATTCATTCTCTCAACAGTATTATTATTCATCGTGGGGAATAATATTCATTTTAGTTATCCAATGACTTCACAAATTGAAGAAACTTTGTGCCAAACTCATACTCATTCGATCAACAATCTTATGCCCTCAAACAAGTCTTGCAATTCAAATGGGAAGTAGACTCGTCAGGTGTCCCTGAATTCAGTTTGATTCTCTTGGTTTTCGAACTTATAGTTCTTTCACCGGCAATTACCGCTCGTTTACATCAACCCGTAGAAGAATGTCCTTCTGATAGGTTTCTGAGCATCCATTCGAAACTGTGTTTTGACTCATTTATAGTTATGAAAATATTTGATTAATTAACACATATCTTAATGTTACATTAAATTTTTTTAAAAACCTTAATTACAAAAAACTATAATTTATAAATATTTTTTAACCACAACTAAAAATTATCACAATGCAAAGCACTAAAAATCTATTATGGGTTTGCGCTACCTTGGTAGGATTGGGGCAAACGATTGAAGGACTGTTTTTTTAACATTTTACTCCAACGGTAGAGATGATAAACAGATCACTTTGCAATAAAATCTGGTCATTTTCAAATGATTAATTTGAAATGAACATCAATCTTCACAAGTAGCAATTTGTGAAAGTTGCTGTTGAAATATTTCCTACCCAGAAGGCCTGCTTGTTTATAACTTGTGTATCCTGAAAGATTATTTATTCCCAGGTCAAGATCTCTATGATTGACATGTGTGCTTCTGAGGATTTTTAGAAACACAAGGAGTCATGTAATTGTAAAGCCTTCCATTAATCCAAGCTAAATGTCCTTCCGACGCGGTTTCTTCACTCCAAGTCACCATATGGATAATCTTGTATAGATCACCAGCTCTATGTGGGAATTGAATGCTAGACTCTGAAACCTCATTCATTTCTCCTCCATAAGGATTAATGAAGGTCATTGTGGTCTCCTCGATGTTATCATCAGAGAAAACCTTTCCTGTATGTATCTCATTGAATGCAATTTCAAGAAATAGGTTCCTTGACATAATCAAATTTCACTTCGAAATTTGCGAAGGCCGGAGGAGTCCTGTCGAGCAACACATCCAAGGAGGTATTACTTGGATATCCACAACCGCTACCTTAAATTAAGAAAAAAGAACAAGCCTTGTATGGAATCTAGTCTTGCTCTCCATGTCAAATTAAAACCCCAAAATCTGCTCCTCTTATCTAAATTTTTTACCGAGATCACAATTTCAGGAAGAGCTAAGCAAGGTCCTGAGTGGCTAAGTTTTAAAGTAACACTTTATTGAGTATATTTAGAAACCAGGTCCAAAAACGTATTTGGATCCAATGGGAGAGCTGCCAAGATTAATATGTGAACGCAGATATGTGGAGGCTTTCACCATTACCCAGCAAAGACATGACGAGTCTATGTTCTCCTGTTTATTTTCTTAGGTATTGTCGTGCTACAGATCTGCTCTCATACTTTTTGACTGTGATGAAGTGAAACTTGTGTGCTGTTGCCAACATTCAAAGCTTCTTGTAACTATTCATGTGCTTATAAGTAGTGTTCTTTTGTTGATTGTTTCCAAGTCCGTACTTAGACTTGCAGATATGTTCCCTTGATATTCCCTCCTGCGTCTTCTTCTATTGCTAATCTGCTGGTGTTTTTTACCCCAACTCTCCGATGACCTTGAACCATCGTGCTTAGAGAATAACAAAACCGACCCTCCTGTCGTGCCTTAAGGCAGATTAGCATCCCATCATGTGGAAAGCACAAACAAATGCATTGGCTACTGAATATCATGGTTAAATTTCTGGTATAAACCTCCGGCTGTCAAACTTCTGTATACTCTTGCGCTCCATGTCGAACACCCCAAAAAAACTGTACCTCTTGAACTGTAATACCCTTCCATCAAATCATCAATAAAATATATGGAATTGGGCTTACATAACGCTGGGTTGCGGAAACGAAACACACCTTGAATCACCATGTTTTAAGAACAATGCTTGGCCACCCAAGCTTGTCTCTTTCTCACAGGTCTTTGTATAGGGATTGGCCCTGTCTACCTCAAACCATACTTTGAATCCAACAAGCCAATATTGGTAGTGAAGATTGGTCGCTAATTAATCTCCACTGGACACAAACACCATGGCAACCTGGAAGGTCGAAAGAACTTATACTTGATTGTTTTAAGATCAACTCGAGTAGCTCGCCAGGGAGATTAGACCATGGTACTGGTATAGGTGCTTGAAACTTCAAGACTATGGAGTTTAATAGATGGGATTTAAAGAGAAAACAGAAAAGGTCTTTCCTTTTCCTGTTTGGTCACTACTTCTAGTCCTCTTCCATTGGTGGAGATAATCCCACCTTCCTCTAATTCTCATCCTTAATTAGATTTGGACTCGTGATATTCCAAACTCAAAACTATTTCTCTAACCCCTTTTGATTTCTTTTGTAGGCACCCTCGTAGAAGCTTCATATTTTTCTTTCTTAAATTTGTAATTGACTCGAAGTTGGAGCACTAGGCCCAATTTGTAAGGTTAGAACTTTTCGACAAACCCCATTCGCATCTTGATGAGATTGCTTACAACAACAAGGTAAGGTGGGAATTTGGATCGTTCAAGGATAATACTAATGCTAAACATGCAAAGCGGAGAGCAATAAATTAATTTAAAGTAAAATAATAAAAATTTCTTAAAAGATACTTTTTTTTTAACATCAAAACAAACACATTGTTTAGTGTATATTTAGAAATATGGTTATAATTACTTTTCAAAATATGTCAAAATATATAAAACAAATTAACTTTTAACAAAAACAAGAACTTTTATAAAACGTGATTTGATGGTGTCTAAAGCTGTTTGTTGTTGGTTGGAAGCTTGTACAGCTAAGAGTCGGTGAAAAGAAATCCTTGCTAACGTGGCCACATGAAAAGTGGTTTGGATTTATGTCGTTAAAATCTACAAAAGCAGGGGAATATTATCGCAGCTTTGTTAATAAAGCATCTGGTGTCATGACTCATGAGATCAATCGCATATTCGCAGTGCCACGTGTTGTGTATGAACGGGTACAGACACAAACAAATAATGGATACAAACTATGTATTATAAATAAATCAACTTGGTTTCTTAGGTTCATATCCATCAACCAACTCATGCAACCTCTCATGGTTTTTCTGGAGAACTGTAACTGTTTGTTGTCTTGTAATAGCTAGTTCCACTGGCAATGTTGTCGGATAGTTCGTCCCTATATAGATTTTTTATTTTTTGCTTTTATTAAAAAAAAATTAAATGATGTGGAGATTTCACTTAGACATAGATTATCATGGAGTGTGATAATAAAATTATCTTTTTATTTTTTATTGACTTAAATTTAAGCTTTCAGCTTAGAAGTGTTTGAGTCCATTGGAAAGTTATTTGGTTTTTTTTGTAGCGGCTCGAGTTGATTTTCAAAGTATTTTTTACTTTGAAATACATTAAAATAATATTTTTTATATTTAAAAATTTATTTTTAACATCAGTACATTAAAACAATCAAAAACACTGAAAAAATTATTTTAGAGAAAAAACAAGAATTTTTTTTTAAAACGTGATTGGATCGTGTAAACAAACGATATATTAGCCCGGCTAGATTTCTTGGTAGATTTTTGAGTTCCTAGATGAATATTAAAGAAATTTGGTCCCGTGGTTGAATTAGAGTTTTTAAAGATTTTAATTTTTTTTATGTTTTTAGATCATTTTGTTGTGCTAATTTAAAAAAATATTTATATATTTTTAAATAAAAAAATTAAAAAACAATTTATAAAATAAAGACGGTGGAGGTTGATGCATTGATCACATCAAGCAGTACTTTGGTGTAAGAAAAAAGGAATAAATAAAAGAAGAAATTAGTTACTGAAATCATCATGTGGAAGTTGTATAATTCCCAAGAATATATGTGGATTTACTTATCTAATGGGCAGTTGAAATGGATTATTTACACCGAATGAAATATTCACTCGAGCTGTCTGTCTAAGCAAGAAAATATCTTGTTTTGTTTTAAAGAGGGAATAGAAACAAAACCATGGATACGCAATATCATCATCTATCTCCCGCTTCATTCCTAATGCATCTATAAATTAAAATATCTTAAACCAAAACAGCAAAAAAAAGACAAGAACACATGTCTAATCGATCTCTCTGTTTTTTCTATACCCAAACGATCATCAAAATTGTACAACTTGCTACTTTTTTTTTTTTAATTTAACGTGGCTGTCCGGGTCAGCTTGCGCGCACCTCGACTAATCCTACGAGTCCTGAAATTAATGATCATGTAAGCCTTCAATGACCATCATATGAACAATCACAAGCCTCGAACCTGAAATTACAGATAGAGCAAATCTTTCTCAAATTTTTATTATTGGACTAGTACAACTAGCTACTGTAATCGTACAAGCCATGATCCAATCTTTATTTGCAATGTCAATTACACAGTCGGAATCTACTCAGCTCCATTGACAAAAGGCTAGGCTAGGCACATCGTCATGCTACTTTGTTTTTGTGGTTGCCAGCAAGCAAAAGCAAAGGCAAAATCGAAGGCATTATTATTATTATCATTATTATTTTTTATAATTGCAAGTACCCGCTTATCCAAACTAATTTATACATATTTCAACTAAATTTTTAAGATTTTAAAATTAATAATTATATAATTTTTCATGATTCTAAAATTTATAACACTTAAACTAATAATATATAAAAAATAAATTCAAAATTTAATCAATTAAATTACAACTTAAGATTTGCGAATGATTTAATATTATTAATAGGAGAGGAATGCATGTGCTTAGAAATGTAAATGCCACGTAAGGTTTGAGCTGTGGCTGCTCATAGTCTGACTAAGCTACACGTATTATACTCGGAGATAAGCTAACTCGCAATTCCAACTCATTTACACGTCAGTCTCTGCTTTCCAGTGGCCGCAGCAAGCAAGGCCTGGGTCCAATAATTGTCCTTACCAACCCCGTCTTATTACGTGTTTGAAAGCTACTGGACAGTGTTTGTAGGGTTTTTTTCTTCCATTATTCTAAATGAGCATTGATTTAATATAGTTTATTGTATTTTTTTAATTAACATCTTAATTAAGAATTATGACTTATACAGTTATATTATATATCTTATTAGGAAATTGATTTGATTTTTTTCTAATTTAAAGTTATTATAAATTATTTTATCGTAGCTTATTTATATATATTTTTAAAAAATTAACTCATCACTCAAGATCTAGAATTAACCTTTATAAGTCATATCATAAGTACTTAAGTGCATAAATATAAATATTTTTCTGTTTATCTTTCGTGAAAAAGGAAAAGAGAAGTTAAGTAAATATAGGGGTGAGTAAAAAAAGAGAAAAATCAAAAAAATAATTGAACAAATTCAATCGTAAAAAAACCCGATTAAATTTTGAAAAAACCAACCAGTTCGGTTCCGGTTTTATAAGCCTGAAATTAAAAAAACTGAACCAAACCAAACTCAAACTGAAAAAACCGAGCCAAACCAGAAAAAACCGAGCCAAACCGGTTTGAACATGTTTTATCCTAAAAAACCGAACCGAACCGAACCGAAATTGATCGGTTCGAACTGGTTTTGGTTTTTTTATTTAAAAAATAATTTAATTTAATTATTTTTTTAATAAAAACTAAACCGAACAAAAAAATAATCAACCACTGAATAACCATATAAAATAAAAATCGCCAGGAACTCACTCACGTGAAGCATACTTGAAAACTGTCACTTTTAAGCAGCTTTAAGAATCAACTTGCGGACAATTTAAAAAGTGTTTGAAAAGTTTTTTTTTTTTTTAATTTGAATTTTTTTATTTAAAATTAGTTTTTTATATTTTTTAATCTTTTTAACATGCTAATGTAATTAATAATAATTTTAAAAAATAAAAAATATTACTTTAATAAATTTATAAATAAAAAAAAACTTTATAAAACAATCAATACCATATTTCTAATCCCTATTTTACTATCACCGTTCACAAACGGAGATATCATTTTGGAGAGAAAGGATTCTATCCATTATCTAATTAAATATATTTTTATTATTATTTATTTTTATTTTAGAGCACTAAGGAAAAGCAGCCTAGGTGGCATGAAAATAGCCCCGTGATCTAAAGTCACATGCAATTTTCTTCCTGTTGATCGTCTTGTGGATGTGCAGTGCATTTATTTGTACATCATCAGGAGGGTTAGTTGTGATCATTGATTGAGTGGTAGGTGGTCCTGCCTTTTAAACCAACGGTGAGGATTGATGGGTTTGGTAGGCTGCTTATACAATTAAAAATTAAAAAATTTCAAAAATACAATTTTACCACAAAAACAAATCTTACCTTATAATAATAATATAATATCTCCTATTCGACGGTTGGTTAGTTGGTTGAATAATTCCCGCCAAACAAGAAGAGATATTTATTTAATGTTTTTCCACAGTTAGCTATGCTAGCTAGCACAGAAGACGAGGAGGGACTTCCTGTACATGTTGCAAGGAGTCCCTGGAATGCAATATTTGTAATCTGGGACTCCTTGACAGCATAAAACTCCGACATCATCTTATGCTATAAATAACCCCCCCCACCACGGTTGAACCCTCAACAACCAAAGCTGTGTGCTTTCTTCTTCTTCTTCTTCTTGATCTTGGTGTTGTGGGTTTGTTTTCGTTTTCGTTTTCGTTTTCTTTGTTGTTTTAAGAGAAAGATGACAGTAGGGGCAGGGATATCAGTGGCAGACAGGAAATTGGTGGTGTTAGGGAATTGTGTGTTGAATGATGTCCATGACAACATTGAGATAACACCAGCTTCTGGGGGTGGTTTTATCAATGGAGCTTTCATTGGTGTCCGATCAGATCAAGTTGGTTGTCGAAGGGTCTTTCCTGTTGGAAAGCTCGAGTATGTCCCTTCTTCTTCTTCTTCTTCTTCTTTGTTACTGTTTTAGTTTTCTCTGTTATTGTTTAGTTTTCTTTAATTTTCTTGGTGATGATAACATTGCATACAAAAGGCGTATCTTTTTTTCTGTTTGGATGATAAATTTGAGGTCTTTTTGATGATTTGTGATGTGGGCGGCAAGAGTTAAATTTGCAATAAATGTTGTTGGTATGCAGGGGATTGAGGTTTATGTGTGTTTTTCGATTCAAGATGTGGTGGATGACACAAAGGATGGGAAATTGTGGACAAGAAATTCCCTTTGAGACACAGTTTTTGATTGTTGAAGCTCGAGATGGATCTCGTTTTGACAATGGAGAGGAGCAATCTGCTTTGTATACCGTTTTCTTGCCAATTCTTGAAGGAGATTTTAGGGCTGTTCTTCAAGGGAATGAGCACAATGAGCTCGAGATTTGCTTGGAAAGTGGTATGGGAAAAGATGAATAAATTTCTGCTGGATATGATTTTACAGGTTTTCTTTTTGTTAAAGAATTGGTGAAATAAATTGCTGGGGTATTTTGCAGGAGATCCTGCTGTTAAGGAATTTGAGGGGAGTCATTTAGTTTTTGTGGCAGCTGGTTCAGATCCCTTTGATGTCATCACAAATGCAGTGAAGTAAGTTTCATGAGTTACCTAATTTGCCAAGCTTTTATGCTTATTGCTAGGTATACAGCTTGAAGTGTTGCTTTATTTAGTAAATACAATTGACAATTTTAGTGATCCATTAATACAGTATAGACTTGTGGTGTTCAAAAACCTCATTTATGGCTTGTTATTTCATTGAATTATGACTCAGATGTTCTTCATGCCATTGACCAAGTTGTATTTTGGATTGTACTCAGGGCCGTGGAATCACATTTGCAGACATTTTCTCATCGTGAGAGGAAGAAGGTAGCTACTTTTTTTTGCCAGAAGAAGATTACCAGTATTTCCTGAAGTTCCTTTTTCGACGACTTTTTGTACTTGATTCTGTCATCTTGAATAACTTGTGCTTCGTGGTTCAGATGCCAGACATGCTGAACTGGTTTGGCTGGTGCACATGGGATGCTTTTTACACAGATGTCACTGCAGAGGGTGTGAAGCAAGGATTAGAGAGGTATTGCTCCTTTCTGTAAGGTTTCATAGAGAATTACATGATTTGAACATGGCAGATTGGTGCTAATGAGAGTGATTATTGCAGCTTCGAGAAAGGTGGAATTCCTCCAAAATTTGTTATAATTGATGATGGATGGCAATCAGTCGGAATGGATCCCACTGGTATTGAGACTTTAGCTGATAATTCAGCCAAGTAAGGAACCAGATTTGCAAATTCTGTCTTCCATTTTCGTTATTGTTTTTTTATTGACTAGCACACTTTCAATTGTGCTTCAGCTTTGCAAACAGACTAACACATATCAAAGAGAATCACAAATTCCAGAAAAATGGCAAAGAGGGTTACAGAATTGAGGATCCAGCATTGGGACTGACGCACACTGTGACCGAAATCAAAGAACGACATGATTTGAAGTATGGTTTCCTCATTAGTTATCATAGATCAACTTTCCTTTGAGCAAACCAATCTTTGATGGTGTGCTGATAACTTGTGTTGTTACTGTTCAGGTACGTTTATGTGTGGCATGCAATAACAGGATACTGGGGAGGGGTCAGGCCGGGTGGTGCTGAAATGGAACACTATGAACCCAAGCTGACTTACCCTATTTCTTCTCCTGGGGTTGAATCAAATGAGCATTGTGATGCTTTTAAAAGCATTGCCACAAATGGACTTGGCCTTGTGAATCCTGAAAAAGTGTTCAGGTTCTATGATGAACTTCACCACTATCTTTCGTCAGCTGGAATTGATGGGGTCAAAGTTGATGTTCAGAATATCCTTGAAACTCTCGGGGCAGGCCATGGTGGAAGAGTGAAACTTGCTAGGAAGTACCATCAAGCATTGGAGGCTTCTATTGCTAGAAACTTCCGTGACAATGGGATCATTTATTGTATGAGTCACAACACTGATGGCTTGTACAGGTAAATTCTTTCTTTTCTTTCTTTCTTATCCGTCAATAGTGATATCCTCAAGATTTGTAATTAATCCGACTTGCCTTATTTGTTCAGTGCAAAGAGATCAGCTGTTATAAGGGCATCGGATGATTTCTGGCCAAGAGATCCAGCATCACACACAATTCATATAGCATCAGTTGCTTACAATACCATTTTTCTTGGTGAATTTATGCAGCCGGATTGGGATATGTTTCATGTAAGAAAACACAATTTGGCTTTGTTGTTCTATGATGAATTTCCGTTTACATTTTTGTGTGTTACTGGATGTTAACCTTGAAATTGTTTCTCTTGTCAGAGCCTACACCCAATGGCGGAATACCACGGAGCAGCCCGTGCTGTGGGAGGATGTGCCATCTATGTTAGGTACTCTTACTTGTCATGAACATGTTCCGCGTCTTTCTTGGATGCTATTCAGATACAAGATATTTCATATTTGGTGTCTCTGTATGTAGTGACAAGCCTGGACAACATGACTTTAATCTACTGAAGAAGCTTGTGCTTCCTGATGGCTCTATATTGAGGGCCAAACTTCCAGGACGACCAACAAGGGATTGCTTGTTTTCTGATCCTGCAAGAGATGGTAAAAGGTAACGAAGGAGTTAAATTATCTGAATAACATTTTCAAGGACCGGATAAAATGATCCTATTCCATGTTCGCTAAATAGATGCTTGATCTTGCAGTCTCCTGAAGATATGGAACCTGAACGATTTCAATGGAGTCATAGGGGTCTTCAACTGCCAGGGAGCTGGATGGTGCAGGGTCGGAAAGACAAACCTTAT
>Ga0307514_10006566_pt1 | contig 10106 bp, 7 predicted proteins | sample 16_EM_MG_FD_203088 | JGI IMG/M metagenome (GOLD analysis project Ga0307514, IMG submission 203088) | Populus trichocarpa ectomycorrhiza microbial communities from riparian zone in the Pacific Northwest, United States - 16_EM | ecosystem: Host-associated > Plants > Roots > Unclassified | place...
ATGTTGCTCCGACGGACTACATGTTGTACAGTGTTGTTTCGGGATGAAAAGGATAGCAATTAACAGAGATGTATATAAGCTCTCTTTCTCTCGCTCTTAAAGAGTGGGGAGGGTTTTTTTTTTTTTTCTGGTATATATTATTTTTAAAAATATATTTTTATTATTTTTTAATTTATTTTTAATATTAATATATCAAAATAATCTAAAAATATTAAAAAAATAATTTGAAGTTAAAAAATTTAGAAATTTTCAAAAAGATTATTAGATGGTGATACCAAACAGGACCTCATAAAAATTTTGTTTTTATAATTAATTTGATTTTCTAAAGTATTTTTTAAAATATTTTTTTATTTAACTGGGATTCTAAACTAAGTGAACCCGAGGACTCCCATAAGAAGTATGTTTTAGGTATTTTCATTACAGTGGAAAACTAAAAACCTTCCTGATAGGATCTAAAGCTAACTATACGACGACAAACTACTTTTTAACTCGTTCAAACGTTGTGATTTTGTTCAATTCAACCCTTATGTTGAAGGGCTATTTCAATTCAGCCGTACGTGCATCCCCGTCCCATCCCCTCCAAGCTTCTTTCTTGCTTTATTTTTCTTGTTCTTGGAAAAAGAGGGGGGGGAAATAAGTGGTCCAGATCTACATCCTTGTCCAACAAGGCAAGACGTGGTTTTTTTTTTTTTTTTTTTTACATGCATCGATGGTCAATACTCTATTTGGTAATATGATTTAACTTACTTTTTAAACTAATCTCTTCTACACAAAACAACACCAATTCTAACGGTAATTTTAATGTATTGATATTAAATAAAAAAATAATTTAAATAAATTTTTAATTAAAAATCACTCCTGTTATCATATTAATAAACAAACACTAAAAATAAATAAAGTACCTTTTTTATTTTCTATTCTGAAACGACGAACAATCCACCCTTTATGTTAAAAAGTGGGATCAAATCCACTAGCGGAACCATCGGTCCACGCACGTTTCTTCTTTGTATTTATTGTCACGTTCGGTGGCCCAGCGAGAAAATGATTTATTGTCTTTTCTTTTTGTTTTATAGTCAGCCTCTTTCAATTTTTTCACCTTTTCTTATTTCCACGATGAAAATGAGTTCACCACTTGTTTGTACTCCGACCACGATTAAAAATAAATAAATAAATAAATAAAAGGTAATATACATTCTTGACCCCAGAAGTTCATAAGAATGTATAATATTTGTTTCTTAATTACATGTTTATCCAAATATTTACAGAACCTTTTTAAATTTTGAATCCTATATATGACGCATCCAGGCTAATTTTCTATGCCGAGACTAAAATCTCTAATCAGGTTTTAAATGAGTACTAATATCATAATTGAATGCCAACCTGGCTCGAAGTTTAAGCTCTGTCGATGGGGGGAAAAAACACTCATTTTTACGACCTTATCAACTCTCGCAGATTATTGCATATGAAAGTACACGTCACGCCAGATGACTGTCATGCAACACCATCAAAGATACCAACTGTGTTTGGCAATGCGATTACGGGTGCTTTTCAAATAACTTTTCATGTCAAAATGCATGTCAATGATGTTTTTCTATTTTTTAAAAATTATTTTTGATATCAATACATCAAAACGATCCAAAACATATAAATTATATTAAATTTTAATAAATAAAAAAAATTAAATTTGTTGGGAAAGCAGCCGCAGCCGCAGCCGCGTTCCCAAACGTTCCCTCATGCATCACGAGTTGGAAAACTTTTCTCTCGGGCTATTGGCTAGCATGTTGAACACGTTTAATCTCTAAGCTGAAGTCTCTTCTCTGGTCTGGAATCAAGAGGACAGGTAGATATTAGGCATTAAACATCACGATGAGTGCAATTGTTAAACTTAATTTGATGGGTTGGCATGGAAATCTGATCCAGCCAACTTTTTAGCTTTAAAAAGAATTGATCTGATCAAGTCTTTAATAATAATTTGATTGACACAGTCTCGTCTAGTCTAGTCTAGTCTAGTTTTAACCTAGCTAAAACAATACTAAATAAAACAAGGGAAATGTTGTTGTTTAAATAAAAATGATTAACCGTGGATTAATCTAGTGACCTTAGTGATCCATGTTTTTTTTATGGGTTGGTTATAGGTCAGGTGTGATAATTACGAGGATGAGATAATTATGATCAATAGTAAATATATTAAAATAATTTTTATTTTATTTTTAATATTAGTATATTAATATCATTAAAAATATTTTTAAAATATTAATTTAATATATTTCCAAGTACAAATAATATAAAAAACATATTAAAAAGCTGAAGTTAACACAATAACAATTTGGCACTCACCATTAAATAAACAAAACACAACATGTACAACTTTAGATATCGGATTAGAATAATTAAAACTAGAGGGACTAAATCAAAATTAGAGGTCAAGTATTACAAGAAAAGCTAAATGATGCAGGGAAAGCACTGTAGCTTTCTTCACAAAACACCGTGGATTGCTACAATGTTTCCCCACGTTGTTGTTTTTTTTACATATGGTTTTTTTTTTCATTTTTTTTTTGTTTTTTGATATGATTTTTTTTAATTGTTTTTGTCGATTTTATTTTTTGATATTAAAACGGTTAAGAATTTAGCTTTGTAATTTTTTTATTTTTTATTATGTCTTTCTATAAGGTTAGTGTGGTTTGTGGGTTTATCAAGCTAATCCAAGTTACCCCAATTTATAGATTTGGTGGGGGGGTTTTAATTGAATTTGATTTTTTTATAGTCTATTTTTTTCTTATATTGTTAAAAAAGTAGTTTTAGAGAAAAAAACATGTTATTAAATGTTATAAAGTAATAAAAATTAAAGAATGTTGGGGAAATTACTGTTCACCCAACACTCATTGCATCGTGGATTACAATAGTAATCCACGGTGGTTTGCTTCTATTTTTTTTTTAATTTTTGTTATGATTTTTTTTCAAATCTATTTTTGTCAATTTCATCTTTTAAAATTAAGATTGTTAAGAATTTAACTTCGTAATTTGCTTATTTTTATTTTTTTCCTTTATATAAAGTTAACGTGGTTTACAGGTTTGCCAAGATAACTTAGGTTTTACGAGTTTGTGGATTTTTTTTAATTTTTTTTAATTGAACTTAACTTTTTTTATAGTTTATTTTTTTCTCATGTAAATAAAAAAATTAATTTTAGAAAAAGTCATGTTAGTAAACTTTATAAAGTAACAAAAATTAAAGGGTACGAGGAAATCATTGTTCACCCACACATATTGTACTATGAATGACAATAGTAACTCGCAATATTTGCTTTCTTTCTTTTTCTTTGTGTTTTTGAATTTTTTTCATGATTTTTTTTTCAAATTTGTTTTTGTTGATTTCATCTTCTTAATACTAAGATAATTGAGAATTTGGTTTTATAATTTGTTTCTTTATTTTACCTTCTTATAAGGTTAACATGATTTGCGAGTTTGTTAGAGTAACTCGGGTTGCCCTAGTTTACAAAGTTTGGCGGGGTGCTTTTTTTTTAATTAAACTTGATTTTTTTATCGTTAATTTTTTTCTCATATAGCTAAAAAATAGTTTCAGAAAAAAAATATGCTATCAAACTCTATAAAGTACATGAACCTATTCTTCACATGTTTAGCTAACTGACTTGGTTACGGGTTTGACAAGTTTAACTTTTTTAAATAAGTTTTTTTTCCATCCTTAGGTACTGGATTAATTGGGAATTCAGTTTCATAATTGGTTTTGTTTTGCCTTTTATAAGGTTATCATAATCTAAAAAAACATCTCGGTACTGAGTTGGTGTTCGATTTCGTAATCATCTATTTTTTTATTATGTAGTTAAATAAAAAATAGATCAAAAGAAAAACTATAATCCCAATGAAGTCCATAACTTAGTTCACGGGTTTGACATACTAGCATGACTTACTCAATTCTTAGGTTTGACAAGTTTACCCACCAATATGATATATATTTTTTGTTTTTTTGTCTTTTAATTGTTTTTAATTTATTACTTTTCGATTTCATCATTTAATACTAGATTGATCGAGAAATGAACTGCATTATTGATTTTTATTTGCTTTTTAGGGATAATTATCTAAAATAAGTGTTTATTTTTTAAGTTAATGCTCAATTTCGTGAGTATATGTTTTTATCATATAATTAAATAAAAAAAATAAAAAGTTACCAAACCCAATAAAATTCACAACCCAAGTCGAGGGGACGAGGTCGATCCAATATGTCACCGCCTCAATAATTTTTTTTTTAAAATTATTATCTTGAAGGTTTTTTAAAAGCTAAATCATATTTTTATCGATTATTAAGGTTGCATTTAGATTTATGAAATCGATCGATTTAAATCAAACTATCTCTTATATAATTTAATTAAAAATTTGAGTTAAATAAGGAATTGAGTTAAATTTTTTTAAAATTAACATATTTAATTACGTTTAATAATACTATTAAAAAAATTCTCCTTATTTATAATATATATTTACTTTTAAAAAACAATATTTACCCGCGCGCACCAATATACCAGTCAATTTCTATATATGTATGGGACGCGCAAGTAGTTTACTGAAGTATTCCTGGAGCATGTCATTGCGCGGGAAGGTGTCAGGAAGCTTCCCAACAAAAATTCTCTCTCCATCTCTCTCTCTCTCTCTCTACCCTCACACACTCCTTGTGAAGTGTCAATAAATTCCTAAAACCTTCCGATTTGCTCCTTTTCGCCGCCACCACCGTTCGATCTCCGCCAATCACGGTAACATAACCTAATCATTCTATTTTTTTTATTATTCATATAGCGTATTATCGTTGTATTTTTCCTATTTCTAATCAAAAAACCCCTAGCAGTAACTTCCTCCGTAACTAACGCCTCCGACATTGCCGCGCAAACCACCCAATCGTCCCACCATTCTCTCGCCTCTCCTCTCTTTCTCTTATGTTTCTGTTTTATTTTTTATTTGTAAATGACTCTACTGTACTTGTGTGTTGGGTTGTTGCTCGGCGTTTATTTTTTGGAGCTGGTGGCCTCTCTTCTTCCCGCCGTGACAGCCACCGGGATTTTTAAGTGCCATCTCTCCATGCTGCGACATTAGAATTACAAATTCTTTATATTTCTTTTAATTATTTTACGTAACAAAATATAAAATAGAAGAAGAGAGCTGAAGAGGATAAAGGAGAAGGAACAGGAGGAATCATGAGTAGCAGTTGTTCGTCTAATGGATTGTTGCCTTCTTCAGCATCCCCCAGGGAACAGGATGACTTGGAGGCGAGACCTACTAAGGAGTTTGAACATGATGATCATGATTTGATTGATGAATCTGATCCTTTTGATATTGCTCAGACCAAGAACGCTCCTATCGAGATTCTTCGCCAATGGAGGGTAATTGTTGTTGTTGTTATCATTATTATTTCATCATTATTCTTAGTTATAATAACATCAACTTAATTATAATAATAATAATCCGGCATTGTCTGCAGGCGTGCGAGTGTTTTTTATTTTTATTTTGTTAATTGGTTTGAAAATGGAGCAAATAGCTGACAATGCTGGTGTTGTATTGGTATAAGAAAGATGAATGCATTTGGTGTTTTGAGCTTCGTTTGTATCGGAGGTGGTAGAATCTTCTTTCTTAAGAAAAAGGAGAAGATGATGCGATGCGATGTTATATGATATAAAATCTTCTTTCTTAAGAAAAGAAGAAGAAGATGATGATAAGATGCTATGTTATATGATTTCTACTTGCCTTTATTATCATGCAGAGACAAATTTGTCTCTTGGTGATTATAATGCAGGCTCAAAGCATAAAGTTATTCAATGGTGGCTTTCTTACTATCAGGGTTCAGAGTTGATGTTGAATTTCATTTTCTTTGTTGGTTTTGTTTTAGTTCTACATGCTGAGTGCATCGGAGTTTTAGAAATTGTTGTTGCAGGTTTACTTTTGTATTTTTCATTTCTTGGGTTATGACTAATGTTGATTTTGTCTTTCACAGCAAGCAGCGTTTGTGTTGAATGCTTGCCGGCGTTTTCGGTACACCTTGGACTTGAAAAGAGAAGACGAGAAAGAGAAAAGAAGAAGGATGATCAGATCCCATGCACAAGTCGTAAGGGTAATTTTTCTAACGTTATCAAGCATTTCATCAGGCACTTGAGACAGTAATATTTCCTGATCACTGAATATTTGTTGTTTCAGGCGGCATTACTCTTTCGGTTGGCAGGGGAACAGCAAATTGGTATGTCACCCTCTAATACACCTTTTACTATCTTCTTTAAAAGCTTTTAATCCAACTTTGATGTTTGAAATGAGTTTTTTGGTGGAGGTTCTGAATTTGATTTGTTTAAGGCCTCTTTATCCCTTCTCTCTAACCTAGAATTGTTTTGACAAAGGAAGCGGAACAGTAAGGAAGATAATATATCCTGTAAAAGTAAAAATCAAGTGGTTTAGTTAAAGATATTTGGCCGGGGATCTATGGCTATCTGTGCTTATAGCCCTCATTTCACTAAAGAATAACTTCTCTAGCATTGCATTGAAGTCAACTATTTACTGTGATGGCGAGTGCTGGGCAGTGAAGAAGCAACATGCCCAGAAAGAAGCTTGAATCAAACTATTAAGATGGATATATCCGAGTATATGCTAGGACCGGATAAGAGTAATGCATTCCTTGAAAGTTAAACACGGCACAAGTTAGTTTGAGTATTTGAGTGAAGAAGGGGATTGTTTGGTCGAAAAGGATGTGGATTGAAGTAGCGAAGAGAGGAATTATTGTCACAATCTCTCAAATAAAATTTGGAAATAACTAATATAATGGAGGAAGGAATTATTTGCTGTTGGCCCCAGTACATGATATTAAAGACTGAATAACTAACATAACCGAGTAAAATATTCTTACAAAGTTTTTCTTGTACTTGTTGTAGTCTGCTGTCTGAGAGTTTCAGGGCTGTTTTTTTCCCACTCAAATAGATTATCCGTGTTAACTTATTTTCTGCTTCTCAAGTGCTGGGCCCCTCAGCTACACCTCCAACTGCTACTGGTGATTATGCAATTGAACTGGAGCAGCTTGCTTCAATGACCAGGGATCATAATTTTTCTTCTCTGCAACAATATGGCGGTGTAAGTCAATTGCAAACAGGCTTTCCTTATTTTACACCATTTTACCATGTAAACTTGTTTACATTGTGTGTTATCTCTTCCTCGATCAGGCCAAAGGGTTGTCAAATATGCTGAAAACCAATCTTGTGACTGGTATTACTGGAGATGAGAATGATCTGATAAAGCGTAGGAATGCATTTGGAACAAATAGATATCCTCAGAAAAAAGGACGCAGTTTTTTGGTATGTTATGTGGTTTTGATTTTTTTTTCTTATTTCTTTCTTTTCAGAATTAAAGATAGTTTGCTTACAGTGCGCTTTGTATTGCAGAGATTCCTGTGGGAAGCTTGGCAAGATTTAACCCTCATCATTTTGATTGTAGCTGCCATTGCATCATTGGGACTGGGAATCAAGACAGAGGTGTGCTTGGTTCTTATTTAAATCTGTTTTTTGTGTTTTAGCTTGCCTAAGCCATATATATGAGGTCTGTATCTTTAACTACTTTGAGTATGTGCACAGTGCATTATGGGGGTAGATCTTCCTCTCCTTAATGCTCTATTTCAGACCTTTTCCTGTTTATACTAATATCTTGTTCACACTTCTCGTTCCTCATAGGGTTTGTCACATGGATGGTATGATGGGGCTAGCATCTCTTTTGCTGTTATTCTTGTCATAATTGTTACAGGTATCGAATTCAATCCTCTTCCAATATAAGGTTCATATAGTTGCTAGCAGAAGGTAGCAACATAAGAAAGTTTGGGTGCTTATGATTACAAGATTTAGTATGTTGGCATCCATATGGTTACATGTCTGTGGAATGGTTATGCCAAAGACTTCATATTTTGTTCTCTTTCACCCCCTTGAGATCCAAATGAATTGTAAATGATGTTGCTATAATCTTCTTGTCCTGTTCTTCACTGCTGAACTGCTCTGTCCATCATAGCTGGAAAAACTTCTATTGGATTTACTCATTCAACTCCATGTGCTGGTTTTTTTTCCAAGCAGTGATTTTTTTTTGTAACCATTGTTTTTCTCTGTTTATTACTAGCTGTTAGCGATTACCGTCAATCTCTGCAGTTTCAAAATTTAAATCAGGAAAAGCAAAACATACAGTTAGAGGTGTGTATTATTGTGATATGAAAATATATGACTGCTTATTTTTTGATCTTCCAATGTTTTGTATCTAAAGAAAGGGAAACATCTGAACCTGTGCAGGTTATGAGGGGTGGAAGAACGATGAAAATGTCAATATTTGATATTGTTGTTGGTGATGTTGTACCTCTTAAAATAGGTGATCAGGTGAGGTTTATTTCTGAAGAAATTATTTTTTACGATGCATTTAAATCTTTTAAATTAACTATACAAATATTGGGGTGTTTTACTTAGGTTCCAGCTGATGGACTCTTGATTACCGGCCATTCTCTTGCCATAGATGAATCTAGCATGACTGGTGAAAGCAAGATTGTGAGTTTGTTAAACATCTAGTTCTGAAATTTCTTGATAGTTGAAATCTATTATTTTCAAGTCCGTTCTCTATTGTAGGTTCACAAGAATCAGAAGGCTCCCTTTTTGATGTCTGGTTGTAAAGTAGCAGATGGTTTCGGCACTATGCTGGTAAAAACTGCAGTTATACTTTCTGTGCAGTTATACATCCTGTTCTCTGTTTATTATGATCAGGATGATTCTCAGTTATTTTTATAAAGCATGTCTCCCTTTCCTTTTTATGTTGGTCATGTAATTAACAGCAGCATTTCCTTTTATTTTCAAAATAATCTAGTATTTGTTATTCAAATATGCTACCTTGTAGATTCATTTCTTCTTGGCCATTTTCAGGTAACTGGTGTTGGGATCAATACTGAATGGGGGTTGTTGATGGCAAGCGTCTCAGAGGATACTGGTGAAGAGACTCCCTTGCAGGTTTCATCTCAATTCTCATTACTTCAACTGTAGCTAATGTCAATAAATGTGATTTGATGCAGCTTTAAGGTTATCTTTTTAATGACTGTTAGGTACGATTGAATGGACTTGCAACTTTTATTGGCATTGTTGGGCTTGCTGTAGCTCTTTCTGTGCTTGCTGTCCTTTTGGGCCGGTAGGGTACATGTTATTATTCAATTACTGATTGTTATATTGTTTGTGCACCAACTTACCATCTACAATCTCATTAAATTTGTTAGATACTTTACTGGAAATACAAAAAATCCAGATGGAAGTGTCCAGTTTATCAAAGGAGAGACAAAGGTCAGCAAAGCAATAGACGGAGTGATAAAGATCCTTACCGTTGCAGTAAGTGAAGTCCCTGGATTTGCTTATGCTTATGTTTTATGTGATTTCCTGACTAAATGTATAACCATTTAGGTTACAATTGTGGTTGTTGCTGTTCCCGAGGGACTTCCATTGGCTGTTACCTTGACGTAAGTAAAAGTCATCTCTATAATATTGATGCATACTGATCTAGCAATCACTATCTCATATCCAACTTTATTGTATTTTTTACTCTATTGCCTTGCAGTCTGGCATATTCAATGCGGAAAATGATGGCAGATAAAGCCTTGGCAAGTATCTTTCTCTATTTTACCCAAAGTCATTTTCTTCTGTAATTTCCTTTGATTTGCATTCTAGTTTATGAAACATCATTATCTAACAGCATGGATATTCAGGTTCGTAGGCTTTCAGCATGTGAAACTATGGGCTCTTCAACAACAATTTGCAGTGATAAGACTGGAACATTGACATTAAATCAGGTGGCTTTCACAGTAGGAAGCATGATTACTTACAGAAGCAGGCATGCCACTTTCCGTGCTTGATTTTGACTTGTGGATTTTTCATTTTACAGATGACTGTAGTTGAGGCTTACATTGGGAAACAGAAGATAAACCCTCCAGATAACCCCTTAAAATTGCACTCAGAAGTTAGCTCTTTGTTGTGTGAGGGTATTGCACAGAACACCACCGGCAATGTGTTTGTTCCCAAGGTAGCAGTCTCTTTTTCTTTTGTTCTTTGATTTTGTGATTCTTC
>Ga0307514_10006567_pt1 | contig 10104 bp, 8 predicted proteins | sample 16_EM_MG_FD_203088 | JGI IMG/M metagenome (GOLD analysis project Ga0307514, IMG submission 203088) | Populus trichocarpa ectomycorrhiza microbial communities from riparian zone in the Pacific Northwest, United States - 16_EM | ecosystem: Host-associated > Plants > Roots > Unclassified | place...
ACTTCAGAACATGGCCAATGAAGGGCGTGGCCAAGACACTAGGAAACGCCACCAAGTGGTTACCAAAAGTTGGTAACTAGGTTATTGACTACCCCTATTTACTGTACTGGTACATACATACTCCGTACATGTAATGTACATATGTAAGTTTCGATGGCAGCTCATAGGGGCAAAAGACCAATTTTTCTGCAAGGGTCGAAACGTTGATTTCCATGATTTACTCGTGTACTTGTGGGGTTCAATATCAAGATGTTTGGAGGTTGGAAATGAAATTTATCTGATTTAAAGAGTAAAAGTGTGCAGCAATTGCCTCATCTCACCAATTTCTTGCACTACAGATCCAACAATGTCCGCCATAATCCGTACCGTAGCCAAATCTGTTCGCAGGCTCTACCCTGAGGCCTTAGCAGACAAGAGCTGGGACAATACCGGGTGTAAGTCTAGCATAGCATTACTTAGGTACTCAATTGGCTGTTTAAAAGCTAAGATGGGATATTATAGTGTTACTCGAAGCACCCTACAGGACAGACATCCCCAGACCATCGAGTAAACACATCGTACTATTAACCATTGACGTGACGAAGGCAGTTGCTGCTGAAGCCATTGAGAAGAAAGCTGCAGCTATTGTATCATACCGTGGGTCTTCTTGCCCCTTGCAGTCGTCACAGTTTATAATATCAAATATTCAGTCTTTACTTTGATTACATCCACGCATGAATCAGACAATTTTTTTCCCCATCTATCCCATAATCATCCCTCATATTGCTCAGCCATTGCTCGTCTATCTCTCTCTCCCTCTCTCTCTCTTCATGTAGCTGTAGCTAAGTAACTGGGGCTATGCTCAGACCCTATTATTTTTCGCCCTCTCAAATCGCTCACCCTCCGTGACACTCAGCAAGACTCCCTCATTCGGCTCGTCCAAGCAGGGATCAGCGTGTACTCTCCACACACTGCTGTTGATGCTACCCCTGGTGGAGTTAACGACTGGCTTGCCGATGGGATCTCAGGCGGGAAAGACAATGAGGAAAGCAGGGAAGTCCTTGTCCCGGTGAACGGCGTTGAAGGGTTCGAAAGTGCTGGGATGGGAAGACTGGTTACCTTGAAAGAGACTACAAGTGTGGGAACATTGGTAGACAGGGTGAAGAAGTATCTAGGGATGAAGCATTGTGAGTTCACCATACAATAGCACACGGGGCTAGAGTAGGTTGCTGACCCAGCTGGACTGTAGTGATGGTAGCAGAGGCCACAAAACACAAGGGTCACGCAGGGTACGTATTTGATTTCCCTTTCTTCCCCAATGCATCTTCATTTGAAAACCGCTCACACGACACCGTCCACTCACAGCATTCGCAAGGTTGGCCTCTGTGCAGGCTCTGGTGGATCCTTGTTCAAGGGACTTGATGCCGACCTGTACTTTACTGGCGAGCTCTCCCACCACGAAGCCCTTGCAGCAAAGGAGAACGGGATAAGTGTCATTGCCTGTACGCCTTGCGCCTTTACCGTCCATAATCGCCAAAAATGCGTCTAACAGGGCTATAGGTTTCCACACCAACACCGAGAGGGGTTATCTTTCCAAGGGTATGCAGCCACGGCTACAGGAGGTACTGGCTGACGAGTGGTTGCGTGTGGCAGAAGCAGAGAGGGAAGGTAAGGATGGCTTTGAGGTCGTAGTAAGTACCGCAGATAAGGACCCTTATGAAATTGTGTAGGTGGTGAAAGAGGAAGAATGTAAGCTTGCTTGCTCCTGGTAAATATAGAACGCTGTAGAGTGTTGCATTAAGTGTATAAGTCCGGCCATAGAAGTGAAACGGATGGTTTTTTCAAACAAGGTATCAGTGGCTCCAATCTAAAACTCCCACAAGTCTAAACGCCAAATGCGCATCCCCAATGATATAACCCCCACCCGGTAAAGATACCTACTTCCAACCCTCCAGAGTTACCTACCCACCCTGTAGAGCTGCCTCTCCTTTCTCACGCAATTCTTTCACCCCTTTGACGCCATCTCCCCACTTTGCTAACATCCCCTTGACCACTCCCCATTCCTTTTCCGCTTCTTCCTTCTTTCCTTCCTTCAATAGCTCCTGGATCCGCTGTGGTGCTCCCAAAGCCCACTTCACCGTCTCTTTCTTGCTCTTTGCCGTATCTGTAGTATTTGGAGTGCGTACTCGTGGGGGGGGGAGGTTGTGGATGGTGGAGGTAAGGGAGGAGGAGATTTCCGCAATGTGAGAGATGGCGGGTTCCAGGGTGCTAGTGGTGGGGGTTAAGGGCTCCATGCTTGAGCGCATCTGCGAGGTATAATTTATTAGTTCACGGTGACCCAATGGTCTCGCTGTAGAGCAAACCTTTTTTATAGTATCCGTCGCCGAAATAAGCTTACTATAATTATCATACACCAACGCCTTCCTCTCCCCATCAAGCCCGCGGATCTCATTCACAAGCTCATTCTCAATCCGCAATAGCTCCTTAAGGTCGCTATTCTTGCATAGTTTCTGCACGTATTTCTCTGCATCAAACCCCTCCCTGTCTATCGGGGGAGTTTCGACCTCGCCATCTCGCTTGATTCCGTAGAATTGGCGGAGGGCGCTGCGGTTTTTGCGCGAGTTTGGGGGGAAGAGGCGGGGGGAGGTGGGGGTAGAGGAGAAGTGGGGGGTGAGGTCGGATGGGATTCGGGCATGTTGCGCGGTGATGGTGGAGGAGGGGGAGACAGAGAGGGGGGAGTGCCGGGCGTCGATGGATTGCCGGATGGGGGGGGTGGAGAAACCAGTAGAAATGAGCGAGGGGGAGCGAATGTGGGCAGAGTCAATGGAGATGGTGGGGTTGGTCATAGTAGGGATGGTATGGGGGCTGGTGAACTGGAGATGAGTTTGTTGATGGGTAGGAACCTTTTATGGGTTACTGAAAGCTTGGCAGCAACCAACAAGTAAACATTCACTTGTGCAACCAGAATGCATTCACCTCCACAACAGATAGTCTCACAGAAATTGCCACCTCCACCATGCCCCCCCCACCCATGGAACACCTTCTCACCCGCCTCGCCAGCACCCTCTCCCTCCACCCATCCCCCGCCTATCTCGCAACCCTTCAATCCCTTCCCAACAACAACGAAAACGCCCTTCTCGCCTCCCTCCGCTACCGGCTCATCAACTCTGACTTCACCAAATCCCTACTCACTCAAGCCAACACCACGTTCCCACCTGACCTCCACACCAACCAACGCTATCTCTCCCACGCCCCCGGCGCCACCCTCCCAGGACCGATTGCAGTGCAGGTCGTCGATATCGTCGATCTGGCATTAAGTAATATGGAGCAGCTCGAGAGCTTGGAAATGGCTGAGCGCGGGGAGGTAAAGAAGGGGAGAGAAGTCATTCGGGTGATTCCTGTCGAGGATGCAGTTGGGACACAAGCCCCCGGAAATCCGGGGGAGAATCCAGGAGCGAAAGCGACTAGAGGCCCGCATAAGGTTCTTATGGAAGATGCATGTGGGCGGAGAGCGTGGGGGTTTGAGATGGAGAGGGTTCCCGGGTTAGAGATTGGGGGAAAGATGAAGTTGGGTGTTAAGGTATGTCTCCTCCTCCGGTGGATGAATTATTTCATGTATATGTGGTGCTTTAAGAATGCACTCTCGGAGATTGTTGCCAACCGCAGGATCATCCTAAAGCTTGTCCTGAAGAATGCCCCGGTTATGCGAGAGTTGGTGATGCTGCAACCGTCGAATACGACTGTGCTTGGGGGGGGGATTGGGGAATGGGACCAGGCATGGATAGAAAAGCGGAAGGCGCAACTTGAAGCTGCTATTGGGATTGGAAAGGAGGAGTAGGGTCGCTCAGGGGTAAGAGTATGGTATGGAATGGATCGGGATATGGTGGGGGTTTACCGGGTATCTTATGTTCAATCCCCCCCCACTTTATTCCCACTAAAAGCGAAACATGAGAAACAAAAAAGAGAACTTCAAGCTAATGTATAATACAAACAATGCATCTCCAAATTTGTTTAGTGACTTGTTTTTAGCAATTGTCTTTGCTCTACCTCTCCACCGCTCCACTACTCCAACCCATACTGCCTCCTCAGCTTACCTGTATGGAGAGTCCGCCCTGATTGTCGCCGCCAACTCTGGCTCCCACCTGCAGCCCCATTCTATTAGTATCTGGGTGGCATGGATACAGGGAATTGGGGGGCTTACTTGTCACCATTGGACAATAACTTCTCCTTGTTGTAAAGAAGCTCCTCTCGAGTCTCAGTGGCATACTCTGCATTTGGTGACTCGACAATGGCGTCTACAGGGCAAGACTCCTGGCAAAGACCACAGTAGCTATAGAAACACAATCGGTCAGCCTTCCACTGATATAAGATTCCGGTCATTCGTATACTCACATGCACTTTGTCATGTCAATATCGTAACGCGTGGTCCTCCTGCTACCGTCCTCACGCTCCTCGGCTTCAATGGTAATAGCCAATGCAGGGCAGATGGCTTCGCAGAGCTTGCATGCAATGCATCGCTCTTCACCGGAGGGGTATCGCCGTAGAGCGTGCTCTCCTCGGAAACGGGGGGAGATGGGCCCCTTCTCAAAGGGATACATGATGGTGTATCTGCACCCATGTCAACCGCATGATACAGTAGCCGTAGCTATGCCGGGTGTGCACTCACGGGGCTCTGAAAAATTGCTCCAAACAGACGTACATCCCCCTCATCATCTCCATGAGCAAAAAGTACCTCCCGGCCTTATCCATCGCCGACTCGCCCTGATCCCATGCTGGCTTATGACCAACCCTGAACCCTTGTGGAAGGACTCCCCTGCGGCTAGATACGACTGGTGTAGCGAGTTGCTGGTCCGAGGAGGTTGAGAAAGCTGCCAATCGAGATAACATCCTGGGTGCGGCGGCAACGGGGACAAGGAATACTGCTGGGCGGGTGGAGGCAGCTCGGACACCAGTGAATCCCAACCGGAGGGAGGAAGCGGCCATTGCCTGCTTCGAAGCAATTGCAACTAATGAAGCCGGCATTGTGTTGTGGAGGGATTGAGTGGAGATGATCCGGTATTGGCTGTATGTGTCACAAGGTGCAATGACCGAAGTGCTTGGTTTAGGCTAACGCTGGTACCCTGGCTGTGACCCCATGAAATATATGAAAGTTGCGAGGTGTAAATGTAGAGGGCACGAGGAATGTTGATGATAGTAGGAGAAAAAGCGATGGGTTTCTATATGTATATACAAGCCTTCTGCAACAAGCCCCATCGCTTACTCAGTGCGCAACTATCGGCTTAGTGATCCACAATCTGGGAGAAAGTTCATTTTCATAACTTGCCAGCTACACAAAAAGGTAGCGGTTCCGAGACTAAACTTGCCATATTTCCCACCCCCGAGCCCCACCAACCCCACCACCTACCTCCATATAAACAAATCTCAAATCCGCTATGTTCAGGTCTGCTGTCCTCCGCGCTGTGCGCTCCATTTCCATGCCCAAGGTTGCAACCACTGCCATCCCAAGGGCCGTTGTCTTCCCCACCAAGCAAGTCCTTTCCGGCGGCTCGAGATCCTACTCTGCCCCGGCATTGTTGACACAGGAGCAAGTTCAGGCGAGGATAATAGATTTGTTGAAGGGGTTTGACAAGGTGCGTGGGGCTCAATTGACACATGCATGGGTGATGATACTGACGTAGGTGGGTAGGTCACGGACGACAGCAAGGTCGGCACTGCACACAATTGATTCATCCTACCGGAACAGCGATTAACATGTTGGAGTTATAGCTCACCCCAAAGGCCCACTTTGTCAATGACCTGGGATTGGACAGTCTCGATACCGTCGAGGTTGTGATGGCCATCGAGGAGGTTGGTTTTAGCTCACTGCGGGTATGGAGGGGTACATAATGCTGATCCATCATCTACCTACAGGAATTCAGCATTGAGATTCCCGACAAGGAGGCCGATGCCATTCACAGTGGTATGTCTATTCCAGCCTAGGTTTAGCAAGCTTCCTACTGATGGTGTCTGCCTGTACAGTTGACCAAGCTGTGAAGTACATCCTGGCCCAGCCTGATGGTACATATATTTTGACTCCCCAAGGTCCACACTGCCCGTACTAACTGAATGAGCAGCTCACTAGAATCGAGCATTGCGACCACTGGCTGTTCTGGGACGGTTCGGATTTGATTTAGGATTTAATAGATTATGTGCTTACCACCACCGCGGCCACCACTACCACCACCACCACGACTACCACCACCACCCACCACTACCCTCTTTCTTATTTCCACCTGTATTGAACCTCCATGTAAATTGCTTCTCTGTCGCCTGGAACCCCTTGTCACGTGCACTCACGAAAAAAAATAGCTTAGAACCTCAATTGCGAACTGCTATTACACACATGTTAAGATAAAATAATCACACCTCATCAGGAGGACACCCGCATCTAGAAGGGCTGCATTGGCTGCCTGCGACTCTCCATCTCGCTGTATATGAATGACCTCGCGTATATCATCCTCTATGTGAATGTGCGACAGGAGAGGCTGACGGGCCCAAGAAGCTTGCCCTTACTTTCTTGCTCTTGACACTTTGCTTCCAGTAGCCAAATCAACCCCCCACCCCACCCCACCCTGGGAACCGAGTCTGCTGTACGGAGTATCTACTGTACAAATATAGGCTCTCTATAGACAGACGATCATTATTCCGATCGATCTTGCCTTTCCTTCTCCTGAATCTGCTGCACAAAAGCACCCCTGCTCAGCTACAGCGTTTGTTCCCGGCCAACGGATTCAACACTAAGTGCTTTACTACGCCCTCAACCACCCCCCTAAGTGGAGAGACAAATCACCAACACTGCCCTCGGAGAAACTTTTAGAAACCGAAACCAGCTTGAGGAATGGCTTCATCGGGCCTTACCCGCCGTCGAGGCGCAGGTGTAGCGGCGGATGAAAATGGTGGAGCCAGGTCCGGTTCACCTGCGGGCCCGTCAACACAAGGAGGGTAATTATCCCTGGGGAAGAATATTTAATCTTATTTTCGGGGCTGATGATGGTTTGTTGCAACATGTAGTGAGGTTTCATACACGAGCGAAGATGGGCATAAAATAGCATACGATCCACGGGATATCAGTGAGAGCCAGGAACGCAATAAGCAGCCGAAATTAACCTTGATGGAGGAGGTGCTGCTCCTGGGCTTGAAGGATAAACAGGTGAGAAGTGAATATTCTAGCACTGTCTGGGTTTTACGACTGACGGATTGGATTGGACCGGATAGGGATATCTGTCACCGTGGAACGATAATATCTCGTATGCTCTCCGAGGCTGCATTGTGTTGGAGCTGGCGTTCCGTGGTCGTGTGAGCATGCAAAAGGACCCGGCGAGGAGGAGATTACAGCTATGTGACCGCTTAATTGAGGTCATTGATGATACTCTAACAGGAGAAGTGCTGCTGGATGAGGCATTGAAGATGATGAAGTCTAGTGAAAAAATGAGTGTTTCTGCTTGGATCGACTTGATGAGTGGTATGTTCCCCCCCTTTACCATCCCACCTGAGGTATAAATCATCTTATTGTCCCACCAGGCGAGACATGGAACATCATGAAAATCGGCTACCAACTCAAGCAAGTCCGCGAGCGCCTCGCCAAAGGCCTAGTCGACAAAGGGATCCTCCGCACCGAAAAACGCAACTTCCTCCTCTTCGACATGGCGACGCACCCCGTCGCTGACGGAGGCGCAAAAGATGAGATCCGCAAGCGAGTAAAACACGTCCTCACCGCGCGGACAGTCGTACTCCCACCCAATTCCTTCTTACCAGAAGAAATGGAGTTTAGGTATATTAGAACGATTGCTATGGTGTGTGCGGCATATGCGGCAAATGTGCTAGAGAATGCACTGAGTAGTTTGGGGCATGAGACAAGAGAAAGGGCGTTTGCCCATGTGGATGAGTTGTTGGCGGAGTACTCGCAGTGGCCGTTTGGAAGGAGGCAGGGGGGTGCGAGTGGTGGGGTGGGACAGAACTTGAGTCAGGTTTGTGCGGAGGAGGTTAATAGGAATAAGGATAGGGAGTTGCAGTTGGAGGTAAGGTTCCCCATTCCCCCCTGGGGATGTTTATTGTTATGCGGATGAGGCCTAATGGGTGGGACAGGTTGTTGCGGCTTGTTTGAGCGTCTTTACCAGACTCGATTCACTCCTATAGAATTGGGGTATTCGTGTTGCCCCTGGGGCCTAGCTATTTTAATAAGATTTCAGTGTTTTGTGGGTTGGGTTGACCAGTTTTTCTTCCTTTTCCCATGCATAGGATGACTGATGTTTGTTTGGCTTAATTGCACCACCACCAACTGACTTTTGCTGGTATTTTTGCTTTATTTTTTTGCATTCTGTTTGTACTCCACTTTTTTTTTCTGTTATTCTTTTCTTTTTCTCTTCCTTTTCCTTTTCTCTTTTTTTCAGTTTTCGTATTGCACGATACTTCTTTTATTTACACATTTATTCCCAAGAATGCCTTTGCGAAGCACAAAATCAGCGAGAGAGAGCGAAAACTGGTGTTCGATCAATGTTCATGACTTTTTTTCCATGGGTATGTGGTTTCACAGAGTGATGAAAAGTCTGAGGGTAGAGGGGAATGAGAGTGCCCATGTTCACAAATAGAAAGTATGTCCATGCAGGGGAGAGCAGTCTAGAAGAGAAACTGTGGAATATATATACAGAGAAAAAGAAGAGAAAGAAAGTATAAAAAGTAAAAAGGCAAGATAAATAAATCAGAGACCCAAATATCAAACTCCGCTGGAATTACTTTTTGTCTATCCTGGCTCAACCCAACCCAAACCCAACCCAACCCAACCCAACCCAACCATATATGATATTCATAACGAGCCTCCCAACTACCTTTCCACCTTCTCACAACCACAATACAAATACACTACTCCCTTCTGCCCCACTTCTTTCTCCCCTCCAACCCCAATGCCAACCCCAACCCTGCACTCCCCCCTTCAACATCAATACCCTGCTCCCTCAACCTCTCCTGCTCCTGCTGGGTCTGCCTCTCCATCTCGGCTATCCGCTCCTTCTCCTTAATATTCCCACCTATCTCCTCCACGACCGCGCCCACATTGCTCAGGTCCTCCTTCTCCCGATCCGTCAACTCTGCTTCCCTATCCACACCATGCCCCGTCCAGCTACCAAGCGCATCAAGACATATCGCGCGGAGAACCTCGACGGTTTCTCTATCACCCTCGATACCGTTTATGCTCATCTCTCTGAGTGTATTGGAGATGAGGCTGATGGAGCGGTATGATTCCCATTGCGCGGTGAGGATGATATTGTAGATTGTGACGGTGCATCCTATGACGTAGGACTCTGGCCCTAGACTCTTAATCCGCTGAAAAATGTAGAGGGTGCTTGGTAGGTCTCTGAATGAACGAAGTAGAAGGCGGAGCGCGTGCGCGAGGAGGTCGGCGTAGCTCGCAGAGGGGAAAACGAATTTCCGGCCTTTGATGTGGAGGGTATCGGTAGAATTTGATTCGGGGGAGGTGATCATGGTGAAGACGCGGGTGTCAAGGAAAGAGAGGAGTTCAACGTCTGTCTCGCACGAGTCCATTTCGGTGGTAAGCTGGATCAGCTGGGATTGTCGGACTGCTTCTTGTTTGGACTCGGACTCGGTGAGGGGGATACCTGGGAGACCGGCGGCTTGTGCGGCGGCAAGGCGTAAGCTAGGGGGGTAGTCTGCGATTGCAGATGCGCGGGCCATGGCGGCGCTAATGTTGGAGGCTCTCGTGGGGGAAGTGGTGGTGATGGAGGGCCCAAAGGAGACTTTCTGGTTTGAGAGTTGCGGGCCGACGGCAGACTCGAAGAGGGCGGTGAGCGCAGAGGGGGTGCGGGGGCCGGAGGATGCGGATTTGACGGGAGGGGATTCGGAGAGGATGGACTCGAAGATGGTAGAGAAGATGGCGCGCTCGCGTTCGGTGATGGTGGAGTAGGTTGGGTCGAGAGGCGGGCGGGAGGGGTTGAACGCGCCGCCGGTGGTGCTGCTTGGGGGTTGTAGGTGTTGTTGGTAGGGACTAAGAGGGGTCGGGAAGTAGGCGGAGGGAGGCTTGAAGGGGGGGCGGGGGAACGGGGAGTGGGCGGGGGGATACTTGAAGGGGGCCCG
>Ga0307514_10006568_pt1 | contig 10103 bp, 10 predicted proteins | sample 16_EM_MG_FD_203088 | JGI IMG/M metagenome (GOLD analysis project Ga0307514, IMG submission 203088) | Populus trichocarpa ectomycorrhiza microbial communities from riparian zone in the Pacific Northwest, United States - 16_EM | ecosystem: Host-associated > Plants > Roots > Unclassified | place...
CGTCCACGCGGGCGAGGCCGCCGCCTGGCGTCGCATCCGCTCCGTCCACTCCGCCGCCGACCTCACCCTCGCCCCGTCGAGCCCGGCCCTGCACGACCTGGAGACGCACGGTGTGCCCCGGGTACGGCTGTGGGCGCGGGGCGTTGACACCGCCCGTTTCCGTCCCGAGCTGCGGGACGAGGCACTGCGCCGCGAACTCGCCCCGAACGGCGAGCTGATCGTCGGCTACGTCGGCCGGCTGGCCCCCGAGAAGCAGATCGAGCTGCTGTCGGGGGTGTGCGGCCTGGACGGCGTCCGGGTCGTGGTCGTCGGCGACGGGCCGAGCCGGCCGCACCTGGACCAGGCACTGCCGGGCGCGGTCTTCCTGGGCCGCCGCACCGGCGACGAACTGGCCAGGATCTTCGCCTCCTTCGACGTCTTCGCGCACACCGGCCCCTTCGAGACCTTCTGCCAGACCGTGCAGGAGGCCATGGCGAGCGGCGTGCCCGTGGTCGCCCCCGCCGCCGGCGGCCCGCTGGACCTGGTCGCCCACGGACGCACCGGGTTCCTGGTCCCGCCGCGCGACGCGGCCGCCGTACGGGACGCCATCCGGTCCCTGGCCGTCGACCCCGGCCTGCGCACCGCGTTCGGCGTCGCCGCACGCGCGACCGTCGAGGGACGTACCTGGGCGGCCGTCGGCGACCAGCTGATCGAGCACTATGCGAACGTGCTCGCCGCCCGGAAGACGATGGTGGCGGCATGACGTCCTTGCGCATAGTGCGGCTGGCCAACTTCGTCGCGCCGTCGTCCGGTGGTCTGCGTACCGCGCTGCGCGAACTCGGCGCGGGCTTCAAGGCCGCCGGACACGAGCCCGTGCTGATCGTGCCGGGTGAGCGCGCGGCCGACCGCGAGACCGAGCAGGGGCGAGTGATCACCCTTCCTGGTCCGTTGCTGCCCGGCACCGGCGGCTACCGCGTCCTCACCGACCGGCGCCGGGTGGCCGGGCTCCTGGAGGAGCTCGCACCTGACCGTCTGGAGGTCTCCGACCGTACGACCCTTCGCTGGACCGGCAAGTGGGCGCGGCGGGCCCGGGTCCCGGCCGTGATGGTCTCCCACGAGACCGCCGACGGTGTGCTGCGCACCTGGGGTCTGCCTCAGGGAGCGGCCCGGCGTGCCGCCGACGCCCTCAACGTCCGTACGGCCCACACCTACGCGCGCGTGGTGTGCACCACGGAGTTCGCCGAGCGGGAGTTCGTGCGGATCGGGGCGCGGAACGTCGTACGGGCGCCACTCGGCGTCGACCTGGTGCAGCGGCACCCCGCGCTGCGCGACCCCGGGCTGCGCGCCCGGCACGCGCGCGGGGACGAGGTGCTGCTGGTGACGTGCACCCGACTGTCCGTGGAGAAGCGGCCCGGCACCGCGCTGGACGCCCTGGAGGCGCTCGTACGGCGCGGTCGGCGGGCGGTGCTCGTGGTGGCCGGGGACGGGCCGCTGCGGCCCAGGCTCGAACAGCGTGCGCGGGAACGCGGGTTGCCGGTGACGTTCCTCGGACACGTTGCGGACCGCGGTGTGCTGGGTGCCCTCCAGGCGTCCGCCGACGTCTGTCTGGCACCGGGGCCCGCGGAGACGTTCGGGCTCGCCGCCCTGGAGGCGATGGCCTGCGGCACGCCGGTGGTCGCCAGTTCCTCGTCCGCGCTGCCCGAGGTGATCGGCTCCGCCGGAGCGGTCGCGGCGGACCACGGGGGCGCCTTCGCGGACGCCGCGGAACTGCTCCTCGCCCGGCCCGTGGAGGAGCGCCGGGAGGCGGCACGCGCGCGGGCGGAGTGCTTCGGGTGGGGCACGGCGGTCGCGGCCTTCCTGCGAGCGCACGACGCGGTGACGTCCGTAGGGCCTGCCGCCGGGGGTGGCCCGGGCGGGCCCTACGTGCCCGGAGGCGTGGCATGAGACCGCTGCGGTTCGTGGCGCTCGGTGACTCGCTGACCGAAGGTGTGGGCGATCCCGTCGGCGACGGGTGGCGCGGCTGGGCCGCGCTGCTCGCCGACGGGATCGCGCAGGGGCCCGGGGAGTGCGGTGAGTTCGATGAGTTCGATGAGCCCGTGAAGGCCGTGGCGGCAGGGGAGTTCGGTGAGTCCGTGGAGTCGCCTGGCTCCGTGGAGTTCACGAACCTGGCGCTGAGCGGTTCGCAGACCCGTGACGTGCTGGAACGTCAGCTGCCCGCGGGGCTCGCGCTGCGGCCCGATGTCGTCTCGGTGGTCATCGGGGTCAACGACACCCTGCGCTGCACCTTCGACATCCAGGCCGTTGCCGCGCGCCTCGACACCGTCTACTCGGCCTTCACCGAGCAGGGCGCCGTCCTGCTCACGGCCTGTCTGCCCGACCCAGGTGCGATGCTCGGGCTGCCGGGGGCCCTGGCGCGTCCGCTGGCCCGGCGGCAGCGGGCGGTCAACGCCGTGGTCCACGCGCTGTCCGAGCGGCACGGGGCCGTGCACCTGCACGCGTCCGAGGGCGCGTGGCTCACCGACCGCGCGATGTGGAGCGCGGACCGGCTGCACCCCGGCGAGCGGGGACACCGGCAACTGGCCGTGCGTTTCCACGCGCTGCTGACGGCGCGGGGCCTGGCGACGGGGTCCGCGCCCTCGCCCGAGCCGGAGTTCCCCGTGCCCACCACGTCGGCGAGTCTGTGGTGGCTGGCCACCGCCGGCACCGGCTGGGTGGCCCGGCGGTGCACCGACCTGCTGCCGCAGCTCCTGACGCTCGCCGTCGACGAGATGCGGCACCGCGCGCGTGGCACGAGCGCCCGGCTCGACCTGCGGGCCTCAGCGGCCGTGTCCGCGGCGCTCACCGCGCTCTCGGCGGCCTCGGCGACCTCGGTGGCGGAACAACGGCCGGACGCGGTGTAAGCGCTCCGCTGGGAGGGCCGTGTGACGCCGGGGAGTCATCTGCGCGTGCGTGGGAGGCCTGGCGCGCGGTTCCCCCTTGCGACATCAGCGTCCGCTTGCGGCGTCAGCGTCGGCGTACGGCCACGAAGCGTATCGGCGTGCCGGGCACCGCCTGGGCGACGGCCGGCAGGTCAGCCGTGCGGACGACCGCGATCACGGGATAGCCCCCGGTGGTCGGGTGGTCGGCGAGGAAGACCACCGGTCGGCCGTCGGGCGGCACCTGAACCGCGCCCAACACCATGCCCTCGCTGGCGAGTTCGCCGGTCAAGGCCCGCTCCAGGGCGGGTCCTTCGGTGCGCAGCCCGATGCGGTTGCTGGCGGAGGACACCCGGAAGGTGCGCGCGGTGAAGGCGCGTAGGGCTTCCGGGGTGAACCAGTCGTCGCGCGGGCCCAGACTCACCCGCAGGACGAGTTCGGCCGGGGGCGCGGGCTGCGGAGCGACGTCCACGCGCGCGTGGAGCTCGCCGGGCGGACCCAGGGGCAGCACCGCGTCGTCCGTGAGCGGTGGTGGGCCGAGGCCCGACAGCAGGTCGGTGGACCGGCTGCCGAGGACCGGCTCGACGGCCACGCCACCGGAGAGGCCGACGTAACTGCGTACTCCGTGGACGGCCGCTCCGATGTCGAGCAGCGAGCCCGCGGGCACCCGCACCGGAGCGCCCCAGGCGGCCGGGCGCCCATCCACCGTGACCGGGCAGGGCGCGCCCGCGACGGCCACGGTGACGGTCGAACGGGGCCGCAGGGTACAGCCGTTGAGCGTGGTCTCCAGGACGGCGGCCTCGGGCCGGTTGCCGACCAGCCGGTTGACGAGCGCCGCCGCCGGCCCGTCCAGGGCACCGGACCGGGGCACCCCGAGATGCGCGTGCCCGGGGCGGCCCCGGTCCTGGACGGTGGTGAGGACCCCGGCGCGCACGACGGCGAGGGCGCGGTCCGTCATGAGCGCCCCACCCGGACGAAACGGACGCGGGTGCCCGGCGACAGCAGCGCGGCCGGTACCCGCGCGTGGTCCCACAGCACGGCGTCCGTGGTGCCGATCAGCTGCCAGCCGCCCGGCGACGAACGCGGGTAGACGCCCGTGTACGGGCCCGCGAGACCCACCGAGCCCGCCGGGACTCTGGTGCGCGGAGTGGCCCGGCGCGGAACGTCGTAGCGGGCCGGCAGGCCGGTGAGGTAGCCGAAGCCGGGGGCGAACCCGCAGAAGGCGACGCGGAATTCGGTGCCCGCGTGGATCCGGGCCACCTCCTGCTCCGCGACGCCCCAGTGGGCGGCGACGTCCGCCAGGTCGGGGCCGTCGTAGCGGATGGGGACGTCCAGGACGTCCTCATGGCGCGGGGGAGTGCTCGGGATCTCGGAGGCGGCCAGTTCGGACGCCAGGCGCCCCGGGTCGTGCACACCGTCCAGGAGGACCGTCCGGGCCGCCGGGACGATCTCGCGCACGGTGAGCAGGCCCGCCGCGCGCCGGCGCACCAGCTCCGCGTGCAGGGCCTGCGCCTCGTCGCCGGAGGCCACCTCGACGAGCAGAGCGCCGTCGCCGACGGGCAGTGCCCTCATGCGAAGGCCTCCACCCGCACGCCCGAGGTCTCCAGCCGCTCCCGGACCCGGCGGGCCAGGCCCACCGCGCCGGGCGTGTCCCCGTGCAGGCACAGGGAACGGGCGCGTACTCCGATCCGTACTCCGGAGTGCGCGGTGACCTCACCGGAGCGGGCCAGATCCACCGACCGTGCCACCACGGCCTCCGGGTCGGTCACCATGGCGCCGTCCCGGCCGCGCGGCATGAGCGTGCCCTCGTCGGTGTACGCGCGGTCCGCGAACGCCTCCGTGACGGGTGGCAGGCCCGCCTTGCCGGCCAGGTCCAGGAGGCGGGAGCCGGGCAGCCCGAGCACGGGCAGCGTGGCGTCCGCGAGGAGCACGCCGTCCACGACCGCGAGGGCCTGCTCCTCGTCGTGCACGACCCGGTTGTAGAGCGCGCCGTGCGGTTTGACGTACGACACCCGCGAGCCCGCCGCCCGCGCGAACACCTCCAGGGCGCCGATCTGGTACGCCACTTCGGCGGCCAGTTCGGCGGGCGGCACGTCCATCGAGCGCCGCCCGAACCCCGCCAGGTCCCGGTAGGAGACCTGCGCGCCGATCCGTACCCCGCGCTCCGCCGCCAGCTCGCAGACCCGGCGCATCGTGGCCGCGTCCCCGGCGTGGAAGCCGCAGGCCACGTTGGCGCTGGTGACGACGGTGAGCAACTGCTCGTCGTCGGTCAGCCGCCAGCGGCCGAAGCCCTCGCCCAGGTCGGCGTTGAGATCGATCGAGGTCATGGATCCTTCGTCTCTCCTTCTCACGCCACGCGGTACTGCTCGTCGCGGGCGTCGGTGAGGAACATCTGGCCCGGCGCGTGGGTGATGGCGAACGGCGGGCGTGAGGCCATCACCGCGGCCTGCGGGGTCACACCGCAGGCCCAGAACACCGGGATGTCGTCCGGTTCGGCGTGCACCGGGTCGCCGAAGTCGGGGCGGCCGAGGTCGTCGATACCGAGTCCCGAGGGATCGCCGCAGTGTACGGGGCTGCCGTGCACCGCCGGAAGCAGACTGCTCTCCCGGATGGCGGCCGCCAGGTGCTGCGGCGGCACCGGACGCATGGACACCACCAGGGGGCCGTGCAGTCTTCCCCCCGGGCGGCACTCGCGACCGGTCACGTACATCGGGACGTTGCGGCCCTGCTCGATGTGCCGGATCGGGACGCCCGACTCGGACAACGCCCACTCGAAGGTGAAACTGCAGCCGATCAGGAGCGAGACCAGGTCGCCCCGCCAGTACGCGCGCACGTCCGTCGGCTCGTCGACCAGTTCGCCGTCCCGCCACACCCGGTAGCGCGGCAGGTCGGTGCGCAGATCGGCGCCGTCCGCGAGAACGGTGGTCCAGGAGCCGGCGTCGGTCACGTCGAGCACCGGACAGGGCTTGGGGTTGCGCTGGCAGAACAGCAGCATGTCGTACGCCCAGTCGGCGGGCACCGAGATCAGGTTGGCCTGGGTGTGGCCCGCCGCCACCCCGGCGGTGGGGCCCGTCAGGCCCGCCCGGAAGCGGGTCCGGGCCTGACGCGGGCTCCATGCGCGCGCGTGCGCGTCGACGAGGGTCAGGGGGCGGTCGTCCGTGACGACCAGGGGGCGGCCTTCCGTGCGGTTCACGCGAGTTCCCTTCCGCGCGTCTCCGGCAGCCCCAGCAGCGCCAGGGCCGCGATGCCGTAGCCGATCGCGCCGAAGACCAGCGCGCCGCCCACACCCCAGCTGTCGGCGAGGAAGCCGACCGTGGTCGGGAAGACGGCGCCGACGGCACGGCCCGTGTTGTAGGTGAAGCCCTGCCCGGTGCCGCGCACCGCCGTCGGGTACAGCTCGCTCAGGTAGGAACCGAAACCGCTGAAGATCGCCGACATGCAGAACCCGAGCGGGAAACCGAGCACCAGGAGCAGGGTGTTGGAGCCTTCGGGGATGTTCGCGTACGCCAGGATGCAGATCGCCGACAGCAGGGCGAAGAGCCAGATGTTGCGCCGGCGGCCGAGCCGGTCGGTGAGGTAACCGCCGGTCAGGTAGCCGAGGAAGGCGCCGGAGATCAGGAACGTCAAGTAGCCGCCGGTGCCCACGACCGACAGGCCCCGTTCGCTCTTCAGGTACGTCGGCACCCAGGTGGCGAGTGTGTAGTAGCCGCCCTGGACGCCGGTGGACAGCAGCCCGGCGAAGATCGTGGTGCGCAGCAGGCCGGGCTTGAAGATCGCCGTGAACGAGCCCTTTTCCGTGCTCTGTTCGCGTACGGCGACGGCTTCCGGGGCATCTTGCACGCGGCGTCGCATCCAGACCACCAGCAGGGCCGGCAGCGCGCCGGTCCAGAACATGATGCGCCAGGCCAGGTCATCGCCGGCGAAGGAGAAGACCAGGGTGTAGACGATCGCGGCCAGCGCCCAGCCCACCGCCCACGAACTCTGGACCGCGCCCAGGGTGCGGCCCCGGTGCTTGGCGCTCGCGTACTCGGCGACCAGGATCGCGCCGACCGCCCACTCGCCCCCGAAACCGAGGCCCTGGAGGGCACGGAAGACCAGCAGCGTCTCGTAGTTGGGCGCGAAACCGCAGGCGACGGTGAAGACGGCGTAGGTGATCACCGTGATCATCAGTGCCTTCACCCGGCCGACCCGGTCCGCCACCACACCCGCCAGGGCGCCCCCGATCGCGGAGACCACCAGGGTGACGGTCGTGAAGAGGCCGGTCTGACCGCTGTCCAGGCCGAAGTACGCGGCCAGCGCGACCATGCTCAGCGGCAACGTGAAGTAGTCGTACGAGTCCAGGGCATAGCCGCCGAACGCGCCGGCGAAGGCCCGTCGGCCGCGCGGACCGAGAGCCCGCAGCCAGCCCAACGCCCCGTCGTCGGCAGGGTGTTCGTGCGCTTCGGGGGATGCGTCAGCGGTCAGGGCCTGAGGTGGAGGAGTCGTGCTCATGGGCACCTCGCAGAGGAAGGAGGAGGGTGCGTGCGGAGCGAGCCGGGCCGTGCGGAAGCCGTCGCGCCGTCGAGCGGGACGGCGCCGTTCGTAGCAAGGTAGAGGATCGTTGAACGATCCTTCAATACCCATGTTGTTTCGTTCTTGTATCTGCGATTGAATTCCGGGCATGGCAGAGCAGCTGACGGGACTGGCCGACGACCGTGCCCTCCTGGGCCGTACCAGCACCGCGGAACGGGTCTCGGACATCCTCAGGACCCGTATCGCCGAGGGGTACTTCCCGCCCGGAACCCGACTGTCGGAGGACAGCATCGGCGGTGCGCTCGGGGTCTCCCGCAACACCCTGCGCGAGGCGTTCCGGCTGCTCACCCACGAACGCCTGCTCGTCCACGAGTTGAACCGGGGCGTCTTCGTCCGGGTCCTGACCGTCGAGGACGTCGAGGACATCTACCGCACCCGCGGCCTCGTCGAGTGCGCTGTCGTGCGGGATCTCGGAGAGCCGCCGTACGCCCTCGACGGTCTTGCGCAGGCCGTGGCCGAAGGGCAGCGGGCGGTGCGTGAAGGTGACTGGAAAGTGCTGGGGACGGCCAACATCCACTTCCATCGGGAGCTGGTGGCGCTCGCGGACAGCGACCGCACCGACGAACTGATGCGCAGCGTCTTCGCCGAACTGCGGCTCGCCTTCCATGTGGTGGACGACCCGCGCCGGCTGCACGAGCCGTATCTGGCGCGCAACCAGCAGATCCTGAAGGCGCTGCTGGCGGGGGACAAGGACGAGGCGGAGAAGCTGCTCGCGGTCTACCTCGCCGACTCGCTGGAACGCGTGGTCGAGGTGTACAGGCGACGGGTGGGGGAGGACACCTGAGGGGCGCGGGGAACCGCGCGACCGGCCCAGGACGGCCCGCACACGCGACACACCGGTGGTCGCCCGTCCCACCGCCGGAGGCGATCCGCGTCGTTTGGGGAGTTGTCAGACCAAGGACCTAGTCTGTGCACCGTGACTTCGCCTGCATCGACGGACAGCGTTCCGCCCCAGCTCAGCGCGGGGCCGCGCCCCGCACCGGGCCCGGCCGCCGACGAGGGGCTGGCGCGGCGGCTGCGCGCGCTCGCCTGCACCGCGCCGCTGCACGACCTGGACGCGCGCAAGGCCAACCTCGCCGGTGAGTACTCGGTGTACGGCATGGCGGAGGTGGCTCTGGCCGCCATCGACCTGGTCACCCTGAACATGGACTTCGACACGGGCGCCGACCACGACCAGATAGTCGCCCGGCTCATCCCCCGCATCGCCGCCCAGGCGCCGCAGCGCCCGGTCCCGGAACACGAGCGTGTGGCCCGCTGGGTCCTGGAGAACCTGATCAACGTCGGCAGCGTCGACCGCGGCTTCCGGGCGGTGTACGGCACGTTCGCGTCGGACGGCACCTATGTGCGCCGTGACTACGACTTCAAGCTGATCGAGGAGGTGCCGGGCCCCGGCGGCTCGGTGTACCTCCGTACGACGGACGAGGCCGTCAACGTCCTGGTGGGCGCCCTCGACACCGATGTCACCAGCGCGCAGATCGCCGCCGAGGTCAAGCTGGAGGTGCTGATCAGCCGGGGCCGCCTCGCGGACGCCCAACTGGCCGCCGAGCAGGCCCGGTACCGCACGGTCCAGTACTCGGAGACCCTGCGGCGGGCCCTGGACGCCACCCGGCGCAACGTCCGGGCGGTGGACTGGCTCACCGCCGTCCCCGACATGATCGCCGAGGCCCTCGACCATGTGGCGGACCGGTACCGCCACGAGAACGCGATCCTCACGAACATCCGCAAGGCACGGGACGAGTCCGAGGACCCGGAGCAGAAGCGGCGCGCCGCCGAGCTGGTGGACATCGTGAAGGACTGCATCCGGCGGCACACGCAGTTGCAGTCCCGCCTGCTGGAGGCCGGCCCGCTGTTCCGTGCCGAGCAGGACCGGCAGGCCTTCGCCACTCCGATGACGACATCCGGGACGGACCTGTACGGCCATCTGCTCGCCCCGGTCCTGCCGTTGGCCCTGGAACGGGCGGTCCGGGTCACGGACGCGTTCTTCGCGCACGGGACGGGTCTGCGCACACCGGTGTCGGTGCGCGTCGGCGACCTCGTCGACATACTGCTGACGCCGCCGATGGAGCGGGAACACCTGGGCGCGGAGATGCCGGAACCGGATCTCATCGCCACGCCGGACGACAGCCGGTTCAGCGAGGAACAGCTGGCGGTGGCGAAGGAACTGCTGGACCTCCCGGCGGACGCGCCCCGGAGACTTTCCGGACTGCTCGCCGAGGCCCGTAAGCGGGACGCCGATCTGCCGTATCTGGTCGCCCTGTTGGCGGTGCACGCCGCCAGCCCGCCGGTCGGTACGGCTTATCGGCAGGGCGAGGAGAAGCTGTTGTTCTCCGTGGACGACGGGACCGAGCTGGACGACCCGGAGTTCGGCGGGGCCGACCTGATAGTGGGGACGGCCCTCCTGGACGCGGCGGGGATGGCGGCGGACCGGACGGAGGCGGCGTAAGCGTGACGTACCACTTCACGGACCACCGCGATACGGACCACCGTGACACGGGCCACCCCGACATGAACCACCCCGACATGAACCACCCCGACATGAACCACCCCGACAAGGAGCCCCGACCGTGACCGAGCACGTCGACTGGAGTGAGCCGGAAGCCGGCCCCGCGCCGACGACCGCCGCCGTCACCCCCGCCG
>Ga0307514_10006570_pt1 | contig 10100 bp, 9 predicted proteins | sample 16_EM_MG_FD_203088 | JGI IMG/M metagenome (GOLD analysis project Ga0307514, IMG submission 203088) | Populus trichocarpa ectomycorrhiza microbial communities from riparian zone in the Pacific Northwest, United States - 16_EM | ecosystem: Host-associated > Plants > Roots > Unclassified | place...
AGTGGGGGGGGGAAAGTGTATAGACTCAAAAAAAAGAAGAAAAAAAGTACACATATCTGCAAGGTTGTCTGTATCGGGCACAGAGGCTTCCCAGTTTCAACGAAGTCGCATGGCATGATGGATGGTATGCGATCGCTTATTCTTGGATTATGAACTAGATCAACAATGCCGTCACTTCACTATCCGTGCTGAAAGGCACTCGGGATAATGGAAAATCCCAGTTCAGATTCAGAGCAGATTGAAGCCATAGGTAACTGTTGTTGTTATTTAGCGGTATATGAGAGCGCCAGATATTCTGTGGAGGTAGCAGTAGCGACACAGTTTTGCTTTGCTTCTGTGAAGGCCAACAGATGGTATTCATTGCTAACTGAAATATATAACCTGATGTACCAGATATTCTATCATCTCGATTTCCACCATAGTCTGCATCTGTAAGCCGAGTTGAGAACATCGCTTATAGGTAAGAGTGTGTGGACTTTTGTGCCCTTATTGAATGTATCTCAAAACTCGCCCTAAAGTTCTTTAGATGAGAACTGTGATGGTGAAGGCCACATCAGGTCGAGTTCCAATCACAAGATACATCAGTGAGCCAATAATCTGTTGATACATATAAGGAAATATCTGCAATGCTATCATCACCTTCTTGATATTTCCACAGCTTTTGGTTGGGATCAAAGGGTAGAGTAACTGGATTGCAGGATATCATGCCAAATCATAACAGGAATTAGTCAATGTATGTTCATTGCGAAAGCGATCGAATCTGAATCGTATTCAATTTGAATGCTGAGAGCGCCGAGATCTGTGAGTTGTTGAGTGCATCCCGGTGACTTCCTGGAGGTCCAAATAAAGTGATACCATCCACATAGATAGCAACGAAAAGCTGATGCTTCGAGGGAAGAAGTACATCTGGGTAAAAAATACTGCAACAGTAAATCCTAGCGGTATCAAGAAGGTTGTTAAACGTTCGTACCATGCTTTTGGGAGCCGTATATTGATCGATTGAGCTTTGCACAGTGCCCAGCCTTTTCGTATACACCAGGAAGCTTCATATGGATGTCTTCCTTTAAATGTCCATGGAGGAAACGAAACGAGAGCAGGGTGTGTAGCATCGATGATATATGGCAAACCGCCGTGAAACCCGCCATGAGAACAAGAGTTGTATTCTTTGTATAAAGATATACATGACCACCAATTGCCTCCCATCCATAGTATACCCTTTGGAATGAAATGGATTCCATGAAAACAAGCTATGATTGAGAGAAGGGACGTATAACACTTCGGTCAAATGCATGTAGTGGATTAACTGTGTCCCACCATGAAGTAAACAGTTAATTATAACTAATCCTATGCCCTCAGCCTGTTGTATTACCGCCAATAGTTATACTCCCATGATTCGGTTGGAGAATGTGGAATTGCCCTATGTCGGGGGTCATATGAGAACCTGCACATGTATCAAATTTCCAGATATATAGAGAGGATAGGCTGACTGCAGCCTGCGCATGATCTTGAGTTACGAATGCATGATTCTGGGTATCAATTGTAATCTTTTTTCCTTGATCCTCTTTCAGGCGTCTGCACTTGACGTTGCCAGATAGCTATGACCTGTGAAGGTATGCCCTCGTTTCTTGCAGTAGGTACACCATTTGGTATCTAAAATATTAATGTATGTCTTTAGAAGCGTATGGTGTAGACTTGTTTGACCGCTTTGCGGTTCGAATAACTAATGCAGAATCATTAACGGTGTTCGATTGATTGCCAATGTTACTTAGAGTCTTGACTGAAGCTCGACATAAGTCAGATTTTGTCTGCTGGTTCGCTGGTGCCGCCCAGCGATTCTGGGCAGGTGCAAAGGCTACGACATCGAATGCATGTGCTCCAAAAATATAAGGAGCAGGTACCAGGACAACTGGGAAATAAGACTTCTTGTCGGGTTTTCACTTTTCTAATAACAGAGCACACTAATACTAATTAAACATAGAACTGGTGTTTAAGTAGACATGGATCTGCTCAACATGAACGCTATCCGTGTCAAAACCGACAAGGATTCTCATTTCCCAGTTGTCCCGGTAGCGACTCGCAACGTACTCACCCGCCTTAGTCATTGCTGCTCGCCTTCGAGTTCTGTTTGGGGCGCCGAGGGGTCAAAATGCAACTGGGGCAAGCAAGGGCAGGGACTGCTTGGGATAAGCGTACGAAGTTGTAGTCAATCGGAAGGCCGTCTGTGACCGGGACTATCGAAAATACAGGCAAGGGACCTGCAAAAGTGGCAGGGAGATAGTCATGCAGGAGAGCAGAGGAGGCATTCGGCGGGCTGCTCCTCCGTAGTACGCGGACGATTATCCCACCCTCGTACATAGACGACGTGAACACGATTAGTTATGACGGACCAAGATATGAGGGAATTGGATGCAGCGTTAGAGGAGGCGGCAGCGGAGATGAAGATGAAGTGGGATCACAATAAGGGCTGGGAGGGCCATCTGGGGGTGTGCGTAGGGGATGAAAAGGAGCACTGGGCCGAGAGAGAGAAGGAAGCGAGGGCGGCATGGGGAGTGATCCGCCGCCTGACCAGGCTACCACCAAGGTCGAAGGAGCAGGTAGTATTGGGCCAGCTCGTACCACTCCTCACGCATAAGGCAGAGCTGCACCAGCACCCTACGGAATCGGTGGAGAAGTTAGTAAGAGAATAGCAGAGATGGGCGCTGGGGGCGTGGCGAGGCTCGCGGTCGGATAGGGTGGAGAAGCTGAGTGGCATAGCCAGCCTGCGCACCTGACATGTTTGAAGAATACAAGGGATCAGGGAGTATATTTGCTAGTGAGGGGTCGTGTGCAGTCGCTCCCACATGAGAGGGTTTTGTCCAGGGAGGGTTTGGAGTGTTGTTTCTTCGCGCAGACACCAGAGTGTAGGTGTAGGGGGGGGGTAGATGGATCAGATGGGGGAGACACCGGAGAGGTTTGTGTCGTCCATTTTCTTTTTTCTTTTTTCGTAAAATCTTTTCTCTTCTTGGGGTGGGTTTTAGGGGCAGGGACCGGCCCAGTGGCTGTGATAATCCTTTGCCGAGTTTCCACTCGGGGATGCGGTCCATCGCCATAGTCTAGATAGGCTGAATGCGATTAATGATTCGTGAAAAAAGGCCTGCGCACCATCCTCCAGACCAAAGGGTGCGATGGGCTGAGTCAGTATATGGCAGGGCTCTACCAGCGCTCTGACCGCCAGCGGGGGAGATACTGCGGGAATATCTGGAGCTCGAAATAGAGCTAAGGTGGATGCGGGGAGGGCGAAGCAGCGGGAGTGGAGATAGAAGCGGAGGAGTACTCGAATGGCAGTAGAGCAGGGGGCCCAATCCGAGGACCATGTTGGTAGCGGCAGCGCAGCCATGAGGTCGAGGGGACTGTATCTGGGCTGCTACGCGGCTGGGATGGGTGTAGAGGAGGCGGGCGTATTGCTTGCCTAGGCGGAGGCGAGTAGGGTGACCCTAGATAGCCAAGTGCGATAGTGAGGATCAATTAACTGAGCTACACCTGTGTCCGATCGTGGATAGAGGAAGAGCTGTAGGAGAGGGCTGGGGAGAGCTCTAGACAGCTGGTGTAGGTCGGAAGGCATAGCGGGGTCAGGGGAATGAGGAGGTAGACCGGGTGGCGAGGCAGACGGGGTGGGTACCTAGGGGCGTGCATACCAGAGCCTAAAATTGCAACACTGGCAGGTATCAGACCAGCCTTCTCCCTGTACGCCAAACCCGCGCACCTTCAATGGGACCGAGAGGCGCTGCGGGGTCTGACGTCCATCACTGGGGGCCCATAAAACGTTGGCTATGGGTAATAGGGAGAGCGGAGGATGACAAGTGCGAGTGCGGCGTCGCGGACAATGCGGTGCATCTGTTCCGCTGCCCGCTGGTGGGAGATTGGAAGGGGAGGGTGGTGGAGGAGGCGAGCTGGGACCCGGAGTGGGGCGAGGTTTTTGAGGCGTAGATAGTGGAGCAGGGGCCAGAGACCAACCCCGAGGGTGGACAACCACCTACTTGGAGGTGCGGTCTCTCGTCATAGTCTAGATAGACTGAATACGAGTAATGATTTACCCCCCAAAAAATAAGTCAGATTTTGCTTTCGGTAGAGAGATTGTCGGCGGGATTCGGGTAGTGCTTAATTAAAGAAGTAGGAAGAAAGTCCCGTTTTGCCACAAGAAATTGGTGTAAGGTAGAATTCGAGAATCCTGACCCAGTTAGCTGGTAGGGACGATCCCATCCATTCTCAAATCTATTGACGAAGCCACTGTCCGATTGTGCAGCGTTGAGTGTTTGCGGGAGATTGAGAGCGTTCGTCGTCTGACTTCGGTCACAGTGGGCGCTGATGTTGCGGTATCCGATTCTGCGGGTGTGGGATCTGCAGGTGGGGTGCCTGTCATAAGGTCTGCAGCATAGAGTATATATTGAGTTGAAATAGGTTATGTAATATGGGCAGCGTTTCAGCCGCATGCCCAAGGAAGGAGCCCTTCAATAGTACGAAAATGATGCCGGTAATATAATAGAGGGGAATTTGAGGAGGTTTGTGTGCAGTATGAGATGCGAATACAAGAATGAATGGGTTGATCGAACTCTTCAATCTAGCAGGTATCCTGAGCTGTATTCTGGCACAGTGAATATTACATGAAGAATGGAATATGCTGAAAGCAAAGCAGATTGCTGCAGGCGGTGGTGATTGTAACTAGGATAGAATCAACCCATGATATTTCAGCAACTACAATTTCCACAATTAAGAAGTGACCACCCCAGCAATGTACTACGGCACCTAATCATGAGCCACGATATGGTAGCACAATCTATCAAATTTACCCTGAAGCGCAACCAACCAGGCTATGTATAGGAGCAAGTCTACCTACGATACCTATGGAAGTGAATAGTGTAAGATTACGAGGTTATGGCCGGAGGAATTATCGCTGATTTGCGAGAGTGGAATAAAGATATATTGAGCTTGTTAGTTTGACAGCGAAACTATTGCGCTCTTCGGATACAGAGGATTTAAGCACTCGCATAAACCTATGGTGATTTCCTCCGTCTGTTTCCACGACTTTCTCACTTTCCCCATTATAGTGCCCATGGGACAGCCAATAAGAGAGCAAGTAGCTAATAGAGTCCATACATTCGGAGAGCGCAGAGCCAATCAGACCTTGACTAGTAATCTGTAGGAGCCAAGTAAAAATGGTAGCAGCCCTGTGATACGGACTGACAGCAACCTGACACTCTACTATCCCCTCACACAACAAACACAGTACACAACACACAGCACAGCACAACACAACACAACGACAACACCACCCCTTGTGATATTTACATACAAAGTCATGGCCGAAGTACTAGGTGCAGTCGCAAGCGCGATGACTGTGGTTAAAGTTGCTGGCAAGGTCTGGTCGACTATCTACAAATACTATCAGGTATGAACCCCCCCCAACCAATTTGGGCCAATCAATAGTAATAATTTATATGGCGTTAGGATGCTAAGAATGCCCAATCCGAGATGGGTGACCTTATGGATAGCATTATGGCTCTCCAAACTACATTTCAGCAAGTTAGCCACTTGGCGAAAGGTCCTGGTGCCACCAAGTTGATTGCATTGAGGCCGCTCCTCGAAAGCAGCTCTTCGGAACTTAAAAAGAAGTTTGACCAAATTCTTGAGATTTTGCAGCCAAGCGCAAGACAAACGAAAAAGAGAAAAACGCTGGGAGAGAGGCTGAAGTGGCCATTTCAAAAGGTGGAGGTGGAACAAATTCTTCAGTTACTGGAGCGGCATAAATCAGAGTTGACTTTTGCCATGAATTCTGACCAGATGTAAGGGCCTATCTTGTCTGGAGTCATAATATACGCTAATATGTATATCTAGGACGGCTGTTATTCAAATCGACAATCGAGTTGAGGAAAGTGATCCGTCCCCGTGACACATAAAACTAGTACTAACAATGTATACAGTCACACCACCAAAGCACGAATTTTGCAAAGTTACTATGCGCTGAAGGTGCTACCCATGACGACTGGCTCCGCCAACATGAAGATCATTGTTTGAAAGATACGCGAGTAGAGCTCCGTAAGAAGATTATGGACTGGTGTGACGATCCAAACAGCAAATGCATCTTCTGGCTGAACGGAATGGCTGGGACTGGCAAATCCACAATTTCTCGCACAATTGCTCGGGAGCTTGCAGAAAAGAAAAGACTTGCCGCGAGTTTCTTTTTTACTCGAGGCAAAAAGGATATCAGTCACTCTCGCATGTTTTTCACTACTATTGCCGCTCAGCTTGCAAATAGTCTACCAGTACTCCGGACATTCATCTCAGACGCCATCGACAGCAATCCTGCCATCTTTAAACACGGATTACGGGAACAATGGAATCAACTCATTCTTAACCCTTTAAAGAATGCCCCTACTCAATCAATTCAACTGGTTGTAGTAATTGATGCACTTGATGAATGTGACAGCATGCAAGATATCCAATTAATCCTCCTACTTCTTGCAGAAGCCAAGGACCTTGATACAGTTCGGATCAAGATTTTCCTTACCAGCAGACCAGAAATCCCCATCTTTGATGGATTTCATCAGTTGTCTGGCGAGGCGTATCAGGATTTTATACTGCATAATATCCCGCTTGATACAGTTAGTGCAGATATATCGACTTTCTTTCGGCAAAGGTTGTCGCCACTGAAAGCCAAACACGGGTTGGGGACACCATGGCCAGATGAGCTAATTATTGCACAATTGGTGGAAAAAGCAGCTGGGCTGTTTATCTATGCTGCAACAACACTTCGATTTATTGAAGACGGCATAGATGGTCCGGAAGAACAACTCTCTTTAATTCTGAGCGCAACGAAGTCATCCCTGTCGGTAACCGAGCATCTTGATGGCATATATACAACACTCCTCCAGCACTCAGTTTTTGGAAAGCGGGGTTCTCAAGAGTGTGAACAACTAGCAGGACGATTTCGACAGGTGGTTGGATCCATAGTAGTAATGTTTAATGCTATGCCAGCTAGCAATCTAGCACAACTGCTTCAAATACCATTCAAAATGGTTTCAAGAACTTTGGACTCTTTGCGCTCTGTTCTCAATGTCCCAGAAAACGAAAGCCAGCCTGTCCGATTGTTTCACCTATCCTTCCGTGACTTCCTACAGGATTCTCAGAGGTGCATTGATTCTCGATTCCACATAGATGAGAAAGAGAGACATGCCAGTCTATTTCGAAAATGTATGTCGCATATATCTCAGCTTCAGGAAAATATATGCGGTCTTTGGGGGCCAGGAGTTTTGGTTACCGAGATTCCCAATAACATGATACAAAAAAGCATTCCACCACACATTCAATACGCATGCCGTTACTGGCTCGATCACTGGCGACTTGGGAATCCACTCGGAGTGGAGGAAGACATCAAGACTATTCGGCAATTTCTTGAAAAACACTTGCTTCATTGGTTGGAAGGACTTAGCTTAATCGGAGAGGTATCCAATGGAGCTCATATGATACTAGCTCTAGAGGAAATACTATCTGTAAGTTACAATGTTCATTAGTTTGTACAGAGAATAGTATTGACTTGAAAACAGGCACAATTTGGGGACTATAATCCAGGGTTGGTAGAGCTTGCATATGATGCAAAGCGGTTTGTATTACAGATGAGGACAATTATTGAAATGGCCCCTCTTCAGGTCTACTATTCAGGACTTTTATTTACTCCACGATCAAGCCTGCTTCGAGTTGGATACTCCAAAAATATCCCTTGGGTTACTATGGAACTCAAAGTGGCAGATGTGTGGAGCTCATTGATACAGACACTAGAAGGCCATGCTGATAGTGTCATATCAGTTGTTTTTTCACCCGATGGAAAGCTTGTTGCCTCTGCATCCTACGACACAACGGTCAGATTATGGGATACATCAACCGGAAAGCAATGTGGAGTTTTGGAAGGTCATACCGATTGGGTCTATTCGGCTGTGTTTTCACCCGATGGCAAGCTTGTTGCCTCTGCATCCAAAGACAAAACGGTCAGATTATGGGATACATCAACAGGGAAGCAATCTGGAGTTTTGGAAGGTCATACTGATTGCGCCTATTCGGCTGTGTTTTCACCTGATGGAAAGCTTGTTGCCTCTGTCCACAACGAAACAGTCATATTATGGGATATATCAACAGGAAAGCAATGCCGAGTTTTGGAAGGTCATACCGATCTTGTCAATTCGACTGTGTTTTCGCCCAATGGAAACCTTGTTGCCTCTACATCCTTTGACATAACGGTCAGATTATGGGATACATCAACAGGAAAGCAATGTGGAGTTTTGGAAGGTCATACCGATGGGGTCAATTCGGCTGTGTTTTCACCTGATGGAAAGCTTGTTGCCTCTGCATCCGACGACAAAACGGTCAGATTATGGGATGCATCAACAGGAAAGCAATGTGGAGTGTTGGAAGGTCATACCGATTTTGTCAATTCGGCTGTGTTTTCACCCAATGGAAAGCTTGTTGCCTCTGCATCCGACGACAAAACGGTCAGATTATGGGATGCATCAACAGGAAAGCAATGTGGAATTTTGGAAGGTCATACCAGGCAGATCGATTCGGCTGTGTTTTCACCTGATGGAAAGCTTCTTGCCTCTGCATCCAAGGACAATACGATCAGATTATGGGATATATCAACAGGAAAGCAATGTGGAGTTTTCGAAGGCCATACCAGGCAGGTCAATTCGGCTGTTTTTTCACCCCATGGAAAGCTTGTTGCCTCGGCATCCGACGACAACACGCTCAGATTATGGGATGCATCAGCAGGAAAGCGATGTGGAGTTTTGGAAGGCCATACCGGTCATGTCAATTCGGTTCTGGTTTCACCCGATGGAAAGCTTGTTGCCTCTCCATCCGCCGACCAAACAGTCAGATTATGGGATACATCAACAGGAAAGCAGTGTGGAGTTTTGAAAGGTCATACCGATCGTGTCACATCGGCTGTGTTTTCACCCAATGGAAAGCTTGTTGCCTCTGCATCCTTTGACAAAACGGTCAGATTATGGGATACATCAACAGGAAAGCAATGTGGGGTTTTGGAAGGTCATACCGATCGTGTCCAATCGGCTGTGTTTTCACCCAATGGAAAGCTTCTTGCCTCTGTATCCTGGGACAAAACGGTCAGATTATGGGATACATCAACAGGGAAGCAATCTGGAGTTTTGAAAGGTCATACTGATTGCATCTATTCGGCTGTGTTTTCACTCGATGGAAAGCTTGTTGCCTCTGCATCCCATGACAGAACGGTCAGATTATGGAATACACCAACAGGAAAGCAGTGTGAAGTTTTGGAAGGTCATACCGGTGAGGTCAAATCGGCTGTGTTTTCACCCAATGGAAAGCTTGTTGCCTCTGCATCCTTTGACAAAACGGTCAGATTATGGGATGCATCAACAGGAAAGCAATGTGGAGTTTTGGAAGGTCATACCGGTTGGGTCAATTCGGCTGTGTTTTCACCTGATGGAAAGTTTGTCGCCTCTGCATCCTGGGACAACACGGTCAGATTATGGGATACCACAAAAAAAACCACCATAGAAATCATCGAAACTCATCACCTAATCGAGATTGTGAAGTTTTCTAATGACGGAATGCATCTACATACGAGTCATGGCGTACTGCAACTCAAGTCATCTCTTCACAGCAGCGGCAATCGAGAACTACCACACACGTTAACTCATTCCCTGTATGTTACTGATCAATGGATCACGTGCAACATGAAGAATTTGCTCTGGCTTCCTGCCGACTACCGCCCAACCTGCTCTGCACTAAATAACACTGCCAACCTTCTTGTCATTGGATCTGGCTGCGGTAGAGTTATTTTCATATCTTTTGATTTTACCGCTCTCCCAGCTGCGTATCTTCAGCCATCGGTTGCTGTCATAGCAGGTAAGGGCTTCCTTGAACTTGTTGGCTGTTAAAGGCTTTGATGAACTAATTCACTGGTTGGTATATTTCAGGTGCAAGTTAAATCAAACGAAGTACAGTTTGGATATAGTAGGCTGGGCATTGGATGTTGGTGTGTGTTTTTGTGATGATTTCTATATGAGCAACGCAGGGGTTATGTTATAGGG
>Ga0307514_10006571_pt1 | contig 10100 bp, 8 predicted proteins | sample 16_EM_MG_FD_203088 | JGI IMG/M metagenome (GOLD analysis project Ga0307514, IMG submission 203088) | Populus trichocarpa ectomycorrhiza microbial communities from riparian zone in the Pacific Northwest, United States - 16_EM | ecosystem: Host-associated > Plants > Roots > Unclassified | place...
CTATATGAAATGTATGAAAACGTACTACTGGGTTTTGAATAATCTTTGGATGCAGTGCATCCGTACCTATCAAAATAGACCCTGACATTGAGGAACGGGAGTCCCCCATTAGTAGTATGAAATTTGAGCCCTAGCGGTGCAAACGACATTTTTGCCATGAAGTCGTTATGTGCTTCTCGAGAACCTCGGAATATCATGAAGATATCGTCAATATACCGTTTATAGAAAACTAGGCCTCTATGGGTATTTACTTTAAGGTAGTGGCGTAGGAATGCTTTTTCCTCAAATGCAAGATAATGATTGGCTTTAACGCTGGACGATATTGCGCTCATTGCTAAGCCTCTTTTTTGCCTCTAAAGCGTTTTGCCATGCGCGAAGTACACATTGTCTTTAACGAATTTAAACAGTGTACAAAATTCGTGTTCTGACAGGACCTGCTCCACGTCTTTGTGCCCACGAATGATGGCACTTATGCGTGATGCGGCTTTGGGAATGTCGATGTTGTTGTAAAAACTCTCAATATGCGTGGTGATCAGCCAAAGCTGTTCTTCGTGTCCAGTCCCGTGGTGCAGGTTGCTCGCTTCTAAGTCCCGTATGAATTCAATAGTTGAATTAATTACCCATGGGAACTTACCAATGTAATGAGCAAGCGGAACTTCAGGAACTTTCGAGATAGCCGTCATGTGCCACGAGTGGCATGGCACGAGGGGCCGCATGGCCGATCGTTGCTTATGTACCTTGGGAAGGCTATAGAACATGGGGACGGTGCCACTCAACTCTGCACTCGCGACCGCTTTGCGAGCTGTTGGGTTCTCGATATTGAAAGATATGATCTTGCATACAAGATCAGTGCGGATGTCGGGCATGTCTGGGCAGTCGATTTGTTCGTATGTATTCCTGTCCGAAAGGAGGTCCATACATCAGTCGACATACCATGACTTCGGCATGACTGCTACACCCATGTTTTTGTCAGTCGGTTTAACTATAACTTGGTTTGCTATAGCCCACTATTCAAAAGGTCGGAGGTCAGAGTTTGGACCTTTTTGATGACAGCTTAAGCTTGCTAACATCTCGGTTATGTATGCTCTGCCCATCATCATTCCTTCCTCGATGGCATGGTCTGCAGGTTCGTCGCAGTCCATATTCGTAGCTATGTACACTTTAAGGAGGTCTTCCGAAATTACTTTCGATTTCTTCCCAGATGTGTGGTGGTGACATATCCATCAGACAGCGTTGGGTAGCTTGTCGTAGGCATCGGTGACTATATCTTTCTTGGGGTGGTTATGGAACAAGAACTTCCCATTCACAGATAGCAAGTATTTGAATTGTTCAGGTAGATGCATGTCTTGTTGGATAACGACTTCAGCTGGAAGTGTGTTAAACTTTCTGCCGACGCCTTTCGCGTGCATGTACTTTACGATCTCGTCGAAGTCACATTTCAAGATAGAGTTGGGGACAGCATCGCTGAAGACAAAATCTTCACATCTAAGTAGACTATTTACATCTACTTGCCCTTCCCTTTCTCACCCGATTTCTGCTTCTTTCCTCCCTTTTTCCTTTGGGGCTTTTTGGGCCCCTTCGACTTCCCATCGTTCTTCCTCCCATCCGTCTTTTTCGAGACTTTCAAGTTTCCGTTTTTGGGCCCTACACGAACTATGGTTAGCTGACGCAGGTGACATCGCAATAGTATCTAGAGTTTTCTTACTGAGAGTCTTCTTGGTAAGTGCGTCAAGCGCTTTCTCGATCTTGTCGAATCCCTTTGACAAGTCTGCCGCAGGGGGAGCAGGTTTGTTCAGTTGTGCCGCAGCGGCTGCTTTGGCTTTATCCTGAAGGTGGAGTTTTTGTAGCTTTGTAGCCAGCAAGCTGTCTACGGATACTTTGCCGAGGTTCATAGCACTACAGCACCACTCTAGGACTTGCGTCCCAGTAATCCTCTCGCCTGAGGCAGCGAGGCTTTGGAGAAATGCGCGAACATGTTCTCGGTTGAGATCGGCAAGCTCATCGTTGCCGACGTCTGGCATGTCCTGGTCATTCAGGTTGATCACACGATCTCTGAACATAAGTTTGGAGATACTCGGACCTTTGCCAGGCTCACGAGCGGTGCCATGTGCTCGCCCTATGGTAGTAGGAAGGGTGAACATAACATGCGCGGCGAACTCTCGATCTACCATTGAGCATATGCTGTTGACTTTCTCTGTGGAGGCAAGCGGCGAGTGGAGCTTGAGGAGTTGGTGCCATTCCACCTTCTTAACCTGAATTTCGAGGTTCAGGGCTTCTTCCTACTACTTCTTCGCAGCGTTATCGAGTTTTGCCTGAAGGTCCTTGAGAGTACCGGTATTGGTGAATTCCTTCACCACCTGAAACTTGAAAGCCTTGATGCCGTTGAGATGCATAGGGAACGTACTCTTGGCTTCGAGCTGCTGGGGCTGTAGGTAAACCGACCCGGCATTTGACAACTTCACTGAGAGGGCGTGAAGTTCTTCGAGGATGAGGGCGAGGTGTGGCTGGTAAGTCACTGGGAGTGTCTACACCAGCGCAGCAATGGAGTGGCAGCCGGCAAGACGTACCACTATTTCGTTGACTTCATGTGGGAGGACATTACTGTCCCAAAATTTCATTGACGCGGCTCTGATTTCGGGAGCGGTAGAAGCTGTTGTCGCCACGTGACGTGAAATGTTCGAGTAGGGGTGGGGGGCTTCAGCCTGTGTAGGCGTGAAATCGGCTGACTCCGATTCCATTCTTGCGAGGTCAGGGGCAAAGCCAAGTGATCCGGGGGTGTGGGACATGGTGGACAATGGTGATGCTTGAGGAGGGCTATCAGTGTCGAACGCGTAGCTATAGGAAGAGAGGAAGGACTCGATGGTTAATATCTGAGGGGGACGGGTGAAGATACTCTAGAAGCAGAGTGTGGTGTGAATAAATTTTTGAGAAAGCAAAAAGGCCGAAGGTCTTTTTGCGAGTAGTGCGCGGTGGTTCGTGCTTGGTGAAGTACGTGCTCGTATAGCTGGGCGTGTGCTACAGATATTTCGCCTGGGGCTTCATCAGCGAGCGGGTGCATAGGGGTATATATACCTGAAATTCCTCTCACACCACAAGTGATGTGACTGTGGGAGAGTGGGGAGACTTAAGCATTACGCATAAGTGTGGCACCCCCTGCATATGCCCGCAGCTATGCTAGCTGCAGGTACATAATACCCTGTTGCAGCATGCATATGCATATGCATGCTACTTCCGCCCCCTGTCTGTCTTGCCTGAATAGGGGCTGGGGTATTTATTTGGTGTGCCACACCAGTTAGTTTTAAAATGTTTGTAGAGGGTCGAAGCGACCCGCAGTGCACCCCGCAGGGGAGGACGATATATTTTTTGCTGATGACGTTGTTTCTCGAACTTTTCTTGAGCTTGTTTGACTATTTCGTTGAGCAGTTCGTCTACTGCTTCCTGTGAAACTCCTTGCGGAGCTGGGGGTGGTGGTCATCAACCAGTTCAGGGGTTTTGGATTCGATGACTTGTTATACTAGCAGGTCGAGAAACAAATTCCCTCAGGATTTGTGTAGGTATATCTAATTCATCTGGTGAGCTGATGAGGTGGGCTTGTTGGTATGAGTATTGCGTTTTAGTGACACGTACATCACTATCCGACATAGGTTCCTCAATCGACTCAGTGTGAGATTGTGGTCTTTGACCAGTTCATACAACTGCTCAGGGTATTATTTGATTAAATTCGAGGCATCAGAAGGGCTGGCTGCACCCTTCACCACCTGGGGTTTTAGTGTACGATATGGTCATTTCACTAAATTCACAAGTACAGAGATACTTTGGCTACAAAGTAATTGTACTGGGCCACTATTATCTCTTTATGCTTGAACTTCGGCTGATAGATAGTGGGGCCGAATATTATCCTACAATAGAAATAACCCACAACTCAGGTTAAGTCTCTCAGGATTAAAGTCCAGTATGATTTCAATACTTAGTCGAACTCAACAAGTATTTTCCTAACTAGGTGAAATCCGTATTCCAATGTAAATTTAGAACTTTGTAGGTGGTATGTTTCTCAAGACTTGATTAACACTTCTGATAGGTGTAGTCGCAACCTTCAGCTACTTTCAACTATTTATAATACATGGTTGGAGAGTAGTGTGCTTATTCGCACAGTTCGTTCAATTCCAATAATAGTTACTTCACACCATCTTGTTTTAATTGTCAGTCACCAGCATTACCCCTGCCTAAGAAGTCATTGTTTACACTTGACTTAACTGAAAACTAATATCCTGTTCTTGTATTGACATCAGGTAAAAAAAAGTAGCGACACGATACCTTGCTGGTGTCTCTAGAAGCCTGTCCTAAATGCGTGTCTTTTGGGCATCTTGGGCATCCCAAACAGACCTGTGTCTTTTCTGTGTCACCCAGGTGCCTCCCAGGTATATCTTGTATCTCCTGAGTGTCTCTAGAAGCCAGCTGTTCAAAGGACTGTCTCCTTAACTGGCAGAATGCGTCCAGGACGTCCTCGGCTTCTGAAGCCCAAGTGACAAAATATATTTTTTCCTGATAAAGCATTCTGCAACTGTTAAGTAGTTACAAGTTAATTTGGAAGTTATACGCGATTCCACATTATTTCATTGCGATACATCAGGAAATCCTCGATACAAGTCTAGACTCAGCTAGCTATATATCATGAGATATCAAAGTAAGTATTCGGTAATTCCGCATACTGGCATCTAGTATCCATTAATATTGTAGATGATCCTATAATTCAACTACTCATAACTCTGCAGATATAACTCAGAATGACTTAGTTATTATCTTATTGGAAAGTGCTGAATGTGTACTTCACAATAGGATCTTAGTTCACCTTAATCGGCAATGTACTTTATGAGATAAATATATAAGCCTGACTTGCCACTTTGGGGACCTATAGCCCACACCAAAACAGGTCAATAACTTCACAGACTTAAATCATAAGAATATTCTCAGTTCAGATTCGGAATCAGCACGTAATTCTGTCCTAGAATTAACTTGAACCGAATCTTTTCCAATTAACTTTTCACTACACCCAATTTGCAACTCAGCTCAACTCATGCCCTCTTATAGTGTCACTGGACCCTCCTAGGTCTAAATTACCCCCTACATGGTTGATTTTTTTATGTATTTTTACGGAATTATGCTTCTACAAAAATGTTCTCGGATTTATACTTTGAAGGTTAAATCTAGGGGTATTTGTTGAGCCGGACGCAATGGTAATTTTCTTAATTTAATCAGGGCAACGCTCGTTGAGTTATTAAGCTCCGAAGTTGAGTTCAGGGTAAGTGCTGACTAAACTTCAGGGTAAGGGTAGTAAGTTCAGGGTAACCTATGCACATTCAGGGTAATAGCCACTATATAATTCTAGTGCTAACTATTTTCAACTTGATGTAACTCAACAATCAGTAATCAGAACCTGACGAAACATGCATGTATAACAGAAAGTACCTCTCTGAACATGTTGTGAGAGTTTAGTTTCAACCCAACAACACTACGGTTGTTCAGTCACTGCGTTGTCTTAATTAGAAGTACTTAAGTATTTTTAACTTGACTGATATGCACAAGACTTCCCCAAGTCTTCCTGATTCTTATGCAGGGTTATCAGGGTCATTCTTTATTGATACAAGTTCCTTGGGAAGGACTGGGTATCCCGCTGTGACAGTTGACCTTGAGTTTTGCAACTGGTTTGGGTTTTATATGTTGGAATATTGGGATATCTGCATTTTTGAGTTTTTGGCCTGGTACCCAAGTTTCTTTATCTCTGGGAATGAATCTTGTGCTTTTACTCACGTTTTATGATTGGGTTTTCATTTATCTTTCCCTCTTCTATTATTGTTTCGAAATTGGGGGACTTTCTTTTTAGGTTGCCTATGTCCTAATTGGGTAGTCATTACCTAATGAGGGAAGGATGTGAAGAATCTGTAATTCCTACGATTTCTTATATTGTTATCTCTGTTTATTTCCTGCTGTTTGTGTCTTTCTTACAGTATTATAATTACATGATGACTTGATTAAGCAAGTATACGCAATTGTCAGGTTTTTTGAGTCTTTATGTGTAATCTTGTATACTAGGCTAGAGCCTAGATTTCATGTTATTAATCTCGACGTCAGCGTATGCTCCTAATGACGTTTTTGTTATTTTCTTATGACTCTTAGCATTGCTCATAATAACTGCATCATTATAATTGTTGTTGGACTCATCTAGTATGAGTCTTGTACTTCCGCATTTGAACGTTCCAGTTCTCTATTAAAGAGGCTGTTTGCTATGCTCTATTATGCCTTTCTTCTTCACTTAATTTCCTACCTACCAGATTAGTTAGTCACAATCAATACTTGCTATTCTGGTCACTTCTTTTCTCCCAAACTCTCGAACTCAATCACTTCTCAAACTCTCTCTATCTCGAGCTCCTACCTTGGTGCCTTTGTGCAATTAGCTAGAACCTTTAGATACGTACCTACTTAGGTAGTCAGTAGTACTTAGCTAGCCTAGGTATTCACTATCTAAATAGGCCACTATTTATACAATAGTTTCGTAGCACAGTAAGGTCGTGAAGTTCCTAGAAGATTCTAGTAGGTTTCAGGTTCTAATTTGCAACAGCCGGGATGAGGTAGGTTGTCAGGCAAGTCAGGTTAGGAATTGGGTATGAGTTCACTACTCTGAGAATAGAATCCACAGGAATTATGTAAGCAGGCACAGGTCCTGCTGAGTCATGACGAGGTCGAGATGCATATGGAAGTGTGATGGCCATTGCGTGAGTTGCAAATACAGAACTAGTGCAGGCAGGTTTCAGGTTAGGTTCTGGCAGGCGCCAGGGTCAGGGTCAGGGTTTGTAATCTTTACCTAAGTATTGACCTTGTTGTCCCTCTATATATATGCTGCTATATATATATGTACTTATCAATACCATACTGCCCTCTGCTACAGATAGCTTTCTGCAGGTGTAAAGTGAGCTACTCTCTAGCTAACTTGCTTGTAATACTTCAGCTTCAGCTTTTGCTTGCTCCCACTTACCTTGGCCACTCATATCTTGGCTTATCTCCCCTCATAGGAGATAATGGAACTATCTCCAATCTAAGATGACTTTTTCATCACACTATTATTATCTATTCAGCCAATGATATCCTATTCTAGCTAAATATAGATAACTCGAATTGTGCCTCCCTATATTAGTATAGTTGGTTATCAATACTTATGACAAGACTATACTAGCCTGTAATTACCTATATCAAGCAGTATTATTGCTAGGTTCTATATCGTGGTGCCCTATAATAATAATACTTATGTAATACTCGTGACAATAGGTCATCATATGTCATCATGGAATCAGTGTTTCCTACTGTCTCTTAACCATCTCTCAGGTGTCTCTCAGTATCTTTCAGTATCATTAAAGATAGTGGTTTTCCTGTCATAGGTAGTTTTGAAAAAGTGACAGATACTACCTGATATACTTCCGATTTACCCTGATTATAGAAGATTCACATAATTCCCAATTTTTATCTTTTTACTTTTTTTCCTAATATACTATTGCATCTGGCTTACTAAATGCTACTAGATTCAACTCTCAAAGTATGAATCTGACAATATTTTTATACAAGTATAATTACATAGAAAATAAATAAAAAAATCAACCATACAGAGGATAATTAAGACCTAAGTAGGTCTGGTGACACTATATGAGAGCATAAGTTAAGCAGAGCTAAAAATCAGCTGTTGTCAATAATATAGAAAATAATTAATTTTCACTCCTATATTGATTCTACCTACTACTAATCTGTATAGATACATATAAGCTAGTAAAGCTCAAATAGCTCCTAAGCTACTAGAGCTTGCCAATAGATTTGAGTATTAAATGCTTGTTGCCAATCAGCAAGAAGGTCATTTTGCTTCAGGTACTTCAGGTGCTTTACGTGCTTCAGGAGCTTCATAAAGTACCTGAAGCTCATCTGAAGTTGACAAAAAGCTATCTGAAGAACACTATTGCAAAACTGCAGATCCTAAAGCACTTGAAGCAAACTAATTTTCATGAAGCACCTGAAGCAAGTATTACAAAACTATTTGCTTCCTCATCAGCAAAGAAAAAACTTGTCTCATAACGCATTACCTGGCGTTGTAACGTGTGCCTGTCCCTTATGCATTCTGCACCTTGCCAACGCCTTCCTACTTTCTGATACCTCAATCTCTCTTACTAATGCTATTGCCCCAATTTTTATCACATGATGCCATTTGCTGCACATAGGACATTCTCACTATTATCTACTACTTCTGTCACTGCCTAACTTCACTCCACTATATTCTCTCCTTTATATCACTTGCACTTCTTACCTACAACCCTATACTCCAGGCTTCTATTCTTCTCCCATATTTCTCCTGTCTGTTTCATACTTGAATACACAGATTTTATACTTATACAGTTATTATTCATATCCTTCACAACTACACTCTCAAGCTCTATGCTTCTTTTCTTCTCACACATTTTCTACACCTGTTTTAAACCTACACTCACCCATTTTATACTTGCATACGTCTCATTTATTCATTTACTTCCTGGTTCCACCTAACTACTTATCATGAACCTTATTTCACACATGGTAATTCACCCCATTATTAACTATCCCATTCTGACTCAGTTCCAGTAGTATTAAATATACTGCCCCTCCAATTGCTCCCGTTCATTTCATACCTGAACATGCACATTTTACTAGTTATTAACTATCCAATTCCGATACGGTTCTAGTAGTATCAAATGTGCTGTCCCTTCAATTGCTCACGTCCGTTTCATACCTGATCACCCCGGTTTTATACTTGTATTCATCTCATTTATTCATTTACATTCTGGTTCCAGCTAACTACTCATTATTAACCTCATTCCATATATGGTTATCTATCTCGTTATTAACTATCCAATTCCAACTCGATTCCAGTGGTATCAAATGTGCTGCCCCTTCTATTGCTTGCACCTACACTACATTTTGGCCTTCTCTGCTCATAAACTTCCCCAGATAGGACATTTCTTTAGGCCTACCTGGTTTTCTATTCCCAATCCAATTCAACCTCATTATGTAGGCTAATTTATATATTTTCTGACTCTTTCCCCTAAGTATCAACACCGCATTCAGCAACCCAATTACCTGACCATTATATCTCCTGATATTGCATTTCTCGGACTCTATGCAGAGCTTTATTTCAGTTATCCATACCCAAACTGCATCACGCCTTAGTTCCCTTCCCTGCCATCTTTTGCCCCTAGTCATGCATACTTGCTTTAGCTGATACGCATTGTTATCAGCAACATCTTGACTTGGAACTGGAATCTCGAGACTGGTGTATACCTGCATTGTAGTATCTAATACTATTGTGTTGGTGCCCGATTCAGGATCATTTACGGCTTTGTAGATATTGCATTCTGAGAACTCCCGCACTTGATTTGCAAGGTCCGATATTCCGAACTCTGCCTCTATATAGGATATATTATAGATTTCCTTCACTGAGCACATGCTTCTAAGTCTTATTCAAATCTTTGTGCCAGGGCTAACAATTAGCTGCCTATTATCTCATTTCAGACGCTGCAAACCTTCCACCCTCTCGCCAATCACCAGATCCTCATCTGCCCATGTTGCTATCTACAGCTCTTGTATTGCTAGATTGTGGCCCCTGCTATAACTTTTGATAATCTGAGGAATAGTGTCCACATGGTTACTGTGCCTATATGCCTCCTTAAATGCTTTATGGGAGGTATTGCAAATTTCTGTCGAAAATTGGGCCAAACTGCCATAGTGAGACATTTGGTCGGCCCCGTGCATCATCAAATGCATTTTCGAAAAATTGAAATGTGAATCCTTGATCAAAACCTGATTCATTAAGTATACACTTTCTTCCTTATCCTTAGTGGCTGCACTTGCCTTTTGCATAGTAGTGTGTACATTTATGTTTGCCTGTTCATTACGGGATTTGTTTGCCTCAGTCAGCTTCTTCGAAAGCATATCTGCCCTCGCTTTTGCAGATTTGCTAGCATGATATCATAAAAAAACATTCTTATTCGCATAGAATTGTTCCAGGTATTGCCTCATGTATCTGCTAGTGC
>Ga0307514_10006572_pt1 | contig 10098 bp, 13 predicted proteins | sample 16_EM_MG_FD_203088 | JGI IMG/M metagenome (GOLD analysis project Ga0307514, IMG submission 203088) | Populus trichocarpa ectomycorrhiza microbial communities from riparian zone in the Pacific Northwest, United States - 16_EM | ecosystem: Host-associated > Plants > Roots > Unclassified | place...
TCTATTGACCGTCTCGGTCTCAATCGCGATTCCAGAGTTCGGTGCAATGATGGGCATCTTGGGCTCCCTCTTCTCTTTCCTCATTTGTGTCATTGGACCCATCAGCGCAAAAATTGCCATCGACAAGAAGTGCACTAAGTTTGACGGCTCGATCTTAGTGATCGGCATCGCGATGGCGTCCTGGGGAACCTTCTCCGTTTGGTTGGTTGAATGAGCCTCCCCCCTCCCCCCTCCCCGATCAGATGACCTACTCATTACGTCGGCTTCCATATCTTCCCGCTCCTTTTTTCTCTAACTGTTTGTGGCATCCACGGGCTGTGGATCAACCTGACTGTCCCAGCTTGGTGTGTTTACGCGAACGTCATCCCCACCTGTTGATCTTGTTCAATCGGAAACTACCCACGCGTTCGTATAGTTTTTGGACCCATCCACAATCTCCCATACAAATCCGTTCAATGTTCTCCTTTCCCCTCACCCGGCTTCCCATTCATATCCATTGTACCTCCATTGCAGTATAAACCTATATCACGACTTTACTTATATTCCTCCCCACGTTTTCTTTCCAAAAGGTTTCCCGGGCGCTCGATCCCGTCCATACCCCCCTCCTGTATCAATGGCTGTGCAATTTACGTCGATACTCCGGTACATGAAATCAGTCTTGATTCTGAAACCGAAGTCGAGTAGACAAACTGGGAGATCATCTGCACAGATAGCGTACACAGTCAAGGGCCTGTGACCTGCTCTAGCGAACTGAATGGGTGCGTGTATCTTACGTCCAGAGATGTCACTGTGTCGTCGACATGGGTGTGATCCAGAAGGTAGGCATTGTAATAAGTGATAATTAAAAACACGAGGTTAAAGCGGGGAGAAGTGATACATGAGCGTGAGAGGAAGGGCCAGAGGCCAGAGCCAAAGCGGAGTTGCTAGATAAGTGAGTTTACAGAATGTGGTTAATGGCGTATGTGGAGAGTAGGATTGCAATAGTATCGTAAGATGGTTAAGAGATATGATAATACACCTTGATTGAGAGAAAAAAAAAACAGCCAAGTGCGAAGAGAATTAAAAGCAACTCATCTATGTGAGTCCAAGGTTGTCCCAAAACCATAAATGGCGTCCGTGGTGAGATCGCGTCTAGATTGGACCGTGACGGTACCAAGGTAGGAGGAAGTGAAGAGGGGTATGAACAGTTGGAACGCCTTCAGTCAACTTTATGTGACCTGGTCGACGTATGCTTTTTTGATTTCTTGCTCGACTTCTCCGGCTTTTCCACAGTTTCCCCTCCTCGACCGAACAGTTTATTGAGTGTCCTCTGCCCTGGTGACATAGGAGCCTGTCTGATGCCGGGATATGTCGCGTAGCTGTAGTCTTGGTTATCCTTGTAGCCCTTCTCCTTCGATCCAACAGCGTCGATCATCGCAATAGCCTTCGCCGCGTGGGATGTCGTCCCCTTCAACATGTTCTGCGAAGAGCCCGATCCAGAAATACGCCGCGGTCTGGGACGGTGGTGACCGTTCCCATTCTCGGCCCTGTCCTTGCCTTTGTCCCTGCGTGCGCTCCGATCTCGATCTCTGCTGGATTTTCGGCTGGATTTCGATGGACTGTCTCGAGAACCGGGATGCTTCTGACTGTGGTTTGGCCGTGGCTGAGCGGACTGGTCATACTCGTATTGTTCCGCAGTCTGACGGAGTTGAGGATCAGAATGGCTCCTCCCTCGGAGCATCCTCTGCGCACGAGCTCGGGGGTTGACATTCTCCCTCCTTGATGGCACTGGGACAGGCTCCTCCGGGATGGGGGGTCGCTTGTGGGAACTCTCAACGTTCACCATAACCCACCCCTCACTCAGCCGCCTCAGCTTATTCGGTGGGACTCTGGTGACGGACGAATCCGAAACGCGGAGAGGACGACCTTCCTGAGGCGGTGTGGTCCTACTTGGCTTCTTCTTCTCCTTCTTCTCTTCGGGCTCGTATTCGCCGTATTCGCCGTAAACGCCAACAACTCCAGCCCTTTCAAGTCGCCCCATGTCTTCCTGCTCAATGATTTCAGGGGACTTGGGAGTATCGGTGTTGTGTCTCTCTGGAGTCCTTTGTCTCTGGAACGATGGGATAAAAAAGTCATGATCCTGGTCGGAGAATCCACTCGCTACATCCTCTTCCATCTCTTCGAGAGGTGTTGGCTTCCACCCACTGGGCATCAGATGAGTGGCAAACGATTCATGCCCTTTCGAGAAATCTCTTTGTAATTGTGACGAGGTGGTCCACCTGATCGGAACCTCGCTCTTCCACTCGTTGGTGCTGGTCCCTGTCGTGTAAGCAGAATCCCGGAAGCCAGAAGTGGTAGCATAGTCGCTTGCTCCGTCGGAGCGGACTCCGAAAGCGTTGGGTCCCAGCAGAGCGCTGACAGTGTGACCAGTATTGCCCGTTGCTCTTGTCATCCGGTAATCAAAATCTGGGATGGGTGGGGGAGAAGGTGATGAAGGAGGAGAGGGTGTTTGGGGTTGGTCAACTGGTGGAGTAGCATGCTTCGAAGAGGATGGAGTAGAGATACCGGTGGGGAATGGCTGGGGTGGGGAAAGATCGAGATATTGAGCACCATCAGAATATGGCCGATCTGCAATGAAAGAGTCCTCCGAGAAGGCGCGTCTAAGTGGTGGTAGGATCGACGGCGGTGGCGGCGAAACAACAGGATTGTTCGGAGGAGAGACGCCAGTGTTGGGAGGGATTAAGGCTGGAACCCGAGGCCGAACGCTTGAGCGGTCGGTGACATGCATTGACCGGTCCGTTAAAGGTGTGAGCGGCGAATTCATGTCAGACATTGGCATCCCAGGAAACGAGGGATAGCCGACATCCGGTTTCTGGGCTAAGACGGCAACTCCCGCTCCGACGCCCGTCATGTCGTTTGCGCCGGAAATGAAACTGGCCATTTCGATGCGTTCTAGTTCTGGAGATCCTAGAATGGGAGACGGAAGTCGCATTCGTGGAGACCCTCTCTTCCACGGAAAGTTGGAGTCGAAATGTGACTCGCGGAGACGTCCAGACGATGGGGATTGGCGTGTTCCCTCGGAAGCAGATCGTGCATGGCTGGTCGTGTGCTGGTTGGCTCCAGGCATAGGCATCGTGGCTGCCCTGGTGTGGGTGAAATGGCTATTCGCATCTGAGTTGGGAGGGCTCATAGGTGGGGTGTCCAGGAGCGCAGTATCGCCGATTGCCTTGATGTCTTCTTGTGGTTCATCAGATGACCCAGTGAATATCCAAAGATCCCTGACTCGTGAATGACCAGAGAGGGTGAGGGAAGCGAGTAGAGTAAATGCGTGGGAATCGAGAGACTCGAGAAGATTAAGGATATGTCGGAGGGAATCAACGGCAAATGTGTCTTCTTGAAACCCTGATCAAAATGAATTCTGCAAGTTGAGAAGATGGCAATGGACGGGCAGCTAGTCCGGGAGACTTACATCGATAACCACGTAGTTTGAATTCGTATGCAGAGTCGCCAACTTTCTTCTCCGAGATGACACCTCTGGGCCATGACCCTCGAACTGCCTGAAGGATCGCAGGTGTAGAGTCGCGAGGTGGTGAGATGACTCGCATGGTGGTAGAAGAGGCAAAGGATACGGCAAAGGGGACAACGTAGAGACTTGTATGCGAAGAGGAGACTTGACCCGGGGACTGTGGGCTCATCCTATGAAAAGGTGAGGCAGAAGAGTGGTTGGACAGCGAGGCCGATGAACGAGGCACCGCCGAAATCGGTTTGGAGAAAGCCAACGCGAGGCGGTCATCAGACTCTCGACCATAGTCTAGGGGGGAGATGAGGGTGTAGCCATGCTGGAGAATGACCGCGAGAATGTTCAGGAGAAGCCTCTCGCTCTTGACCGACTTTGCGCTCGACCAAGGTCTTCCAACGAGGGTAAACTCGCAATAACCATTGAGGGCATCTTCCCTGTAGGCAGAGGCAGATCTGTGGTATTGGAGCACCCGCCTGAGAGTGATTACGACAGGCTGTGGGAAGGAGTAGAGCCTGGCGAGGGACGAGGATGAAAAGGTGAGGAGGGCAAACGAGTTTAACGGGTGGGACGTCTGCCTCAGAAACTCCTTCCTAGGCGTGAAGTCCTGGTTCATGATTAAGGGAGGAAGGGAGGAAGACATGAGGATTTCACTGCTGGTCATCACTCCAATTCCATCATAGTTGCAAATTATGTACGCTAGACGTCTAGACGGTCTCTGTCCTCTCGGGCGTCGAGACAGCCGCCTTCTGTCTCTCCTGTTCTTTCGCTTCCTTTCCCCCAAAGTTCCAGTAGTTCAAAAACCGAGCGCCCTGTACTGATTGAGCGGTCGCGTTTGTCATGTGGCAGGCAAACAGCAGATAATTTCGGGGTTGCACTCTCCACGCTGTCAAAGTTCGCATCCGGTCAGAAAACGAGTGCGGTCAAAGGAAGACATGAGATGGTCACTAACCGAAACGCATGAACACCGTCCTGCATCCGAGGGAAAAGAGAAATCATGAGTGACAACCGGAGGTCCGAACGGAGCCGGAAACCCACGAGTAACAGGCAAGGGCGGTGGTCATGGTACCGGAAATGACCTCCTCATCCTTCTTCAAGTCTGCCAGGGCAGCAAGAGGCAGTCCCCAGTTGGCGACCTTTCAAATCCCTCGCTGGTTAGTGACTCGGTCCGCTTTATCGCAGTCGGGATGCGGGACATACTGGACCCCAAAAATGAGTGCCTGTGCGCACAAGGCGGCGGGTGAGCACAAGCCATGACACACAACTGCGGAGAAGAAAAGTCTCTCAACTGAAGAAGTATTCTCTTGCGGCCGGTGAGCGCAGCCATGCGGTAAAGGTGGAAGCCATTTTGTTTCGGGGTGAAGGAGCGTGTCTGGTGTAGGGAGCAGCCAGACCTCTGTAATCCGGGGCCAGGTGTTAGCGCCTTGGCACGTGGTCTCGGATAACTCTCCCCTGTCCCTCCAGCCACTTGACCTCTACTGTCGCTCTTTCCGTCGTCCTAGGCTATCCCCGACGAGCGCGGATTCATTTTCTTGCATCGCCTAGCAATTTGCCGACGCCGAACGTGCCCACTCGCATATTATCTCCTCGATTCAGATCAGATATCCGTCAGTACAGTAAAGATAATGCCGATGCTATGCCCCGTCGCTGACGCCTTCGCTTACCAGTGTATAAATACCCTCAGGATTCCCAGCCGGGTCAGCACAAGTCATGCCCAACTACTATTCTCAACAGCACCCCTACAACTACGCTCAGTACACCCAACCAGCATTCACCCCAGACTTTCAGCCTGGTCAGGTATCCCCGAACCACCAGGTCCCCTTTCCACCGCACAATGGACAATCTGGTGCTGGACTTGCGACCCCAGTCCTTCGGCCCAAACATTTTTCGCGAAATACCAACACTACAAACGACCACCTTCCGTACAAGAGTGCGCTGAAAAGCGGCCAGATGATGACCGTCCTCCGCACAGAGAACGGCATACCCGTCAACGTTCAGGTCCCACGGCGCACTTCCAAGTCTAAGAGGGAGCGAGAGGACACAAGAGGAAGGGAACCAAGGAATTCGGACATGACCTCACAAACGCTTCGACCCAGGAACTCTTCTAATTCGAGCAGAAGGGCAGACAGATCCATCTCGAGGCAGCGAACGATCTCAAAGACCCGCTTCGTCCCAGGTAAGCCAAATCTCAGGACGAAAACGAATTTCCTCACTCCTTACCTGCTAATTCGCAGACCACGTATTTGTATCCTTCAAGAATGATAACGAACTGCATGTATCGAATATCATGGAGCACGAAACGGATAGGTTATCGGAAGCAGTGCTGCAGATGTGGCCAGATGGTCATGATGTGATGGTACGCAGCCTTTGGCATTTGCGTGATGATCTCCCGTCTGATAAGCTACCGGCATTCTTACATAGCAGAGACGAGGATACAAGTGGTGGGTCAGATTCCATGGGTCACCTTGGACTGCAAGCCCTAGAGAATTTTCTGGAATCGCGTCGGTTCCTTTTTCCTCCCGAGCCATCATCGAACTTACCTGCAAACCTCAGTGCGAGGCGGATCATACGCAATTTATTCATCACGCTTGCCCACCTGGTAAGTCCGACCGACGGAGATCGAGACCCTTCGGTTACCGTCAAGGTTATTTGACCCTCATGTTCCTAACAAATATCATATCAGGGTTTCGCTTACACGACCTCAACAAACAGCAAACGGGTGCGTAATTTCAATTTTGAAGTGGCCTTGATCGCAGCACGCGGTGATCGTGATCTTCAAGGATGAGGGATTTGCTGATGAGATTCCCCCAGTTTCCGCTCCGATCCATGGTCTTCTCCCGTGTTCCATCTGAGGTTTACGCCTCGCAGACGACAGAATTCTTCATTCTGTCGATTTCCAGCAACCGGCGGAGGTTCACGTTCATTGAAACGCCCGACTCGATCTCCAGGAACCTCGCTGTGGATATGAACCCGTACTTCCCGTATCAGGTTGCGTCTGACAGACAACCCGAGAAGGGATTGCTTGTGTTGGATATACGCGAGAAGGCCCCCGGAAGTACGTTCACCCGCTTATATGTGGGTACAATATTGGTACTCATTGATGCGACGTAGCTCCGAGGTTGGACCTACACATTTTCTTAGCCTGGATCTTGCATTACATTGGGAAGAAGGGGTGGGCGCTGAACGCTTCCATCCCTCTGCCCAGGAAACGTCTCAGCCTCCGGACTGGTGCAAAGAAGGAGGTCTGGGTCTTCCGTCGTAAAGGCGCGCTTGGCGTTTGACGTGTCCTAACTGATACGCTAGCCTCACCTCCCTTATTCTTCATCTTTGGACCCTTATGTCGTTATCTTCCCCATCTGCTGATGTCTTACCTTTTGCTCCAATTGACACCTCCACACTCCATAGGCCATCCATGTTTAATACCTGTTCCAATGTATATATGTACCCGCTGCTTGCCGCAAGAACAATGCGAGACTAGTACAATTAAACCTGACGATACCAAAAAGTGGATCAGCAACAGCAAAATTGCAAGGTGGCAGCCAGTCAACTTTCGACAACGAGAAACGATCAACGGAAGGCTACATATGTACATAGAAAGGGGGAATGCAAAAGTTCATAATGTATCCATAAGTGTCCACGAGGAAATGAGAAGGAGAACCTCTACGACGATTACAAAAAAATACACGGTGAAAGAGTCCAGGATAATAAATTGAAAAAGAAATCACTGTATGGTACAATTGGTCATGCGTCGTTTGGACCGTTTGGAGGCGTTGAGGATGACCTGACTGATCCTCTTTCTACGCTTATCCCCTGTAGGGCGGTTACCAGCCACCGGTGATGATACGCCCTCCTGGTCTGACGAAGATGAGTTGTCGCCGACCAGAGCCCTAACGCGATGGCCATCTGGAATGAGGTCGGAATTCCGGACGTCTACCGCTTCCCTGAAGCGGCCTCGATCGATGATTGGTGGACTCGGTACGGGTGTCTCTTCTGGAGGGTCGTAGACCACATCACCGTCTTCGATGAAGTAGGCGTAGAATGATTCGCCCGAGTTCCTGGTTTGTATACCGCCATCAGCATACTTGGAATAGATAATCAACGGCTCTAAGGAGCCGAGAAAGATATCATGGTCGGTGGCGGGAGGCAACGACGTGTTGTAGGTGAGGCAGGGGGGAGACAAGGGCTTACCTCCGACTACCAGGCTCGATTACTCGTACGCAGTGTACCGGAACTGTTCCAAAAACTTCGGGAGAGGGGGGTCTATGGCTTTGCATGGAGGATGGACGTGGATCGTCGTTAAGCGTTGACTTGGAGCAAGCGGACGATAAAGAGCCGTTAGAAGCGCTGCACGGGGAAGAAACATTCTGGGTCAGTGATGTGTTCCCATTACGACGCAACGTACATAAGGCGTCAACGTTGTCCACACGAGGCGCCAACAACGCGCTGAGGAACGAGTGCCCAAGTACCCTATGCAGTCTTTCATACATCACCGCACATAGATTCCATTGTAAGACTCCCGCAGCTGCGCACGCGCACGCCGATATTCGGCACAGGCGAAACGCTCGCGAGACACGACGACGCGTGGGTCATTTAATGAAAGTATATGGAAACGATCAAGGAACATGGAAAAAGAAAAAGGCTTTTCCAAACCCATTTCAATACCTACTTGATATCATCGCCAAAATACCCTTTATGAGGTGACGGGCTATCGACGGCATCGACCGACGTTGGAGTTGGAAAGCTGCCGCCGAATTCTGACAAAACCCTCTCCTCTGCGTCTCTCCACGAGTGGGGGGCGGGTGCGACGGAGAGGGCGTTCGTGAGATCGATATCGAGGACGGTGATTTGGGATCGCGGACGAGGGCGTCGGTGAATGTTGGATGTCATGGCCGTTGGTGGCGACTCCGAATGGACCCCGATCCCGAGTGATACGTCGTCGCCCATGAGAGGAAGAGGGAGAGATTGAGTACGCCTTCGGATGCGGAAAGGGCGACAGACGAAGTACGGCCCGCGCCCCGCAAGTGGGGGGGAGAAAGCAATCCGTCGAGAAAGAGGGAATTTTGAGCTCGGGGTCCAAGGTCTTGAAAGGAGCCGATGGAACACTTTTTACCGAGCGCAGAGCAAACCGCTGCGACGACCGACACACTGAACCGGCGGGTTTGGTCCTGGTGGTTTTGCGACAAGCTTCCGAGACCCGAGCGGTACCCCGAAGATAACTTGGATGCAGCTATATGTCGGGAAAGGAGAAAAGGGGACACCCCGGAACATGGTTGCCGTGACTGTGGTTTTGGGAGGCTTTTCGAGGGGATGATATGGATAAGCGCGACTGATCTCATTGCCCGGTTCGCTAAACGGAAGGTTTTGGTAGTGTCCCCCTCGCCCCGCTCCTCCCTCACACACCGGTTCGACATCCTCGGCTTGAAACATCAGCTCTGGGTCTAAACCTACCGCGATAGGTGAGGACCGCGCGTTCTCAGCCTGGGACGGATTGGAAGTCCCATTGACAGTCGATCCCGACTCCCATCACCATCAGACAAGTGGCCCATCCCCAGTTGGTCCCTCCTCGATAGTCAACTCATCCGTGGTATAGTATAGCCCAGCGCTTTCAACTCGTCTAAATACTGCCTAGAATGTATTGTATAGCCACGAAACTAGAAGGCAAGTCACACATAAACGTATTTGCTACCCCTGTCTTCGTCGCCTGAAAAATCCCCGTACCCTGTCCAGGACAGAGCCGGCCCAGATCCACATATCGTCCAGGATCCCTTCCACCTCGTGACCCTGGATCCGCCGGTCGTTCCACCACGCCCCTCGTCTTCCGTGGCGTTCGTGCAAGTGGGTAAACTTAAGAACATCTTTCACCGTCAGTAACCCGACCAGTGTTCCATGGTCCTCCACTAGAATCACACGTGGGCTACGAAAGAGGGTTGCCACCATCAGCTCTGCGTAACTCGTCCCGCAACTTTCCGATGATGGCGGTGCTTACCCCATACGTTTGAACAGTTGCATCGCAATTTCCAGCGGAAGCTGCGGCGACACGGTTAGCGGAGTCTGGTTGGTACCAAGTCAGCCGTCAGTGCAACTTGTACATTTGAAGTGAAATCACCTGTTGGACCCAGGGCCAAAACTTGACGACATCGTGCGTCGAGGTGGATTCTACCACTTCTGCCGACAGCTCATCCTCGATCGCAACCATCGGCCCCGCAGAGCGAAGGCCGGGTGTACTGAGAGACAGTATGTCTTCATCGGCCTGTTGGTCCTCGCCGGCAAACGAGCAAAGCGTATCCTGCCGGACGTCCTGCACCTTGCTGGCCCTTTCTAGTGAGTCCGTCAACTCACCGCCCTCAAGATAACGGGTAGTAAAAAGTTACCGATTACATATCGCACCTCCCGCCGTCCAATGTACCCGACCAGCGTCTGGCGAGCATCATTCGTGACAATGGGGAACCCCTTTACTGCCGTACTGTTAAGCAGTGTTTCTATCTCTTGAATCGTACCAGAAACGGGAAGTGTATGCAAGTCTCGCTTCATCACTCTCGCGACTAGACGAAGGGATCCGTTCAGCGCATGGGAAAACCCCCCTGCGAAGACCGATACGGACC
>Ga0307514_10006574_pt1 | contig 10094 bp, 8 predicted proteins | sample 16_EM_MG_FD_203088 | JGI IMG/M metagenome (GOLD analysis project Ga0307514, IMG submission 203088) | Populus trichocarpa ectomycorrhiza microbial communities from riparian zone in the Pacific Northwest, United States - 16_EM | ecosystem: Host-associated > Plants > Roots > Unclassified | place...
GTGGGCGACCGCAGTAGCTGAACAACGTTGATCGTCAGCCGTCTGTTGTCCGTATTGCTCCAATCGTTTCTCCCGGTTTTCCCATCTCCCATCTCACCCCATCTGTCCCTCCTCTTGCACTGTAGCCTTCCAAAAGTTGTAGATACCCTTATTTTTCGTAATCGCGAAACCGGGGAGGAAAGCATGCCGATAACATACCAGTCTTCTTCTTGCCGAAGCACTGGACGGATTGTACGGGGGCATCGCCAGCCATGATGTGTACTCTCGATCGATTCGGGGAGAATTCGTTTGTTCGTTCGGTCGGTCGAGGGGTGGCGTTAGGGTGGGGCTGTTGTTGGAGATTTTCGAGTCGGTTCGCGTTGCGTAAGTTGCCAGCTGTTGGGTGCGAGCTGCAGGCGCTTGTGTGTGCGGGGCTTTTTCCCTTGAGCCGCATGGGACTGTGAAATAGGGCTTGTGTGTGACTTTGGCGATGAGAGAGGTAATTTACCCGGTGGAGTTTTGGCTCACACAGCGACAACGACTACGATCAAAATGCTACTTTCGTTTGGGTCGAATGGAAATGGACAGCTAGGGATCGGACATGAGGAGGATACTCACGCACCCACAAAATGTATACCCATGTCTGTTTTCCCCGAGACGGGTCAGCCAAAGTCGTTGGCTGCGGGCGGGAATCATACGCTCGTGCTCTTTCCCTGCGGCAGTTTGTATGCCAGCGGACTGAATACGCACGGGCAATGTGGATTACCTATATCTACGGGAAAATCGCTCTCTAAATTCCAGCAAGTGCCACCCCCACCTGACGGTGGTCGCTGGGATCTCATCTCGGCCGGCTGGGAGTTCTCGATACTCGTGTCGACGACCGGAGCGATTTTCGTTTGTGGTTCAGGGAGCAAAGGCGAGTTGGGTCTGGGGGACAATATCACTAGCTGCGAGCTCACGCGTATGGAGCCATTCTCGGCGGAAACCACAATCGTGGCTGTGAGCTCGGGCATGGCCCACTCGATCGCTCTCACGGAGAACGGTGAGTTGTGGGGTTGGGGTGCCGGCAGGCAGGGACAGCTTGGACACCCGGTGGGGAAAACCGTCGGTGTACCGCGGCGGGTGCAGATGGGGTATGCAGTTGCAGCGGCACGGTGTGGGCGTGAGTTCACCTTTGCCGTCAGTGCGACGGGAGCTAGGCATACCATGCTTGGGGGTAATGGGAGATTTGGGCTTGTGGAGGGCACGCCGGTGCAGGGGGAGTTGCTGCAGTGGAGAAACATCGGAGCTTCATGGGGGAGTGTATTGGTGCTCATGGCGGATGGTACGGTGAAGGGTTGGGGAAGGAAAGACAAGGGACAACTCCCATCGGAAGGGCTTCATGGTGTGCAGGATATGGCAGTGGGCAGCGAGCATGGGCTTGCCGTCGTGAGAGGCAAGGTGGCTACATGGGGTTGGGGAGAGCATGGGAACTGTGGCCTCGACCGCAGCCAGAACGGCGGCGATGTGATCGGAGATGTTCATCTAGTCGAGGTTGCTGGTACGGTCAAGAGAGTATGGGCTGGTTGTGCTACAAGTTGGGTATGGACTGAGTAGAATAGACAATGAGCGTCCAGGCTTTGCCAGCTGAACTGATTGCTTACTTTCCCATGTTTCGGTGTCGATCTTCCTCGATACCGTGCATACTTGTGCCATGATACAAGTCGACGGCCTGAGGCCAAATCAAATGGGATGGGACGAGTGGTGCAGCGAGTGCCTCATTACATCCCGATTGACCATATCTGTCATTCCTACTCATGCACAAGTAGCCCTCTCAACACTTCGGACCTGGCCAGGCCCAGGTTGTTTTATAATTTGGCCGATGAATGGGGCATGCGTAAACAGTAGGATCGACCGGGACTCTGGGAGCCACAGACTGAGATCGGGGCCAGTCTCCTTCTGGTGCTTGAGGTGACGACAGCCCAGCCCCGTCAGATCACGATATCACAATATGATAGAACCCGACTGTTCGATCATGGTGAAGCTTCGCGGGTCGGTCATGTATAATTCATTGATCTCGAGTTACATTCAAGATCGTCCCGTACCAAAAGAAGGCTGCCGCAATCAGAACAACATCGACCAGCTTCTTCCATGCATGAATGCTTTCCGTTCCAGCCGTGTCTGGTTCTGGAATGTACAAAATGATTCAAACACACTCATGTACCTCTGCCCTCTCTGGAAATTGTCGGCCAAAACTTCCCATTGAGAATTGTGTAAACTCGTTGCTCCTGTTCCCAAGAATTCTCATTCATCCACCTCACCACTTGTTCCTTCACCTCGTCGGCGTCATCCGACGTCACCTTCGTTCCATTTCTCACTCTTCACACTTCTTCGTTCTTCAACTTTTCCACTCATCTAGCACCTACACTACCGTCACTCTTTCACCCTTTACAGCTAAGCCATATTGTTCAAGAGTCCTGCCCTCTTCGCAATGGCCTTTCTGGCTATTGTTGATGCCTTCCCATGGTATGTCATTTCCGTCTACTGATTTGTTTCTTTGCATAGGTCCCATTCAGCGCGATGGCTCCTTCGGCGCTCTTCCTCGGATATCCTTACATCCATACACTACCTTCCATTCCCCTCATTCCTCATGGGCTCGTTTCGAGATCGATACTGCCATCCTTGTCGGTTCCTTCCTTTCCGTCTAACCTCTGTTGCCATCACTCGTGTGACCGAAGCGTAGTTGGAAAATGTGAAGAAAGAGTGTATTGAACGGTACATTGTAGTGAAGATGTATGGTAGAGAGAGGAGGCTGTAGCCTCGAGAGAGTGTAGGAAAAGGGGGGGATGACCGTGCTGTCCACATGACTAAGCAATCGAGTGAGATACACAGTAGGTGTTGGAAAATGTGAAGAAAGAGTGTATTGTACGGTACAATGTAGTGAACATGTGTGGTAGAGAAAGAAGGCTGTAGCCTCGAGAGAGTGTAGGAAAAGGGGTGACGCCCGTGCTGTCCACATGACTAATCAATCGAGTGAGATATTACAACAGGCCATCTTCATGCCTTCCTAGCTAGAGGTCCCGCACCGCTTGACTGTTAGTATCTTAGATCGGCCTCGCCATTCCACCTGGCTAGCCGGGGGTAACAGCTGTCCGGACACAAGCCGTGGTTTCATGCGTGTTCTGGGGAGTTGGGCAAAATCAGGCTAGGGATGCCATTTTCTTGTCGGCTTTTGATGGCATCCAATACTCTGCTCACCTTCCGCCTTCGAGCTGGTGACCCTGGTACAGCATGCTGGGCCGCATTGATTCTACATACCGTCTAGGAGTGGTACCGCCTCATCTGTTCTGAGAGGTTCATTGCTGTCCAGTGAATATTCAACCAAGAGATTTACGAAGTCACATCGATTTATCTTCACCTGTTAACTGGTATCAGGGCCCCCTTGCTAATAGGATCGAATAGGAAAAGCAGCTCACACGACGGCAGAGCAGTTCAGCATGTCAGTCGTCTTCCATATCTGCCCGGTGGATGCGAGGATCAGGTTGGGAAGAGGATGCTCAGAATGGGGAATGGAGGATAGAAGGGCTCGCGAAGGAGTGACTGGCTCGCTTACTGAAACAGTGCTTTGGGCTGTAAAAATCTGCATTTATATCATATTCCGACCAAGTCTATAACATTGCATGTGAACCCCATCTTTCACTCCCATTTTTTTTAATTCATCATCTTAGCATTCCATCAGTTTAGATCATGGCTGTTTACAAACTTGGCTACGGTCACGCCGGCGTAGGAACGCATCTGCACGCCGTCACGGTGTGGCCCTTCACAAAAGTTGTCTTGACAAAGGAAAGAAAATTCACACACACACACATCCGAAAATGGTCACTAGTCCTAATCGGGATATCTTTCACTCACTTTTTTTTTGGTCTCATCATTATATTCGACCTTACCAGAAATTAGCTACCGTTTCCTCGCCACTACGGATCCTCCTAAGGTCACCGTCACGATTGTGGCCTCCTTGCCCCCTCTATCCGCCTTCGACGCGTGTGAGAACTAGGAAAAGACAATGCTAAATAATGGAAATAAACCCCCCCCTCCCCTCACATCCGCTCCCACCGCCATTTGCGCGCGAGGTACTCCTCGCACTCTCTCCTTTCCCACTCTGAGGCCTCGCTGCCTGGTTCCTCTGCCACCGGTGGGCCCGCTGTCCTTCCAACATCCGTGGTCGCCAGGGACTCTCACTCCCTTTCCTACAACCGAGGGTGGAAACGAGTGTGATATTTGATGATTGTCGGCGGCCGGGGGCAAAACCAACATGTACCTCGAGGGGCATTGCAGTGCGATTGTGGGAGAGCTGGCTCGGACTTCCGAACTGCGATCAAGAACTACGCGACCGCGTCAGCCACGTATGAAAAATCGTCTGACCGAAGTCCAAGTCCTCCAATATGACACGATTGATCTTTTCACTTCCAGGTACTGTAGGTCATCTACCTTACCATTTGCACAGCTAGAATAAAGCGGATCATCGTCTCAGACGTTCATTCTGAGCTTTGATGACGTCCCCTTACGAAGGGATGCGGAGGGGATACCATTTGTTCCTTCTTCAAGGAGTGGTGGTGGCGGTGGATGGGGGGAATGTGCACTCTGTGTGGGAAATGCGCGAACCCTGCGGTGATGATTTCGAATCGGTCGTTGGGCGTCACTGGATGGGAGATGGTAGAGGAAGATGGGAAGCGTTGGAGGTAAGGCCGATGGCTAGGTACTTATGGCTGCTGTGAACATGTACCCCTCACTCACTCAAAATACCAGCCCCTCGCGTACTTTGCGCCGTTGTTTCCATGCCGCTGAGTTGTTTCACCTCCAGGAGCCAATAAAAACTCCTCTGACCTTGTTGGTGCGAGTGATATTGTAGTATTGCTCATGTATATATATCGCAGTCATGATCCGAATACTAAGATGATGAAATAAAAAAATAAATGAATGAGTGATACAGAAGAAGAAAACTGAACAAGACAAGCCGATTCCACATGCCACCACTAGCCACCACTAGCCACAGCAGGCGCTTCAACAACCTTCACCCGTTTGCATGACCTCGCACTCTGACCACCATTCGCTTGTTGACTCCTGATTGGCCCGGATAGTGCAGGTGTCGTCCAACTCCTCGATTGGTCCGAACAGATGCCTGCGTGGAACGTAACTTAGCGGGTACCTGGCCAGATGTCTTACCGAGTTACCGATAGTGCTGTACGGGTGGGTTTGTTTGTGCCCTGGGATTGGACTGACCAGTGAGATGATGGACCAATACTCGATCTATGTAACATCGGGTTGGCTGCCTGCGCCGATGTACACGTTGACACTAGAATCAGCAAAGCAGTAGAGTTCCTCCTGCGCATTCGTCAGAGGTTGAGTATCCACAGGCTGCCAACTGCACCCCGTTATGCTGTGAGGCGTTCCGCTATCAAGAAGCTTCCACCGTACGGTGCCACAATGTAAGCCATGTCGCTTCCTTCGGCGTTCGTGGCCACCAGTAATCTCGCGCTGACGTCCGACGGGCACCAACATGGTGAAGATGTACAGATGTCACGGGCTCTCTGTACAAACGGACGGCTGAGTGAGGGAAACTGATCAGGCGCATGCATGCGATCAGTCGCAGGCATGCGAAGTGAAGTGCAAATACAGCGTCGGCGGGAAGTGGCAGCGATATCGATATTCAGGTGCTTGTACCTACGGTATCTCCAAACCCCTCCCTCCCTTCCCTGTCTTTGAAATCAGAAGTTTCGAGCTCAAGAATGCTATGGTACGCCTGCTGCGCTCTGTTCTTGATCACTTGTGTTGCACGACAAGGCTATCATCTTGACTCCTCGGTTCCCAGACACCAACGTCCACAACACGCCCACCTCCTCCTCGGGCTCAAATGAAAGTCGAACCGTCCACCACATCTTTAGGAAAGCACCGCGTCTCTCCACACAGCTATGACGATCCAAATCCAACACAAACATACCCCACCATCACCCGAGGTTCGCGATCTGACCACCCTCGTCACGCTCTGGGGCTTCACCTTCATCGCCCTACTCGTAATCATCACACGGCTAGCCTGGCGCTACCGCCGCGGTGAGCCCTTTTTCACCGAAGACCTCTGGATGGCCTTCGCCATCATCCCACTCCTCACCCGCCTCGCCTGCACATATTCCACCCTCGTCAACTTCAGCGTGCATTTCATCCGCGAGATGTACACACTCGAGAGCATGCATCCAGACGAGATGCAGAGACGTATATTTGGCTCGAAGATGATCCTCCCCGGGAGGATCTGCTATGCAGGGTTTCTCTGGTGCATGAAAGTTTGTATCCTCATCTGGCTGGAAAAGGTCACTGGCAAGGTGCAACCGTATGGAAGAGCGATCAAGGCCGCATACGTACTCGTGGGCGTGTCTTTCATCGGTGTGGTCGTCAGCAGCCTTCTTGAGTGTCGCCCGTTCAGATTGTACTGGCAAGTCTGGCCAGATCCGGGAAATTGCGTAATAGCGCAAGTCCAGCTAGTGACCATGGGGGTTCTCAACATGTATCATTCTCCCCGCCCCTACTCCCCGTCCACCTTCTAAACTTTCGACATCACAGCATAACAGACCTCTGCATAATGGCCATCCCCCTCCCGTTAATCTTCAAAGTGCGCCTCCCAGTTCTTCGAAAGATCCAGCTCGCCCTGTTGTTCTGCGTTAGTTTCTTCACCATCAGCATTACGGTAATCCGCATGCCCATCATTGTCGGTAACGGCACGGCCCAAAAATCACGCACGCTCTGGGCTTCTACCGGTACCCACCCCCTGCGGCCCCTCCCGAGAGCGGGCTAATAATGATGGAGCAGAGGTGATGACGGCTTGCTTAGTCGCCAACGCGCCGGTATTTAAAAGCTTTATACATACCGTGAGGCGTAGGCAGCGTTCATCTCCGGACCATCAGGCGCCCGAGAGCCCAGCCAAGGGTGGAAGGAGGGCAAGGATGCCGGTGACAGGACAGGATAGCTTCGGGAGCCTCACAAGAAACCAGGGGTTAGAAAGCCAGGTATCCCTTCCCCGCCACCTCTCTCTTCCGGTTGAATTTCAACGAGTGACTGACGAGAAGCAGGTGGAGGTAGAAGAGTGGAGAAAAGAGCTTGGTGTTGCCTCTGGAACATGCAAGGGTGAGGAGCCATCTGTTGGCCCATGGGTGGGGAGTGCCTGGAAGGGCGGAGAGATTGCGATACCGGGGCCGATACCATCACCGATGGTCCCGCCGTGTGCGTGGATGGGTGGACTAGGGAATGAGGTGTAGAGTGAGACAGAGCAGATGGGAAGGGGTGTATATATACAAGTCGGTGCGTTGGGGACCTTGTACATATGGGTTTACTTTGAGTGTTGACCGGAACACTCACTTTTTTTAATTCATCTGTATTCGACCATATCCGATCATGGCATGCATCCATATCCTGTCTTCACTAAATTCTTGCTCACCTTCCCCGTTGGTTAATGCCAAAGACTACGAGCAAATACATTGCAGCCAACCAGTGCTCGGGCCTCCGCGCCAATCCGACTGTGGATGAGTAGAACATGGACATATCGCATTGCTCATGGCGGACCACGAACACTCCTAACTAGATTGTAACGAGTCTCTAGAGAGCTCTGGGTTCTGTGATATGGTGTCAAGAGCAGCGCACGCTATCAGCGCATGACCAGAAGTAGGTTAGTGTGCCAAGTATGTAGGTATTGGTGTTGCTAAATGCGTCGGGGTAAATAGCCGGGATGGGTGTATCAAGGTGTTCGGGTTCGGTGCAGGGCAAAGCGAGTGACGACGGTGTATTTTACAGTGTTCTACATAGTCCGTACTGGAACTTCACAGCCTCCGACCCGCACCGATTCCGTAGGTTTCCTCCACCGCTTTGACAGGAACATGCTCCGTTTTGGCCTTGTCGAAAGCGACCACATTTTCCCTCGCCCAGTCCAGCGTCACCGCTCAGTGTCCTCGCGACTTCCTTTTCCGACTTCCCCTCCGCCCGGGTCAGGAGTGTGTACGAGTAATTAAATGAAATTTTTTAAAAAAAAAAATTAGCCAAACTTCCCCGCCAAGCGTCTGTAAACGGCGGGAAAGCCGGCGCGCAGTTAGAAGGTCTCGATCAGACTATATGGTGCAAGACTTTACTCGCGTTTAACGCGAGCCGGAACCAATGTACAAGTACATAAGTACATATCTATCGACTACGCTATTTATATTTTTATTTCATCATAGTGAATTCGACCATTCCTGATCATGACACAAGTATATATACTCGACATCGCTAACACCGTTCAAGAAAAGGAACCCAGGACCGAAGGTTTTGTTTAATCATACTCGCATTCAGCCTATATATGTTCTGTCCGTTTGCGAACCAAGCTAAAATAGACGTAACATTTTTGCAATACGCCTTGCCGATTTGCAATAAATATATTTGCCCAGTTTGCGAACGGGGAACGGTTTGCAAACAGCCAAATTTTTGGCGAAGTACACAAAATAAAACTATGTACGCATACAACCAGCTTGAATATAAGGACCATGGCCAAGTGCCTAACTAACTGTCCCCTCTACCCGCCTATCTCGAAGATCACCCCCAATAACCTAAACCTCGTACCGTTTCTTGTCCTTTTCTATTTCGTTTTGCCCCTGTACCTGCCTGCCTTGAAGATCATACGATAACTCAAACCTAGCACCTCTCCTTGCCGTTTCACTTTTCAGTCGTCCATTATCCCTTCCAGCCGGCAAACCTGAGCGAGCTGCCCTACTATGTGACACAGCTCTGGTTTCAATCCGGCTCTCATCCTCAGTGATGATATTGAGGCTCGGTGATTCCAGCGGTGTTGTTCCTGGTGCGCCGCATGCTGGTGGCCGCAGTGGGCTGGAGGTGGGAACCAGTGCTTGAAGGCTCAGGAGCGGAGAATGGATTTTGACCACTATCATTACTGCTTTTGAGCCGAGTGTGCTGTGTGATGGGGGGGGAGGGGGTGGCTGAACTGGAAAATAGAGCTGTAGGACGGCTTTTGGTGCGCTGGCACAAGTTGATCAGCACGCCCAAAGGCATTGCGGTTTACAATACGGGCGAGAACTGGCTGTACTCTGAGGGTGCGGAGGGGTGGTACTGGCTGCACTGGTGCTGGTTCGTCTTCATTGCCACCTTCACTTGCTGCAGATTGATCTTGGTCGAGTGCAGCAGGCATCATATTTCCGCAGTCGTGGCCATCGCTGTGACAATAACACCCCAGTCCATTTTTGAAGCATCGACAACTGCGGCTATCACAGCTCTTACAATTGCATTGAACACCCGCCTTATTGCTTTTTGAAGCCTTCGGTGCTGCGTATGCGAGGGTGATCTCATTGCCGGACTCACTGAGAGAAATCAAATCGGCTTTCTCTTTCTGAATAGCTGAACTGACAGAGGCGAGTGTGGAGGTGGGATAGATTTTCTGGAGAAGACCAAACTCGTAGCGGAGCTTATAGCCAGGCCGGGCAGTGCGCACTTTCCAACCGACCACTTAGTACGTACTTTTGCATATTCAGTCTACGCTATGGACGGGAAATCAGAAAGGTAGGGCTTGCGGTGGCGAAGATGGCTTACTGAGACAGTGAGACGTAAGTTCAGCCTTGCTCTCCACCATCAGTGCTGTCCACCGTCAGTGTCTGCTCCGTTTCTCCGTGTACTGAAACTAAGAGCGAGGGGTCGGCAGTGTCGTTGATGCTGGAGAGAATCTGCTTCAGTTTCTAAAGTAAGGAGGAGAAGTGGCTCGAGTGGGGTCACTGCTTGTGAGATAGAGCCGCTGGTGGTGGCTGTCGCTTTTTGGGCGGCGGCCTTGTGGAGGGTTTTCTTTGTCTGATTTGCGCGCCGGCTTTCGCATAACTGTTTTGCTGCTTTTGTTGATGCTTATTCCCTTTCTATACCGGCCATAGCCTACGGGCTCCAAGCTGTATGAACAATAAATAAATTATTTATTTATTTCCCAATGTGGCAACCGTGGCAAAAACAAAAACCTTCACCACCCCGGTGGGTGGCTTGGAAACCCCAAGAGTAAGAGGATCTTACCTGGGTCGAACCCAGAACCTTCGCTTAGCTCCCCTCGTCGATTGCATGACACTAGACCA
>Ga0307514_10006575_pt1 | contig 10093 bp, 8 predicted proteins | sample 16_EM_MG_FD_203088 | JGI IMG/M metagenome (GOLD analysis project Ga0307514, IMG submission 203088) | Populus trichocarpa ectomycorrhiza microbial communities from riparian zone in the Pacific Northwest, United States - 16_EM | ecosystem: Host-associated > Plants > Roots > Unclassified | place...
CTGCATGGACGACCTGAAGCTGGCCATCGATTCCATGGAGAGCGTGGACGCCGATCTGCTGCTGCTGCTGGCCACCCTGCGCTTTCGCCTGGCGCCGCGCATCGAGAGCGCCGGCCTCGCGCTGCGCTGGGAAGTGCAGTCGGTGCCTGCGCTGCCCTGGCTGGACCCGGGCAGCGCGCTGCACATCCTGCGCATCATGCAGGAGTGCGTGGCCAATGTGCTGCGCCACACGCGGGCCACCATGATCCGCTTCAGCACCGCGACCGACGGCCAGGGCGTGTGCGTGGTGATCGAGGACAACGGCGCGGGGTTCGCCGTGGAGGAGGCCCTGCGCCAAAGCGGCCGCGGGCTGCGCAACCAGCAGCGGCGCGCACTGACCATCGGCGGCACCGTGCGCTGGGAGTCCGGCAGCAGCGGGACGCGCTTCACGCTTTGGCTGCCGCTTCTTCGTTGCTAGCATTGCGCCATGTCCAGCTACACAGTCCAGCAGCTCTCGGCCGGGGACGAGCCGCTGATGAATGCACTGCTCGGCGTTTTCGGTGAAGCCTTCGGCGACCCGGATACCTATGGCACCAGCCGGCCCCGGCCTGCCTACCTTCGGCAGCTGCTCGACAGCGACTATTTCATTGCGCTGGTGGCGCGCGAGGAATCGCAGGTCATCGGCGGCCTCGCGGCCTACGAGCTGAAGAAGTTCGAGCAGGAGCGCAGCGAGATCTACATCTACGACCTGGCGGTTGCCGCGGCGCACCGCCGCAAAGGCGTGGCGACCGCATTGATCCGCGAGCTCCAGCGCATCGGCACGGAACGCGGAGCCTATGTGATCTTCGTGCAGGCCGATCCTCCCGATGCGCCGGCCATCGCGCTGTACGCCAAGCTCGGGGCGCGCGAAGACGTGCTGCATTTCGACATTCCGGTGCCGCCGATGCGGGTGGCCTGAGGCCAGCGGGCGCCGAACCGCGCCTGCGGTGTGTCCTCACCCGGCAGCGGAAGCCGCCGCCACGCGGTCCAGCGCTGCCATCGCATCGGCCGGCAGCTCCAGCTCCCCCGCCGCGAGGTTCTCGCGCAGGTGCCCGACCGACGAGGTGCCGGGAATCAGCAGGATGTTGGGCGAGCGACGCAGCAGCCAGGCCAGCGCCACCTGCATCGGCGTGGCGCCCAAGCGTCGCGCAACGTCGGAAAGCCCTGAGGACTGCAGCGGGGTGAAGCCGCCGAGCGGAAAAAAAGGAACGTACGGAATGCCGTCGCGCGCCAGCTCGTCGATCAGCATGTCGTCATTGCGGTGCACGAGGTTGTATTGGTTCTGCACGCAGGCGATGCGGCAGATGCGGCGGGCTTCTGCAACCTGGGCCGGCGTCGCGTTGCTCAGGCCGACATGGCGCACGAGGCCCTGGCGCTGCAGGTCGGCCAGCGCCGCGAGCGGCGCCTCGATCGATCCCTCGGCCGGGCCGTGCACGTCGAACATGAGCCGCAGGTTCACGACCTCCAGCACGTCCAGGCCGAGGTTGCGCAGGTTGTCGTGCACCGCCTGCGCGAGCTCCTCGGGCGAGAACGCCGGCAGCCAGGCGCCGGTGTCGGTGCGCCGCGCGCCGACCTTGGTGACGATGACGAGGTCCTTCGGATAAGGCGCGAGTGCCTCGCGGATGATCTGGTTGGTGACGTGCGGGCCGTAGAAGTCGCTGGTGTCGATGTGATCGACGCCGCTGGCAACCGCTTCGCGCAGCACCGCCACGGCGGCCGCGCGGTCCCTGGGCGGGCCGAACACGCCGGGCCCGGCGAGCTGCATGGCGCCGTAGCCGAGCCGATGGACGGTGCGGTCGCCGAGGGTGTAGGTGCGGTGGGTCTGGGTGCTGGACATGGTGTGTTTCCTTGGGCGCTGGAGTGATGGAGCGGGGTCGTGAAGCCCAGTCTAGGCAGCTCTTCGCTGCTTGAGAACCCACCATAATCGGCACAGGCTGTGCGGAATTCCAAACAATGAACGTCGACCTCGGGGATCTGAACGCTTTCGTGGCGGTGGCGGGAGCCAAGGGCTTCCGCGACGGCGCACGCCTGAGCGGCACCAGCGCATCGGGCCTGAGCGAGGCGGTGCGCCGGCTGGAGGCCCAGCTCGGCGTGCGGCTGCTTCACCGCACGACGCGCAGCGTGCGGCCGACCGAAGCGGGACAGCGCCTGCTCGAGCGGCTGAGGCCCGCGCTCACCGAGGTCGAGGCCGCGCTCGACGTGGTGAACGGCTTTCGCGACCGGCCGGCCGGCACGCTCAAGCTCAACGTGCCGATCAGCGCCGCGCGGCTGGTGCTGCCGTCGATCGTGCCGCGCTTTCTTGCGGCCTACCCCGACATCTCGCTCGAGGTGATTGCCGAGGACGATTTTGTCGATGTGCTGGCGGCCGGCTGCGATGCCGGCATCCGTTATGACGAAAGGCTCGAGCAGGACATGGTGGCGGTGCCGATCGGGCCGCGCCTGCAGCGCTTCGCGGTCGCGGCCGCCCCGGCGTATCTCGATCGCCATGGCCGCCCGCAGCATCCGCGCGAGCTGCTCGGCCACGCCTGCCTGCGCGGGCGCTTTGCCAGCGGGTCGATGCCGCCGTGGGAGTTCGAACGCGACGGCGAAACCTTGCGCATCGACGTGACGGGGCAGCTGATCGTGCGGATCGGCGCAGCGGCCGATCTCACGGTCGATGCGGCGATCGCCGGTGCCGGCGTGGTCTACCTGTTCGAGGACTGGCTGCGGCCCCACTTCGAGAGCGGCGCGCTCGAGCCGATCCTCGAGCCCTGGTGGCTGCGCTTCTCCGGTCCTTTTCTCTACTACCCCGGCCGCCGGCTGCTGCCGGCGCCGCTGCGGGCGTTTGTGGATTTCATTCAGGGCACGTAAGGACGATGCATTCACCATCCATGAACATCCAGCAAGCACGCGCCTCGGATGCGCACGAGATTGTCTCCGTACTGCAGGAAGCCGCGCAATGGCTCTCCGATGGCGGCAGAGCACTGTGGTCAGGGGCGGAGATCGGCCACGAGCGCGTTCTGCGTGACACGAGTTCCGGGCTTTTCTATGTCGCACGCGAAGGCGAGCAGTTGGCCGGCGTGATGAAATTCGAGCTGGAGGATCCCTTCTTCTGGCCCGAGATCGCGCCCGGCACCTCGGCCTTCGTTCACAAGCTGGCAGTACGCCGGGCGTGGGCAAAGAAGGGCGTGTCGACCGAGCTGCTGTCGTTTGCCCGAGCACGCGCTCGCACACTCGAGCGACCTTATCTGCGCCTGGACTGCGTCGCGGACCGGCCCGGACTGCGAAATCTCTATGAGCACTTCGGCTTCGCGCTGCACAGCATCATCCAGAAGGGCACTGTCTCGTTCGCGCGATACGAGCTCAAGACGACGCAATAGCTGCAACAAACGGGCGAGGAAATTTCCTCCCAGAGCAGCGCCATGTTTCAACTGACTCTCTGGAGTTTTTGTGTACGTATCAAAGCACCACGCACTGCCCGAGCCCGGCGAAGCCCAGGCACTGATCGAGGCCTACCCGCTGGGCGCATGGGTCGTGCCCGGCAGCGTCGAACGTGCCGTCCAACGGCTGCGCTGACGGGATTGCCATGCTGTTGTACCTGCTCGATCTTGCCGGCATCGCGGTGTTTGCCATCAGCGGCGTGCTGGCGGCGGGCCGCGCGGGCCTCGACTGGCTGGGCGTGGTGGTGATCGCCTCCGTCACGGCCGTGGGCGGCGGCACCCTGCGCGATCTGCTGCTCGACCGCCACCCGGTGTTCTGGATTCGCGAAATGCGCTACGTGTACGCGATCCTGGCGGCGACCGCGGCCGCCATCGCGTGGGTGCAATTCCTCCCGCTGCCCGGGCACGCGCTGGCATTGGCCGATGCGCTGGGTCTGGCACTCTTTGCGATGACCGGCGCGCAGGTGGCCGAAGAGCGACGCCTGCCGGCGCTCGTCGTGATACTGATCGGCACCATGACCGGCGCTGCCGGCGGCCTGTTGCGCGATGTGCTCACCGACCGCATTCCGCTGCTGCTGAGCAGCGGCATCTACGGTTCCGCCGCCATCGCGGGCATTGCGGCCTACCTGCTCCTGCAGGCCGCCGGAGCCCCGCGCCGCTGGGCCTTTCACGCGGGCATGCTGCTGATCGTGGCGCTCCGGCTGGGCGGGATCTACGGCGGCTGGCACCTGCCGGTGCTGCGGCTCTCGGCTTGAGCGAGCGCCACGCGGCGAAGCCGCCCGCCCCGGCTCATCGCTTCGCCTTCAAGCTCTGCTCACGGAACGCCGCCTCGCCGGCGGTGGAAATCTCGACCCACTTCTTGTCGGGCGCGGCCTCTTCGGCGTAGTTGTCGTGCCAGTTCCACCACTTGTAGGTCGGCGTCTGGGGGTAGCCCTCGGGCGAGTCTTCCCAGACTTCCTGCCGGCCCAGCGGCGTGATGTCGAGGTAGTTCCAGGTGTTGCCCATCTGCTCGTCGCCGCGGTTGTTGAGGAAGTAGGTGCGGAACACGCGGTCGGCTGCGTCGCGGTAGAACACGTTGGTGCCGTGCCACTCGTCGACGCCGAAGTCGGCATCGAAGCTGTCGGTGAGCGTGAACCATGGGATCTCCCAGCCCATGCGCGCCTTCAGCCGCGCAATGTCCGCCTGCGGTGCACGCGAGACGAAGACGAGGCTGGTGTCGCGGGCGTTCAGGTGGGCGACGTGCGCGACCTGGTCGGCCACCATGGAGCAGCCGCGGCAGGCGTGGTCGGGCCAGCCGAACACGCCCGGCTCGAAGAAGGCGCGGTAGACGATCAGCTGGCGCCGGCCGTCGAACAGCTCGGGCAGGCTGGCCTTGCCGGCGGGGCCTTCGAAGGCGTAGGTTTTGTCTACGGCCATCCACGGCATGCGCCGGCGCTCGGCGGCCAGTGCGTCGCGGGCGCGGGTCTGGGCCTTTTCCTTCACGAGCAGCTGCTCGCGGGCGGCCTCCCATGCCTCGCGCGACACGACCGGTGGCGTGTGCATGGCGGGCTGACCGCCCTTCTGTCCGTTCTCGATGGAAGTCGTCATGGCTGAATCTCCTGGTTGAGCGATCGGGAGAAACAAGTCTGGCGCCGGAAATCGCAGAGCGGGAGTAACAAGTGTGGCGGGATTGGGATGGAGCCACCGCCTCGTTCCCCGCCCCATCCTTCAGCCGTTCACGCCAAACCCGAACCTGCGCGCGAAGCGGCCAGGCCGGATGCGCCGGACTTCACCAAGAACGCTGCCGTAGGAGCCATACCGGGCCCAGCGCCCGCCTCAAGCGAGCACCACGCCGCCGCCGGCTTGCCTGCCTCCAGCGAGCACCATGCTGCTGCCGGCTTGCCTGTCTCGAGCGAGCACCATGCCGCTGCCGGTTTGCCTGTCTCGAGCGAGCACCACGCCGCTGCCGGTTTGCCCGCCTCCAGCGAGCACCACGCGGGCGCATCCTTCAGCTCGCGACGCGGCGCGGGCGTCGGCTCGCCGAACTCCTCGGCGGACAGGCGCTGCATCTCCAGGAAGGCCGCCTGCAGCGCCTTGGCGTCGTCCTCGCCGCGCAGGCCGAGGTACGGAAAATGGTGCAGGAAATAGCCGAAAGTGGTCTCGCAATCGGCTGCGTACTTTCTCGTGTCGAGGATGTGCATGTGCCAGAAGCGATCGACGTCCTGCTCGGGAGCGAGCGTCAGGTCGGGGTGCTTCGCATGCAGCATCAGGTAGCGCTTGTAGGCCACCTCCATCCGGTCCGCGTAGCCGGCCGACCAGCCGTAGCCATCCTCTTTTCGGCAGGCCTTGAACTTGATCGGCGTGAGGTCGAGCCCCTCGATCGCGGCGATCGTCTGCTCCAGTGTCCTGCATTGGGTGGAATGAATCATGAATGCTCCTGTGAAGTTGCTGGAAGGTCCGAGCGAACGTGCCCGGTGACGATTGCTTCAGAGGTTCGGCCGTCAGGCCACCACCGATGGAGCAAACTGGTTGCGCAGGTGTTGCGCCATGAATTTGCGCGCCTCGTCGGCAGGCACGGGCTTGCACAGCCAATAGCCCTGCGCCTCGTCGCAACCGCGGCTGCGCAGGTAGTCGAGCTGGGCGGTGGTCTCGATGCCCTCGGCCACCACCTTCATTCGCAATCCGTGGGCCAGGGTGATGATGCCGTCGATGAGCGCTCGTGCGTCGGCGTCTTGCGAAAGGTCGTTGATGAAGGAACGGTCGATCTTGACCGTCGACAGCGGGAAGTGCTTCAAGTAAGAGAGCGAGGAATAGCCCGTTCCGAAATCGTCGATGGCGAGTCCGACGCCCATCTCCCGAATCATCCGCAGCAATTCCGCCGCATGCTCGGGGTTCGCCATCACCGCGCCTTCGGTGATCTCCAGCTCCAGCAGCGACGGCTCCAGGCCCGAGGCTTCCAGGACGGCCCGTATGTCGGCGACGAGCGTGCGGCTTTCGAACTGGCGCGGCGACAGATTGACGCTCACCAACACCTTCGGCAGACCGGCTTTCTGCCATGCACGCGAATCGGCGCAAGCCTGCTCCAGCGACCACTTGCCCAGCGACACGATCAAGCCGATCTCTTCGGCGATCGGAATGAACTGCACCGGCGGAATCATGCCCAGGACCGGATGGTGCCAGCGCATCAGCGCCTCGACACCGACGATGCGTTCGGTCTGCAGATTCATCTTCGGCTGGTAATGCATTTCCAGCTCGCCCCGCGCCAGGGCATGGCGCAGCGCGCTTTCGAGCATCAGCTGTTCGGTGCTCTGCGCATTCATCTTCGCCGCGTAGAACCGGTAGGTGTTGCGGCCTCTTTCCTTGGCCCGGTACATCGCCGTGTCGGCGTTCTTCAGGAGGGCTTCGGCGTCGCCGCCGTTGTCCGGGTAGATGCTCACGCCGACGCTGGCGCTGACGTTCAGTTCGCGCCCCGCGATGAAGAAAGGCTCGGCGCAACAGGCCAGCACTTTTTCGGCGAGCATTGCGGCGTCGTTCGCGCTGGACAGGTTCTCCAGCAGCAGCACGAACTCATCGCCCCCGAAACGCGCCACGACATCGGCTTCGCGCAGCAGCGCCGTGAGGCGCTCGCCGCAGATCTTGATCATCTCGTCGCCCACACCGTGGCCCAGCGTATCGTTGATCTGCTTGAAGCGGTCCAGGTCGACGAATATCACCGCGAACTGCTTCTGGTGGCGGTTGCTGCGCTTGATGGCGCGCGCAAGCTCGTGTTGCAGCGCGGCGCGGTTGAACAACCCGGTCAGCTCGTCGTGGCTGGCCATGAAACGAAGACTCCGCTCCGCCAGCTTGCGTTGCTTGTACTGGGCGATCTGCAAGGCGATCACACGCAGCGACTCCAGCGTCTCGGCATCGACAGCGTACGGATGGGAGCCAAAGAGCTCCAGCGCCGTGGTCGCATCGGCGGCAACCATCGGCACGACGAGGCCGATGGCCAGCCCCGCCTGGCGGGCCATCGCATCCCGCGCGAAATGGCTCGGAGCCGCCAGCACGTTGATCTGCACGACGCCGTCGGTTTTCCACGCGCGGCCGAGCGAGCCTTCGTCAGGCCGGTATTCGAGCGTCCGGCTGTCACCGACGAATTGCCGCACCGCCGGGGAGACGCCGTCGGCATGCCAGGCGGCGACGCAGCGAACCACGCGGTCTTCGCCGACGCTCCATAAAGTGCCGCAGTCCCAGCGCAGGTCGGTGCATACGGCTTCCAGCGCTTGCGTGATCACCGTCTCGGCCCTTCCGTCGCCGGCGAGCAGCCGGGCGATCCTGTATTCCAGCCCCTGGCGCAACGCATCCTTGCGCGGCCGCGTGGCGTCGCGCACGGTGCCGCGCACCATGGTCCTTCCGCCTTCTTCGCCCGACTGTGCGATGACGTGAAGCCACCGTTCGGTGCCATCGGGCAGGCACAGGCGATGCTCGAATTCGCGCCGCTCCATGGACTGGGAGGCCAGTGCGATCTGCTGTTCGACCGCAGGGCGTTCGCCGGCCGGGACGCGCGAGAGCAGCGCGGGCAGGCCGGGCTGCGAGGAGCCCGCCTCGAAACCCAGGATGCGCCGGGCTTCTTCCGAGCATTGCAGGACGCCGGTTGCCGGATCGAGGATCCAGCTGCCCAGGCTTGCCAGGTGCTGGGCCTCCTCCAACTGCCGTTCGCTGGTGCGCAAATGGCGGGTCATCTGGTTCGCCAGCACCTGGGCTCGGCTGCGCGCGGTGGTCAACGAAAAGACGATGCCGGCAAGCAGCAGGCTGGTGGCCAGGCCGCCGAGCACGATGAACCAGGGGATGACCTTGTCGAGCGGGCCGAAGACCTGTTTCTCGTCCTGGCCGATTTCCACAAGCCAGGAGTGGCCGCCCAGCTCGAAGCCGAGCATGCGCTCGAGGCTGTGCGCCGGCGCAGCCAAGGGCTTCGCCAGGGCCGCGCTGTCGAACAGCAGTTGCCGTTCGCCGAACGAGGTCCGCGCCACGAACCGGGTCTCGACGCGTGTCCCGATCGCCCCCCGCCCTGGCCCGGCGTCGACCAGGCGCAGCCGGAGCGTCCTCGCGGCATCGGCACCCACCACGTCGCTCAACATGCCTGCGACGCTGAAGCCCGAGCCCACCGAACCGATGTAGGCACTGCGCCGCTGCTCGAGCGTATCGAGCGGTTGCCTGGGGCGGTAGACCGGCAGCCGCATCGCCAGTCCAATGTCGGCCTCGCGGCCCGCGATGCGGACCTTGCGGCCGGACGTGACGAGCCCGCCGGTGTCGCGCCCCTGCTCGAGCGCGTCTCCCCTGTCGGGCATCGCGCCCAGGTCATTGCCGAGCAGCCTCTCGTTGCCGGCCTGCGGTTCGATGTAGACCAGCGGGTAGTACGTGTCGCGCTCACCGGGCGGCTTGATGGCGAACCTGGAAGCCACGCCGGTGTCGAGGCTGGCGTCGCCGCGGACCTGCTCCTCGAAGGCCCGCTTGTCGTTGGACGCAATGCGGGGCGCATAGGTGACGGCCTGGAAGCCGGGGTACGCGCTCGCCAGGTTCAGCCCCGCGACGTAGTCCCTGAAATCGCTGCGCGTCACGGTCTCGGAGGTGTTGAACCGCGCACGCAGGCCGATCAGGACCGCAATGTAGTCATCGAAGCGGGCCTCGACCTTGCGTGCCAGGTCGAGGGCAGTTGCGTCGAAGCGCGCTTGGGCACTGCGCCCGATCTCCTGGCGGGCGGAGACGCTGAGGGCGATCGACAGCGCCGTGCCAAACGCGAAGATCGCCAGTGGCAAGCGCATCCTGACCCAGACGGACGATGACATTGAGTTGGCCCTGTCGTCGGCACAGGCCGGTTGGCTCCCTGTGCTGCAGCGCGGCACGGCAGAGAACGCAACAGGTTGTATCGTTCGTGCAATATATGCCGGTGCGAGAGCGTCGCGCAATTTGTTTCGCGAGAGTTAGGGAAAGATGCGAGCAGGTTTCTCCTGATTCGAATTCTTAAGTACTACTTCCTGCAAGGCCGCTTGCTTTGCCGGCGCGCGCCTCGCTCGCTGTGCAGCCCATCGATGCGGCGCTCGACGAACTGGAGATCGTGTTCCCTAGCCACCCGCCTCTTCGTCCGCCTGCCCAGCGGCATGTTCGTTGTATTCGGGATCGAACGCATGCACGCGCGCGCTGGGCCTTTTGTTGAACAGCAGCCGCAGCACATCCGGGCGCGAGTAGTGCCCGGTCGGGTCGTAGGCCGCCTTGGCGAGGCCGATGGTGCCAAGGTCGATATCCGCGTACAGCAAGCCCTCTTGCGTTTCGGGCAGCGGCTCGCACAGGGGCTTGGCGTCGGGGCCGTAGATCATCGCGAAGCCGCCGCCTTCCAGCAGCAGCGCGCGCTTGTTCGGCGAGTCGATCAGCAGATCGAGCATCTCCCTGGAGACCGTCGCGCACGGCGCGATGACATAGCACTGTCCCTCGAGTGCGTAGATCTGGCTGGCCGCGTTGTTGGCTTCGGCGCTCAGCTGGAACGCTGCGCCCCGGTAGACGGAAAAGCTCGGCCACGCCGCGATGTGCACCTGCTCGTGCTGCGAATACATCGCGTATTTGCTCAGCGGCTGGATGTGCTCCGCGCAGCACAGCGCGCCCATGCGGCCGAGCGCGGTTTCATGCACGGCAAGGTGACTGCC
>Ga0307514_10006576_pt1 | contig 10092 bp, 5 predicted proteins | sample 16_EM_MG_FD_203088 | JGI IMG/M metagenome (GOLD analysis project Ga0307514, IMG submission 203088) | Populus trichocarpa ectomycorrhiza microbial communities from riparian zone in the Pacific Northwest, United States - 16_EM | ecosystem: Host-associated > Plants > Roots > Unclassified | place...
AAACCCTAACTTTGCGTACCTAGAATGAGTATAATACAATCATTTCCCGGAAAGGCGTATAGACTCCAAAAAAAAAAAATTCCAGACAAACTGTTCGTCGGAGGTATGTTATCACAGGCAAACTGGCACTGTGTGCAGAAACATGGGTATCGAAACTGCACATAGGTATCTTTCCATTGGCATACGAAGTGCACTGGATTCAACACAACTATGGCTAGTGGAGGGAATAGGTACTCAGTGCAGAATGGAATGCTACTGAGGAAGGATACTCACTCCGCTTTCCGATGGTTACGATGTGTCAATTATCTAATGCAGATGTACGGAGTACGTATATATGCCTTTCTTTTTTTTTTTTGAGAATCATTACGCGTACTCAGTCTACCTAGACTATGATGAGAGACCGTACCTACTAGTAGGTTATCCAACCTCGAGGCCAACCATCACCCCCTTCTAGCTACGTACATATAAACTATCTAGCACCTTAAGAAACTCACCACCTCCCGGCATCACTCCGGGTCTCGCGCGTTTTGGGCGACCCTGCATTCGCATTTGTCATCTTCCGGCTCTCCCTATAACCTACAGCCAGCGTCTTAGAGGTCTGCAGTCTGTGATGATGTAGGTGACTCCCTGTCCCACCTGCCCATGTTGGGATCTCAGGCTTTGGTATCCATGCACCTACCCACCCCGTCCGCCTAGCCATCTTATCCGCTTCCTCTCCCTTCCCCTACGTATGCCTTGTGACTATGGAATTCCTTAACTAAAAATAATTATAAGATTGTCTGTTTCGGACCAGACGGAGAGGGCATTGCCAGTAGACATCTTGATCAGCAATTGCTTCAGGAGCCGACTCGACCAGTTGATCCACTGTTGCGCTGGCATTTCTGTCAGGCAGTGTTTGCGAACATGAGGGGAGCTGGTGAACCGATTTTCGAATGCGATTTTCCTCCTGGATCGGATATGATAGGAGAAATTATGAGTGGACTGGTTGCGGAGCGAATGGGGTTTGAATTGTTTAGTCGTATGGCTGTTTAGGATGAATTATTTCCATGTTTGTTTTTCTTTAGTTGAGTTCATAACCAGAATTATGTTATGGGAGGTGGGGCCCTGCTTTCCATGATATAATCGAGATAGATATGGATTATGAGAGTTGGTGAGATTCCACCGCCTTTACGGCAAGCAACAGAGGAGGTGAGGGGTCTGCGGGGTCCGGGGGGGCTCGGACTTGGAAGTCCTTGAGCAGGAGGAGATGAGGTGGGGAATAGATGTTGATGATTCAGAGGCCTAGGGTACCAATAACCACTTTCCTACAACCAGTTTCTCATTCCGAGTATCTCTACAGGTGCTTCAATTGACTTAACAGGCCTCTGCTACTGAAAGGCTGCTCTTCTACTATCAGAAGAATCTATTGCTTGTAGGGGTTTGTGATGGCTATGCGTCAGATTAATTGAGGCCAATACTAGAGTAGGGAAATAGCAAAATTGATATTAGCTGCTAGTAATCTAAACGTCGTACTCGTTTTCTTAAGATTACGGATAACGAGGCTATGAGAACATGCAAATGAAGTAAATTCAACGGAGCTATCGTAGAGCTCGTATGCTATGGTACAGGTACATGTGATGAGAGATATTTCCCGTGGATTAACATTTGGAGTCCTGAATCTACATTGTAACACATTATCAAGGTGAAAAGACCCTAGTGCAAATTTTTTAACATGTATTACACTCGTATTAAACTGCTACCTAACAACTATTACATACTACTGCCATAGCAATACCCATAAATTGTTCTGGATTGCAACTACCTACGCCTTTCATCCGGGGGGGGCTTTAGGCTATGAGACGGGAAGCCGTCATATATATTCTCATGCTATAGTTCAGGGTAACAGACACATATGATGAATCTACATATATTTTATAAGCTATTTGCACATTATCAACATGAAAAGATCCTAGTGAAAATTGTTTAACATATACTACAACTGGTACCAGACTGCTAACAACTATTACATACTGCTGCCATAGCAAGAGAACCCTCAGGACGATTTAAGCTACCACACAAAATAAATCGGTCTGGGCACGAGAACACCCTCAGGACAGTCAAAATAGATTTGCTCATAACTACTGCTTGCCCGTCCAGCTAGTTTTGCTCATGCTGACCATATAGATTTGCTCATAACTACTGCTTGCCTGGCGTGCTCGGAGTGGCCTGCCGCAACACGTGCCAAGAGTCACGAGCGACAGTCTGGTACGAGATCAGATTTGCTCATAACTACAGCTTCACGACCCCCTCTCAGCTTGCTCGTCCAGCTACTTAGTTTGACTACTTGCTCGCCCAGCTAGATTAGATTCGCTCGTTTCCACCACTACCACTTGCCTGTCCAGCGCTATTTACTAATTCCTACTACTTACGCATCCAGCTCTATTTGGTTATGTAGACTATCTTGATTTGCTTGTTCCTACCACTGCTGTATTTGCTCATCCCTACCACTTGCACATCCAGCTCTATTTTGTCATATTGACAGCCTTGATTTGCTCATTCTACCACTTGCCCGTCCAGCTATATTTGCTCATATCGACCAGCTTGATTTGCTTATTTCTACCACTTGCCCATCCAGCTTGATTGGCTGCCTCCTACCACTTGCTCCATATGCTCATACCGGCCACTTTGATTTGCTGGCTCCTACCATTTAACCGTCCAGCTCTATTTGCTCATATCGGCCAGCTTGATTTGCTCATTCCTACCACTTAACCGTCCACTCCTATTGACCCGTTCCTACCACTTAACCATCAAGCTCCATTTGCTCATATTGATTTGCTCATTCCTACCACTTGCCCATTCAGCTTGATTTGCTGGTTCCTACCACTTAATCGTCCAGCTCCATATGCTCATTTCTACCACTTAATCGTTCAATGTTGTTACAAAAACTCATCAAATATTTGCAACCATTAGCACGTATCCCATCCTAGCCAGCCTCCTAATTTCCTCTTGCTGAGTTCCACATATTATTTACATTGCATATCTACTCAAGAGGCGAATATGGTTGGTTGGGTTGAATGTGAGTTTACTCAAAAGAGCTTAGCGTATTTACATGACTGATGTTGTGCAACTTTCCGGATAAGGTAGTCTTGAACCACAAATGAACCGGCAGTCCGCCTTCGGCGATGACCGTGCTTGAATGCAACCGGTACAACAGATAATCCGCTATTTTATTTCCTTGAAATCACTGATTTATGTCCCTAGGATCTCAGCTCATAGCGTGCCAATATTATGGGGGATGCAAAGGAAAAAAAGCAAGTCAATGAAGATAGGCATACATAGGAAACAAGATACAAAAAGATGCCAGGCCAAGAGAAAGAAAATATATAACCAGCTATATTTGTGTGTTCGGCTGTAGTGAACATAATAGGGGTAGAGTTTGGGTGAGGACTGTCGAACAGTGCATTGTTAACTAGGGACCTGTTCGCCGGTGTCACAACTCCGGCTTCATCAATAGTGAGGATGGTACCTGGTGCATGTGTAGTTCTTTGGTTTGGGTTCGGAACCTGTTCCCATGCTTCGACTATCAAGCTCTTTGGGTCCTTCTTGACAAGAACAAGAATCATCAAGTTCGTTCTCCCGCCACTGTTCAGTAACACTACTTGGCGTCAAGTCGTAATTATTGTAGTGGCTCTGAATATCCAACCTCAATCATCACATTGGGCCAAGTATTCCCACCAGCTCTTGTAGAACATATAATACCATCATCTCCCTCCTTCGGTTACCAGCCTGGGCAGTGAAATCGACCAGCGCCGACCCCAGTTACGGAGTGAAAGTCATGCTAGGAATCCTTGAAACCCGTTCCAATACCGTAAGAAATTAGTCAAAGTAACGAGCCTGGGTCCTCGTCTAACGAGATGTTGCTACCAACTGTAAGGCTCGGAGCTCGTGGCCATTATATTCCTCAGCGCCATGATGATGGTCGGGGAAGCTCCGAAGATATCTCTGAGCACTAGTCTATGGTAGGTACAGTGCTTCATCTGTCCTAGTGTAATCTCCCGTTCCAGCCTAGCGCCTCTACCTAATCTATCCAAGCCTAATGTAAGGGAACCTTACACTGCTAGCTTAAATATTGATGTCCACCTCCTACTACATCACATGTACTTTATTTCTTAACTCTGTGATTGCACTTAATGCAAGGTCTTGATTATTGGGCTCCAGAGTAGTGCTTGTATTTCCGGGTGGAGCTGACTGCTACGAGTATAGTTGGCTGGCTTGAAGCCTCTATTGCCTCAGCCTTGTGCTGTGCTTGATGAGGGATGTGTGTGCTCTACCATAACAATTTCTTTCTTATTCGCGACCCATACCCATAGCAAATCTAGTCAGAGCTTTTTGCCTGTCTTATTCAGGTCACTTTCTTGTCCGCCGGTAATTGCTTTAGCTCCCAATGGCAATAATTGCAGTGGAATTTAATAAGGGATGTGTAGAGTTGAGCTCAAACAGTCCAACTTGTTGGATTGGTTGTAGTCTGGCGCTCTCGTGGAGAGGATTATTTAATCACTGGTTCTCGTGCTCTCTTTTAACCTAATCATATTTTTCCACTTGAGCTAAGGTATAAAGGGAATCGGTTTTTTCCACTGGCATCATAGATTGGAGCGTTTAATTCTCCGCTGACTTTGCTGCAGATTAACTTGTATGTACTTTGAATCCAGTCAAGGTGCACTGAGTTTCTAAAAAAAAAAAAAACAGAAAGAAGAAAACCCGGGCACCGAGGCTTCCTCCTGCCCAGCAGATGAGGAAGGGCTTTTGGCAGTCATAGGTAAGGACACTCCCAGAACAGACCTCTCAGGGCTCAGCAGTTGAGGGGATGATTTTGCAGGGGGAGCCAAGAGAACTCCCAGATCCGAATCTACAGGCACATTTCCCAGTTAAAGGCAGACTGAGTATGCCTCACTTAGTCTGGTTCCCGTTAGCGGAGTGTTGTGCCAACCGGACTATTTCGTGATTACTGATACCTCTCAGGGCACATTATTGGACAGCAGCCTACAGCTAGAAGAGAGTAATAATCCAACTGATCATCAATAGCAAATCATGGATACCAGGTCGGGGTGCCAGGAGAGGGTGCTGAAGATGAGAGACGGGGTTGACTAATAGCAAGGAAAAAGGGATGGAATAGAGTTGAAATAAATAGAGAGATCTCCGATCCCTACTACCAACCTACAACTAGTTGCCAACTAGGTGGTAAATTGGCCTGGGCACGAGAACAGTGGTAATATAGGATATAAGAGTTTAATAGATCATGTTGACTACTATAAATACAATGCTATCTCAAACATCCGTGTTCGAGCGACCAAACTAGTGAGTAGCATTGTCGCCAACGTATCTACCAATTCTTAAGTGAGTTCAGGGTAACAACCTTATATTTATTTATTTTACCTAATAGTCACATGCAATCCTCTTGAAGTATGTGTCAAGGGGGGGAGAGTTAATCTACCGGCATTGCGCTAAATGCATAATAACAAATGATCGTCCTCCAGCGCCTCCGTATTTTCCCTCAATTTCTTTCTTGATGTAGTGCTCAACACATTGTGCTGGGCACGAGAACAAGCACACACTTCCGCCCTCCTGAACCTACCGGTAGATGCTGCTGCTAGTTGAGGCTATCCCCTAGCCTGGACCCAAAAAGGTCATTTGTAACAACCAGCTCTCGTTTCCGGGCTCTGAGGCTATATAGCAATAAACGGTGTGTTAGTTGGGGTGAGATATTGGCGATAAACAAAGCCATCAAAGGAGTTACTGGTCATGATGCTTACTGTATGTGGTACATGTACGGAGACGGGTCTGTCATCCATCTTGAGATCAAAGAAAGATCTATACATAAAGGTTGTTTAATGTTATCCTGTGTGGTCACCCACCACAGCACTTCTGCTTTGTAGGGTACTTATAACGTCCAACCAAAGAAACATATTTTAGTTAGCAGAAACAACTATTTCACAAAACTAATCCCACAGCATTGCCAACACCTTTCAAATTAATTCCATAATCCTCATAATCCACATCACACTACATCACAAAACCCAAAGTAAAAACATAACATCGTATCCTATTTCCGTCCCTTTCCATAAATCTACACTCATCTCAACCCAAGGAAACAAAAGAGACAACAGAAACATATATTGAAAACTCCAACAGTACTTGCAAACTAAACAAATTTTTCTTTCCCATATAATAAGGGCGCAGTAGAGATGATTAAAATAGGGTAAGGGGAGGGGTAGGGTGGAGTAATTTTACATGACTGTTATGCGTTGCAAGCAAGCAAGGTGGGGGAAGTTGTACAGCGAATTTGAAAAGCGGAAAACCCTAATTCTAAGTAAGCATCATGCAATAGCCAAAAAAAATAAAACACCTTTAACAAATGAAAACCTCATGATAACGACAGTGTTCAAGAACTCAATCGACACAACACAAAGTACTAGATATCCTTCATATGCATACACGCGGGGAACCCAACAAGGATGGCATCCTCCAAATATGAGGATGCATAGGACACAAAGAAGCAATTACCGGTACAACTTTCCTCTCTTACCCTTCTCCTTCCTTCTCTTCTTGCTATCTTTGCTTGCAGGAAGTACGGGCAATGTATCAATCTCCCATTCCATATGGTGAATCATCCACTCATCAATATGACCACGCTCGCCGCTTTCATCGTCTAGCTCGTGCTGCTGTTCGTCTCCAGCCGGTAGGGCATCGACCATAGGCATATCCTTTGGCGTAGTAGCGGTAGTTGTGGTTGTCGTGGTGGTAGTCCCAACAATTGGGGTACCACCCTCTTTGGTAGCCGAGTCACTGCGGATATTTTTCGGTGTAGGCTTGACCGTCTCCCCAAAGTCCGCCCCATCCACGTCCACTAACTCCCTCTGCGCTGCTTTCGCCGCCGCCGCATCCTCTACGTCCTCCGCCATCTCAAGCGCCTTCTCCACACCACCACTTGCCCCTCTACTTGCTCCTATCACAAACTCCTCATCTACTGCCTCAGGAGCTAATTCTTTCACCACATCCTCACCCAACATATCCTTGAGCGTGAGCTTATTAAAGTAATCGGTAGTAAAATCTCCTTCCTGAATAACTACATCATCCAACATTCGCTTCTGGTTCGCTTTCCGCAAAATATTGCTTTCAATGGTATACTCGCTGACAAATCTATATATATGGACATCTCTTGTCTGACCGATTCTGTGACACCGGTCCTGGCATTGTTTATCCATTGCAGGATTCCAGTCTAGGTCGTAGAAGATGACGGTATCGGCACCAGTCAGATTGATACCTAGGCCACCGGATCTGGTAGAGAGGATAAACACCAGAATACGAGGGTCATTATTGAACCGATCAGTGAGGACCTGTCGCTGTTCTACCTTTGTAGACCCATCAAGCCGTAGGTAGCGATGGCCGTGAATGTTGAGAAACTGTTCAAGAATATCGAGAACCTTGGTCATCTGGGTGAATATTAGAGCGCGGTGCCCTCCAGCCTGAAGTTCTCGAAGGAGAAGATCCAGTCGCTGAAGTTTTCCACAGTCATATTGAAGAAGGCGCTTGTCAGGAAAGGCTATGGATAGTCGCACACGGGCATTGTGGAAAGGATCCGATGGTAATTGTTCCCTTGCTCTCTCCACAATTTCAATTCCTAATGGAGATAGAGCTAGAGGAGGGAGGTCAGTACAAACAACATTGGGAGTTACACAGCCGTATTTGTCCACCAAAGTCGCCATCTGCTCTGTGCGCCCCTCAAGTGTTGGTATCATAGAACGGATAAGGCTTGACTCGGAGAGGAAGCTTTGTGTAATTCCTGCCCTCGGAAGGGGGTGGGTCCTGATGGGCCCAATATCGACCATGAGCGCAGCCAACACATTGGACCCGTAAATTGACTCGGCATTGCAACGGAGTTCATTCAGATAGACACAGTGTTTCAACTGGTCCAACAAGGATAGCTTCCTCAGGTTTTCTCGAAATGCACGATTCCCTTCAATACTACTGAAGTCAGGTTGCATATTATTGTCCACTTGACTTGACTCCTCCTCGGCAAGTCTTCGTAATGATTTTGTATCGTTCAATCGTCGGATTGAGGACGCTGTATGTTTGGTCAGAATAGCCTCATTCGCCGTTGGGGTCAAATTCAACAGTCCTAGATCCAGTGACTTCAGGGAGCCTTTTTGCATCAACTTCCTCCGAACCAGATGAACCTTTATTTCGAAGTCCGCCGCGACAGACCTACCCATAGCATACGAGGTAACAATCTGCCGGGTCTCAAACAAGTCTGGGTGATTGCAAACCTTCCTTAATTGCATCAGACAGTTAATGATTGACAAATAATTCCCAGATGCCAATGTCTCTCTTGTCTTCGCAAGTGACATGAAGTCATCGTACAGATATCTCTGACGTTTGGAGAGACGGCAGTAGACGATATGCTCGTACTTCGCGGGCATCTGCTTCTCAACATCGGCCTTGAGTCGGCGGAGGAGATATGGCCGTAGGACTCGATGCAACTTTGTAACCGTATTTCGAGCTTCGTCATCCATTTGCTCTCTACCTCCCTCAATCATCTGATCAACAGGGTGAGCGAACCACTCTTGAAACTCTTTGAGATTTGCGAAACCCGTTGGCATTGACTCTGACACTCCAGAGGGCATAAGGAAGTAAAGCAACGACCATAATTCAATGAGGTTGTTTTGTAATGGTGTCCCAGTGATCAGCAGCCTTGCCTCTGCCTTGAAATTTAGTAGTGTTTGCCAGCGCTGAGAACGGAAATTCTTGATGTTATGAGCCTCATCCAAAATAAGATAATGCCAGTTGCGACGCTTGAAGGTTACTTGATCCTGCAGAACGAGCTGATAAGATGTGATACAGACATGCCATAGATTGTCATCAAACCAGCCCTTTCTCTTCACTGCTCTTTCCTCGCGGGATCCATAGTAAGTAAGGATTTTGAAACCAGGTGCCCATTTCTTGAACTCCATTTCCCAGTTGAGCATCACACTAGTTGGAACGACAATAAGATGTGGGCCCCATATTCCCTTCTCACACGCAAGGTGGGCAATCAAAGCAATGGTTTGAATTGTTTTCCTAGGGATATATGTCAGCATTACAACTGCAATTGAGGCGCTCAGCGGTTAACGTACCCTAACCCCATTTCATCTGCCAGGATACCATTTGTCTTATTAGAGTATAAGCCAGCAAGCCAGTCCAAACCATAGTGTTGGTATTCTCGCAATGTACCACGCAGTAAGAACGGTATGGGTGTTTTTATATCTAGTACGGGTTGAGGAGTAGTATGAGATGTAGTTGACCCACTATCCTTGTTCTGTGCAGGTGAGCTCGATACGGTGGTATCATCATCAAGGCCTACATGGCCAGTTTGAGAATAAGGAATTGATGACAGGGCTTGCGTCTCTTCTACATTCCCGTTTGCGGTGTGGTCCCCAGATTTCGTGCCACTGGCTTCGATAGTGGTGATATCTTGGGTTTCGCTGTTCAGAGCTCCACTCGGCTTAGTCTCATCTCCATTTTCTTCTGTCTCAATCACTCTCTTGTCACCACCAACAATCTCGACATCCTCCGCAGGCGCTGATCCTTGCTTGACCAGATTTTCTATTTCTCCGAAGAATCCCATCAGGCCTGGACTTGCATTGCCGTCGCCCGCTTCCTCATCCTCATCCCCTCCACAATTAGACTCCCCAGAGTCATACTCGGAGTCCATTTCCACAGATCCATCATCTGTGTCGAGAAGGATATCATCAACTTCTTCTAAATCCACAGGTGGAGGCGACAGCGGTGAGTCTTCGGTGTCACCATCCTCATCATTTTCCTCACTCATGTGGGTTTTCTCCGCCCCTTCCTCATCGTTGTCATGATCGATCTGCATCGGAGACAATGTTCTAGGGATGTCACCGTAAATTTCTGTGGTCTTTGCGAGTCTCTCATACTTTTCCCGGAGCTGTTCAACAGTAAGGCTGGCATCGTCGTCATCAAGCTCTTCCTCTTCACCCTCAGAGCCGCTTGACGACATGTTAGCCTCGTCACCTGCCTCTTCTTCCTCACCCTCCTGCTCCTCATCATCATTCT
>Ga0307514_10006578_pt1 | contig 10091 bp, 4 predicted proteins | sample 16_EM_MG_FD_203088 | JGI IMG/M metagenome (GOLD analysis project Ga0307514, IMG submission 203088) | Populus trichocarpa ectomycorrhiza microbial communities from riparian zone in the Pacific Northwest, United States - 16_EM | ecosystem: Host-associated > Plants > Roots > Unclassified | place...
CTACAAAAGGGAGATGATGAAGATGAAGACGGGATCCAATATTTCGGAAGGGAGTCGAGGGACCCGCCACTTCTAAGCTGAAGAGTGTTACGGAAATTCCTTGTTAGAGTTCTGGACATGGAAGCCATATCGAGGAGTCTTGCATTTGATTGATTGTTGCTTTCGACAAATCCGTGTCTCTAGCAGTGAGGGCTTACGGGGTTTTGACCGGAAGGAGAGATGGAAGTGGACTACCTCTGAGGCCTAAACGGCCCAGTGGGCCTTATATTGAAGCCCAAGCAATTCAAAAAAAAAAAACTAGGGTTTTACTCTACACCCCTCATCTCCTATATAAGCAAAGCCCTTCTCCTTCTACTTCACAGTGGCTCTTAAACTTTCTGCTCCGCTGCAGAACATGGCTGGCGACGGTCTTTCTCTGTGCTTAGCAGTGTGATTATGCAGGTGGTATTATATTTACCGGATCCTTTTGTTTTGTTTAAAGAAAAAGGCAACGCGTCACTGATGTGCTAATTTAGATAGCGCAATCGGTCCTTTTAGTTGCCCATATTTATTTTCTTATAGCGAGTTATCATGCTTGCAGTTGCCGTCTTCACCATACGGTCTTTTGCATTCAGATGCTCGTACATGCTCTTTTCCTTCTTTTTTTCCTCCGATGGGTTGTTTTCTGGGGTTGATTTGAGGTTTTTTTGATTGACCCATAAGCGTAAATTCTTTCATCACTCTAATTTGAATTAGAATATTGTTAATCCACAGAACACTATTAACGTATTACGTTTTAACATGTTTTTTTTTAAAAAAAAATTTGAGTTTTTCTTGTTTCAATTTTTTTTTTTAATATTTTTGAATGGTTTTACATTGATTTTAAAAAATAAAAAATTATATTTTTAATATATTTTTAAATTCAAATTAATATAAATAGCATTATTTTAATACAAAATATTTTGAAAACATTCATTCATTTCTCTTCATTTTAAGTCTAAATGCTTAAATTTGGTTTCTACTGGAATATTTTTTTGGATTTGAAATTGGCTTTCAGAGTGAAAAAATATTAAAAAATTAACCTGAGCTACGTGGCATGTGCGAATCACGCGCTGGTCAGTTGATTACCTAGGAATAACATGCTTGTATAACACACGTTCCAAATAAAACCTGCAAAAAGAGAAAAAGCCTGACTTTAATTTCCCAAACCTAATTGCCTCTTGTTTCTTTAGTTACTAGAGTTAGGGCTGGTGGCTAGATGGTGAGAGAGAGGGATGCGATTCGGGTAGTTAAAGTTGATTCGTCTCAAAATCTAATTTAAAAGTTGAGATTAAAGTTGATTCACTCAAAATCTAATTTATAAATTGAGATAAATATGTTATTTTAAAAAAAAAGTTAAATATTTATTTTAATTTGAAATTAAATTCTTAAAGTTTTGTTTAAATTAGGATTAAAAAACTTAAATTTTAAAAGAAAAAAAAACTCCTATAATAATAATTATTATCATCTATAACTTTATACAAGTTACTAAAATGAGATATTGAGTCAATAATTTTTTTTAACATGGTTTTATAAAGAATATATAATTCTTTATAGGTAAAATGACACGAGTATTTTTTAATGAATTTATTTTTTAAAAGATGTATGATTACTTGGCGTGACTTTTTTGGTTTTATACTTTACACAACGTGAATATCTAGTTTCACATTCACTTATATTTTTTTGATTTTAAAGTGAAATTAAAAACAAATCATCAATCCCTTTACAATAATTTTTTCTATATAACTATCATGGTGAATCTCGATACATCTAAGAATAATAATTTATTATTTAAAAAACTTATAAAAAATAATGACAATATTTATTAATAATATAACAATTAATTCAAAGTTCAACTTTGATAATTAAAAATAAATTTACAATCTAATAATCAATTATTATTTTTGTATAAAAGAGTAATGATGTGTCAAAATATTAACTAAATAAATTCAATTAACAAGTAATTAATACCCAACTAATTATATATGATTTGTTTAATTTAAACTTATTCAATCTAAATTAGTATTAATTTTTTTTTATCAATTCCATAAAAATACAATTTCTCCAAAATTCCCAGCATAGTAGTAAAATTAATAAAATATAATAGTTACCCATTAAATAACTTATCATTTCTTTCGGTACAACGCATCTAATCAAAATAATTTTCAAGATAAAAATAATTTGAAGAGGTTGATCGGGGGAAACGTTTTCCTTTCCATAAACCAAATTAAAACTTCCTTCCAAATGGCCAAAGATTGTATGAAACAATATCTCATTTTACGGTGAAAAGCAAGAAAAATCCCCTTCCAAATGATCAAACTAAATTTTTTGAAGAAAGGGAGAGAGAATATAACATTCTTTTAAGAGAAAGAACGTAGTTTTTTTTTTATGGGATCGGCTTAGTGATGAGGATTTGTTTGAGTCGTGTGAAGTAACCTGTCTAATTAAGCTTTGATTCCCAGAAATACCATATCCCAACGTTGTGAGCAAATAATCATATATTGATTATGATGATTTCTATATCAAATTAAGGATCTGTTACCTTCAGATCTCATGCATTCTGAATTCGCAGCAACAAATTAAGTAAATATATACAAACACCACCACCCTTCGTATGAAACATCATCTACAGCTGCAGGAAGGAGACAAGCAAAGAATGAAAGAAAGAAAGAAAGGTAGTGGCACACAGTATTGGCGCGGCTCAATCCAACCATAGATTTAAATCATTCATCAAGGCCACTGTGAGGATGAACTGTGCCAATATCTTGAGTTAGTTTGGAAGTGATTCTAACTCTGAAATCAACCAATATTTATAGGGTTTTTGCATAATTATTGGTAACAAATTTGTAATATACAAGAGAGAGGTTGATGGTTAATTTAAGGGGAAGCACATGGAGACTTTTCCAAGAACATAAGCCGATGGTCTATAGCTTTATATGCCGACCTTTTTCTTTAGAAATTAGTTGGCTGGACTAAAACATTCAAACAGCCAACACTGGCATTTCTCGTTAAGATAAAAGATAAAAAAGCATTAGGTGGTAGTGGTGTATGCATATATCCTCATTAATTTTAAAGAGAGGTAATATTATATCATTGTCAATTGAATATACAAGTTTATTCAACTGCAAGTCAGATTGATCACTACTAGAAAATTAAAAAAAAAACAATGAAAACATCGATGAAAAATATTTTATCGTTGTTTATCGATGGAATTTCTGATGAAAAATTTCATTTAGTAATTCGGATGAAAATGACAACAGAATAAAAAATAAAAACATTATGTTGGCATAATTGACTTGTATCGATTAGATTTTCATTAGTGATTTTAAAAGAAATTAAAACTCAAAACCAAATCATTCTCTCCTCTCGTCATTTCCTCTTTTTTTCTCCTACAACCCCCTCACAAATATGGTGTCAACATCTCTCCTCTCCCCATCTCATGTATGATTTCTTGGCTAATTAATTAGTTATTAATTCCTTTCTTTTATGCTGCTTAATACTAATTACTGTATAGTTGATAGTAATTTAATGGTTGCATTTATTAACATCATTACATAAGATTACATGTATATAGAGAAAATAAGTAGTTGAATTAGGCTAATTAATATGGTATATTGTTGGATTTTATTCCTTGATTATTTTCAAGATATTCAATTATGCTCGCGTGTCTCTTTGTCTTAGGTTCTATTATGCATGGACTTTGATATATTATTTATGTTTCTATTGTCTTAGGTTCTATTATGCATGCACTTTGATATATTATTTATGTTTCTATTATGCATGCACTTTGATATATTATTTATGTTTATAGTTTTTTATGTTTTATTTATCTTCATTCTAAAAAAAAATTCTTTTTTTTTTAAAGTTTGTTCTTGATTTTTCATCTTCTTCTTCTAGATTTTAGATTTATTTCCAATCATTTCACATTTCTTATAACTATCAAGTGTTGTTCTTGTTGGTTTTTTTTATATATACTTATTTTCTTTCTTCTTTGATGTATATCTAATGAAGTTGTGAAAACTTCAAACTGAATTGGGATTTTCGCACACTATGATCCTAGGCTGGTAGAGTGATTAGGCTTGTCACAATTCTGGTGGGTTGACAGGGTGACTGTCTCGAGCTTTTTTGTAAAACAAGTTTTTTATCGAAACAAGGGACCCTCCAATGTTTAAGTTAGAAAATATATAGGAACGAAACAATATGCAGGAGAGTAAAGAATGAAGGAGAGTGTATATATGAAAGTTTTGTGTTTTGTCTAAACTTTTTGGATTATTGAATGGTTTATTTATGGTTTCAAGAAATGTTGTATGGTTGCTTGTAGTTGCTAAAATTATTGTATGGTTGCTTGTTGTTGTTGATATTATATGAAATTATATGGTTTGGCCCGGATTGTCTTAGCTTGACTTGAATATTTTACGTGGTAACCATATATATTTATAGACCTTGATCACACTTACCTCGTGGAGCATAATGTTATATGTACCTCATGGTATGTAGAGTTGCAACTTACCACGAGTGGAGCAATGATAAAAAGCCCTGTGGTGAGTGGAGAATACTATTGGTAAAGAGATTGGTGCTTGTCTCGTGAAGAGGAAGGGAGAAGATTTGTTGCTGGCTCATTTTGATATTTTTCTCATTCACTTACTATGTTCCTTTCTCATCATTTTTCCCATTTTTGTATCATTAAGCCATTGGTGTATTTATACTTTTATTTAGTTTGTGTTTCCCCTTCTAGATGCATTACTTTATTTTTATATTTTCTTTTCTTTTCTTTTCTTTTCTTTTTTTATTGAGTGATCCTTTTTTTTTTTTGTATATTCAATTGTTGTTTTAAGCCTCTATGAATTTATTTCATCATTTCATTTCATCCCATGAGAGTTATTGACGGTATTTTTTTTTGTCAAATAAAGATTTCATTTACCATTCTCTATTATTTTATTTCATTTAACTATTATGAATTACAATTTGTTGAGCTTCTATTTAGGCTCTTCACAACTTTCGCATAATTGACAGAGTTCATTAACCAAATTTGATGATTTTATCCTCATTCCTTACAATTTGTTTTCATGATCTTTTTCTCATCGATGAACTTGAATTGATGGATAAGATAGTGTCCAATAGATTATTATAAGCACATTTGTATCACATTAGTGCTTATTTATGTTTTGATCCATTGATTCTTATTTCACTGTACTTATTTATTTATCACTTTACATGTGTTTTTGTATTTGACAAATTAGGTTGAATGGATTACTTTTTTTTGTCATTTTCTTTTAGTGATTTAGTTGTGTTAACTTGATTTTACAAAATGTATGACAAATATGCAGTGTTTTAATTTTTCTTACAAATAAATTAGGATGAGATTTGGTTTTTAGTAAAGAAAAGAAAACAAAACAAAATAAGAATTATTTCATACATGACCCTCCATTGATGTCTTTCAATGAAAGTGTTGTCATTTATGATTGTTCTCTTTAATGAAGGATTATAGGAAACTATTTCATGTTTTTTGCTTATAAAATTATTTAAAAGTATGTTATTAATGTCAAATATAAATAATTAGGTTCTGATGATACCAAGAAAAAACATTATTTCTAGTTGTTTGAGCCTTGTCTAAATGACCGGAAATTCCTGGAATTTTAGCCTGATGACACCACTCAACACTCAGCACTTGGAATGCCCCTATATTCATAATTTTGGGTTTCCACATAAACTTTCTAAGCAAATGAATCTTTTTTGGCATATAATTTTTTCTATGTAGAACAAGTATCATCTTTTACGGCAATGACACTATTTATCACTAATATTTCCATTAGTAGCGCACATGGCATAACAACCATGGCATGAAACAATAATCAATGTAATCATCATGGCTAGTCAATGATAGTTCATGTTCTATTTGATGATGAGTACTTTAGTTTACTTCAATCATCCTTTTAAGTGAATAAATTTCTTGTGCTCATTTGAATGTAAACACGTCTTTAAGGAATGTAACATTTCTTAGTTCTATTATTTTATTAAGATGAAAATCATCAATATTTGATTTGTGTATATGAAATCAATATGCATTATTACTGTAAGTATATCCAATAAAAATACAATATATAATTTTAGTTGTATCTTTGGGGATCATGTATTGTCACTTTTGCAAAACACCATCACACTTCTGAGATATTTATAAAAAAGATGTTCTACCTTTCCACAATTCATATGATGTCTTCTCTAATTTTTATAGGGTACTTTTTTAACTGTAGAATTGACAGTCAAGATTCTACGCTCATAAGTTCTAAAGTGTTTCCAAACTTATTAACATGACATTCATTATTTTCTTAGAGCTTGGTTCTTTATTTCAACAAAGTTATTTTGTTAAGGTAAATAAATAATAGTAGTTTGGTGGATAATAACATATTGGTAACAAAATTCATCAAAAGGTGTTTTTCACTCTCCATCATTATCACTTTTTATTACCTATATTTTTTTTAAGTTAATTTTCAACTTCTAATTTTAAAACATTTTTGCTTCTAACAAAATATGTATAATAATTCAAGATTAATTAATAAGTATAGGTATAACAATATCTTATATAATTGTTTATAAAATTAATGCAACATTTTTTCCACTTCTAGTTTACATAAACTTTAATAACCAATATTCGAGAAAATTATATTTAGAGGTTCACAATTTTTAATTATTTGAAAAAAAAAATTTGTGAATTTTAATTTTACAAGAACTCCCCACTTATGCTTTTTTTCAAAAACTTTCAAATAAGGTTGTGGTATTTTTTTTCTAATATTAGTAGGTGTTTTTTTTTGTGCAACCTTACATAATATTTTTTAATTTAATTTTATTCAATTATTTTTATGTGCGTGTTTTATTTTTATTAATATTTAATTAGTAAAAAACCAAAGTTATTAAATACAATTAGATCAATGGCTAATTTTGCAATATTAGATATGTTTATCTATATTTATCTATATAATTGACATTAACTACTATTTTTTTCATTTAATTACACATATATTTCAAGATTTATTTAATTATATGAATACATTAGCCATAAAATTTACCCATCTTTTTGAAACTTAGCAAAACGACTTCCAACTGTTGCTTGGGGTGCATTTGTAGGACATAATTAGAAGTTTGTTTCTTTTTTTAAATAAAAAAACAATAAACACAATTAGAAAGGTGAATTAAATTTATTCTGTCTGGATCTTATTGGTTTGTCCATGACCCCCACCAACCAGTTATGTCACAATTTAGCTGGCTCTGGCTTTTATTCTTTGGCTTTGAAAGGCCAAAGGTGATGAAAAAGAAACATACAAACAAACAGAGAACGAAAGAAGAAGGCTGGTCTCTAGCGCACAATGTAACGAAGACAGAACAAGCACCGGAAACATCAAGGCAAATTAATGAAGAAAACAAGGGAGGTTAAATCCAGAAAAAGAAAGGCTGTACCATCTCGATTTTGTATGCAATCCACATGGTTCATCCCTCACCTTTTTATAGCATACCAGAATTCTAACTTCAGTTCTCAAAGAATTCTTGAAACCCATCTTTGGCTAAGCCAAAAACAAGTGCTCACTGATCTCCATCGACGATGAAGAACCTAGGCCGGTCAGATGCAAATAACAATCTTGAGACTCTCTTGGACATGGACAAAACGGCATTACGTAAGAAAAATGGAGTGCCAGCGGAACCCCGGAAGATGATGGCAGGACATGGCCTGGAGTTCAAGAACCTGTCATATAGTGTCATGAAAAAGCAGAAGAAAGACGGGGTGTGGATCACCAAAGAAGCATATCTTCTCAATGATATCTCTGGACAGGCTATAAGGGGTGAGGTTATGGCTATTATGGGGCCTAGTGGTGCTGGGAAGTCCACTTTTCTTGACGCCATTGCTGGTCGGATTGCAAGAGGGAGTCTCCAGGGATCTGTTCGGATAGATGGAAAACCGGTTGGTGTTATCTACTATACCTCTCATTCAATCTTGAAAATATATGATTTTGTTCAACAACATGGTTATATATAAGGCATCTTCTGTGCAGGTAACTACAAGCTACATGAAGATGATTTCATCGTACGTAATGCAAGATGACCAGCTCTTCCCCATGTTGACAGTTTTTGAGACCTTTATGTTCGCAGCTGAAGTCAGACTTCCTCCTTCAGTTTCCAGGGCTGAGAAGAAGAAAAGAGTCGATGAGCTCCTTCACCAACTGGGTTTAACGGTATGACTTCTTCTTCCTGATCACACACACAGTCACCGAGACATGTACTACATTATGTGAGCATAAACTTGAAGTTAGTAGCATATTTGGTTCTGCAGAGTGCAACACATACGTATATTGGGAACGAGGGAAACAGAGGAGTGTCAGGAGGGGAAAGGCGAAGAGTGTCTATAGGAATTGATATTATCCATAAGCCATCCCTGCTGTTCCTTGATGAACCTACTTCTGGTCTTGATTCTACAAGTGCTTACAGTGTGGTTGAAAAGGTGAAGGACATAGCTCGGGGTGGTAGTATAATCTTGATGACCATCCACCAGCCATCTTTCAGGATTCAAATGCTCTTGGACCGTATCACGATTCTTGCAAGGTAAAATGCTTGAAAAACTCAATTCCTAGAAAACCCTGGAATTGTATCCATCAGATTCTCCGCTAGTATTATTACATCTTGCTTGCTAAGACATCAAATTATGCAAACAGGGGAAGACTGATATATATGGGAAGCCCAGTTGCTCTTCCTAACTATCTTTCTAGATTTGGAAGGCCTCTTCCTGATGGTGAAAACAGCATTGAGTATTTCCTGGACGTGATCAAGGAGTATGATGAATCAACCGTGGGACTTGATCCCCTTGTGTTTTACCAACGCGATGGTATCAAACCGGATCAAGCGGCACAGACACCAGTCCGCAAAACACCAAGAACTGCCAGGACACCACGTACTCCTTACATGAAGACCCCTCTGTCAAAGTATGCCATCAGCCTCCGAAGCCAAGGATTCTCGGGTACAGGGGATATGACATCTCAAGCGGACTCTGGTCAATTTGATTACTATGACGAAGATGATGACGAGGAATTTGACAACTCCCTGGAACGGAAACCTGCACGCACACCAATGCAAAGTGGTGTTCATAATCCTCGTTTGGCTTCTCAATTCTACAAAGAGTTTCCAGTCTGGGTCTACCATGGTATCAAAGGAACTCCTCGCCGAGCACCGTCATGGACTCCTGCGAGAACTCCAGGAAGGACACCCGGGAAAACACCAATGACTGGGCCAAGAAGCCAATCTTCAAGCCGATTCTCAACACCACAGCATGTTGTTTCTCGTCCAAAACCCCCAGAATTTTCTAACCCCTCGCTGGACCCATATTCCCCTTCTTACGAAGAATTCAGTTGTGAGGAAGAGCTTGATGAGTCAGATCACGGTCCTAAATTTGCAAACCCATGGCTCCGGGAGGTAGCAGTTCTTTCATGGCGCACAGTACTTAACGTGGTTCGCACTCCTGAGCTTTTCCTCTCGAGAGAGATCGTATTAGCTGTTATGGCACTCATTCTATCCTCACTTTTCAAGAACCTGGGTCATCCATCTTTCCAAGACATTAACAGGCTTCTCAATTTCTACATCTTCGCAGTTTGTCTTGTTTTCTTTTCATCCAATGATGCTGTCCCAACTTTCATCCAAGAAAGGTTCATCTTCATCAGAGAAACCGCCCACAATTCCTACCGCGCTTCTTCCTATGTCATCTCCTCACTCATAGTGTATCTCCCTTTTTTCGCTGTACAAGGCTTGACATTTGCTGCCATCACCAGATTCTTGCTTCATCTGAAAAGCAATCTCTTCAACTTTTGGTTGATTCTTTATGCATCCCTCATAACTACTAATGCCTATGTGATGCTTGTTAGCGCGCTTGTCCCGAGTTACATCACAGGTTATGCCGTCGTGATTGCGACAACTGCTCTATTCTTCCTGACCTGTGGGTTCTTTTTGAAGCGCTTGCAGATACCGGTCTACTGGAGGTGGCTCCATTACATATCTGCAATTAAATATCCCTTTGAGGGAATGCTATCAAATGAGTT
>Ga0307514_10006580_pt1 | contig 10089 bp, 7 predicted proteins | sample 16_EM_MG_FD_203088 | JGI IMG/M metagenome (GOLD analysis project Ga0307514, IMG submission 203088) | Populus trichocarpa ectomycorrhiza microbial communities from riparian zone in the Pacific Northwest, United States - 16_EM | ecosystem: Host-associated > Plants > Roots > Unclassified | place...
GGGCCACCCCCTTTCAATCGCTAGGTAAAACTGTAACTCGTTGTGACTAGCCCTTGACCAGGGTGCCGAAACGGAACTTGAAGGAGCCGTCGAGCTGGGCGCCCGTGACATCCTTCGTCGTTACCGCGATCTGCGAGCCCTGGAGCAGCGGGATTGTCGGAAGGTCAGCGGCCACGAGGTCCTGGATCTTCTCGATGTCCGCGGTGCGAGCGTCAGCATCCAGCTCAACGGCCTGCGCGCCGATGAGGTCGGTGACCTCAGCGTTGTCGTAGTGGTTGATGAGGAAGCTGTCCGGGGTGAAGAACGGCGCGAGGTAGTTGTCCGCGTCGGCGTAGTCCGGGAACCAGCCCATCTGGAAGACGGGGTACGTGTCGGTCTTGCGGTCGACGGAGTACTGGACCCACTCGGTGGACTGCAGGTTGACCGTGAACAGCCCACCCTCCTCGAGCTGGCTCTTCACGAGTGCGTACTCGTCGCCGGACGACTCACCGTAGTGGTCGGGGTTGTACTGGAAGTTGAGCACGACCGGCTCGGTGATCCCAGCGTCCTCGAGAACCGCGGTAGCGGCATCCACGTCCGGTCCACCCTCGCCGTCGCCATACAGCGGCTTGAGCGACTCGGTCGCGCCGACGAAGCCGGCGGGAACGTAGGAGTACAGGGGCAGGTAGGTGTCCTTGTAGACCTGGCTCGCGATGGTCTCGCGGTCGATGAGGTCGGCGATCGCCTGGCGGACGGCCAGCGCCTTGTCAGGGTCGGCCTCCGGGGTCGTCGCGCCGAACGGCTGCGTGTTGAAGTTGAACGTGATGTAGCGGATCTCTCCACCGGGGCCGGTGATGACCTTCACATCGTCATTCTTCGAGAGGGTCTCGACGTCGGTCGCCGACAGCGAGCGGTACGCCACGTCGACGTTGCCCTCCTGGATGTCGAGCGTGAGGTTCGAGGCCTCGGCGTAGTACTTGAGGTCGACCTGCTTCGCGATCGGCGCTCCGAGAACGCCGTCGTAGTTCTCGTTCTCCTCGAAGGAGACGAGGTTGTTGAAGTCGTAGCTCGTGATCTTGTACTGGCCGTTGAAGGCGTCAGCGGCAACGATGTCCTCGTCAGGCGTCAGCGCGTCGGCGGAGAAGGACTCCTCGTCGACGATGTAGCCGGCCTGGGTGGAGAGCACCTGCGGGAAGATCTGGTCGTTGGCTGCCTTGAGGTGGAAGACGACGGTGGTGTCGTCGACGACCTCGGTGCTGTCGAGGTTGTAGAGCAGAACCCACGGGCCGTTCGGGTCCTCGATGGCGAGCTGGCGGTCAAAGCTGAACTTGACGTCAGAGGCGGTGAGGTCGTTGCCGTTGGAGAACTTCAGGCCCTTCTTGAGCTTGACGGTGTACTCCGTGTCCGAGGTGAACTCGGTGGACTCTGCGAGGTCAGGCTTGAGCTCTGCGGAACCGGGCTCCGAGTTGAGCAGGAGCGAGAAGACCTGCACCTGCACGCCGAGCGAGCCGTTGTCGTACGAGCCGGCTGGGTCGAGGGCAGTGACCTTGTCTGTGGTGCCGACGATGATCGACTCACTCGTGACGGAGTCGTCGTCGCCACCGGGGGTGGTCGGCGCGCAGCCGGCGAGAACCAGGGCTGCTGCCGCGGTCGTCGCGAGTGCGGCAAGCGCGCGCTTGCCGTGGATGGATGCGGATGTCATATCCGTCTACCTCTTCCTTGTGGGTTGCAGGGACAGTGCTCTGCGCAGGGCGGATCGCCGTGCACAAGCGCACTGCTGTGGTCTAGTCCTAACATGCTTTCGAAAGCGGTTTCCACCGCAAGCGTCACGCGGGTGCACATGTTTACACAAAAGCAACAATGACCCCCGGGCGGGGGCGCGACGCCTAGTCTGGCCGAATCGCCCGGCGGTCCGCCTCGATGGCGACGAGCTCTCGCTGCAGTGATTGATACTTTGTTGCGTCCGCCGCAGAATCTGTGCGCTGGAGCGCCCCGACCAGCTCTTTCTTGCGTCGGAGTAGGTCGCGGTCGACCACGGCGACAGCCAGGCTGACGCAGTACGCCGCCATGAAATCCTCCCGCGCAGGGATGGGCGCGACACCGAGCTGCTGCACGAGCATCGCGTAGTGCGCGGGCACCTCGGCCGCGATGACCTGCAGCCAGGTCGGCGACTCGATCTGGTCGACACTCGTGGCGATCGCATCCCTCACGACAGCGAGGCTCTCGTCGCCGAAGCGCACTCCGGCGATGCGGTTCACGAAGTCGCGGCCGACCGCCTGTGGATGCTGCAGCAACGCCATGACGACATCCCGCTCCAGGCGAGTCGACGGGTCGGTTCCCAGCTGGGTGAGGCTCGGACCCTGCGGAACGGCGGGCGACGGAGCCTCCTGCTGCTGCGTCTGCACCGTGGATGAGCCCTGCTGCGACGGCTCCGACTTGCGCGCCGCGGCCCCGCGCACGGCCCGCGCGACCTCATCGACATCCATTCCTAGCCAGCCGGCGAGGTTTCGGGTATAGCCACCCGACATCGACGAGTCGCGAATGCCGGCCACGATCGGGGCCGCCTCGCGCAGTGCTGCGACCCGGCCCTCGACGGTCTCGAGGTTGTGCACCGCGAGCACGCGCCGAACCATGAACTCGAACATCGGCTTACGCGTGCGCACGAGGCGCCGCACGGCGTCGTCACCGCGCTGAAGGCGGAGGTCGCAGGGATCGAGACCGTCGGGGGCGACAGCGACGAAGGTCTGGGCGGCGAAGCGCTGCTCCTCGGCGAAGGCGCGGCTCGCGGCCTTCTGGCCGGCCTCGTCTGGGTCGAAGGTGAAGATCACCTCACCGGTCCCGGTGGAGTCGCGGTTGTCGACGTCGCCCATCACCCGGCGGATGATCTTGACGTGGTCGGTGCCAAACGCCGTTCCACAGGTGGCGACCGCCGTCGTCACGCCGGCGAGGTGGCACGCCATGACGTCGGTGTAGCCCTCGACGACGACGACCTGGCGCCCACGGGCGATGTCCTTCTTGGCGAGGTCGAGCCCGTAGAGAACCTGGCTCTTGTGGTAGACCGGCGTCTCTGGGGTGTTGAGATACTTGGGGCCGGTGTCGTCATCCAGGAGCTTGCGGGCTCCGAAGCCGAGGGTCGCCCCCGTGACGTCGCGGATGGGCCACACCAGCCGCCCGCGGAACCGGTCGTAGACATCGCCGCGGTCCCCTTTGCCGATGAGGCCGGCGGTCACCAGCTCCTCCTCGGTGAAGCCGAGCGTGCGAAGGTGCTTGCCGAGCACCCCGCCACGCGGAGCGAAGCCGATGCCGAACCGCTGGGCGGCGCTCGCGTCGAAGCCGCGCTCGCCGAGGAACGCCCGGCCCGGCTCGGCCTCCGGAGTCGAGAGCTGAGCCACATAGAACTCCGCTGCTGCGGCGTTCGCCGCGAGGATCCTCGCGCGCGCGCCGTGATCGCTTGCCTGCCCGCCGTCCTCGTAGCGCAGCTCGTAGCCGATGCGCGCGGCCATGCGCTCGACGGCCTCGGAGAAGCTGACGTGATCCATCTTCTGAAGGAAGGTGAAGACGTCACCACCCTCTCCGCAGCCGAAGCAGTGGTAGAAGCCGACCTGGGGCCGCACGTGGAAGCTCGGGCTGCGCTCCTCGTGGAACGGGCAGAGACCCTTCATCGAACCGCCGCCGGCGCTCTTCAGGGTGACGTAGTCGCCGACGATGTCGGCGATGTTGGTGCGCGCCCTGACCTCATCGATATCGCTTCGTCGAATCAGGCCCGCCACGGTGTTGATTCTACGAGTCGGCGGCGCTGCGCGCTGGCGCGCTCCCCACGCGGGCGCCGCTCCCCTCCCCGCCCTTTCGGAGATTCAGGACTCGACGGTCGGCACGAAGCCAGCGTCGGCCTGCAGGGGCGCAAACGGGGCTCGAGTCCTGAATCTCCGAAAGCGCGAGTCCTGAATCTCCGAAAGGGAACGGGGGGCGTCGCGCACAGAGGAGGGCCCGGTGGGGCGCGCTAGCGCAGCGCGGCGAAGCGCGCCATCGCCGACTGGTCAGTGAGGGATGCGACCTGGTCAACGATCACGCGACGGCGCGCGGCGTCGTCGGCGGCATCCATCCAGTCGGCCGTGAATCCCGCGTCGAGCAGTTCTGGTGCCGCCCAGAGGGCGTCCGCGAGCCCGGCGAGCACCTCGCGCTGCTCGGAGTACAGCGGCTTGCGCGAGTTCGTCGACATGACGTTTGCCGCAACCACGCCCTTGAGCACGGCGATCTCCGCCTCGATCTCGCGCGGCACGGCGAGGTGGGCGTTGAAGCGGATGAGGCTCTCCTCCTCGTAGATCTCGCGCGTGGCCGTGATAGCCGCGCCGGCGAACCGCCCGATGAGCTGGGAGGTGAGGTTCTTGAGGCGGCCGTGGGCCTGACGGCTGCCGTCCCATCCGGTGATCCAGAAGGGCAGGTTGTCGAGCCGGTCGAAGGCAGCGATGAGCTCGTCGTGGCTGAACTCCCCACCGATCCACGCGAACATGGACTGCACGAGCGCGTCGTGGTCGACGCGGGCGCCGAGCGCCCTGACGTCGACGAAGTCGCCGACGATCGCATCCTCGAAGTCGTGCACGGAGTACCCGACGTCGTCAGAGAAGTCCATGACCTCTGCCTCAATGCACCGACGCCGGTCGGGCGCGTCGGCGCGAAGCCACTCGAAGGCCGCGGTGTCGTCGTCGTAGAAACCGAACTTGCTCCGGCCGCTCGGGTCGGGAATACCCTGCGCCGACGGCCACGGGTACTTGGTGCTCGCGTCGAGGGTTGCCCTCGTCAGGTTGAGGCCGTAGCTGCGGCCGTCGTCGCCGAACACCTTCGGCTCGATGCGCGTGAGCAGTCGAAGGGTCTGGGCGTTGCCCTCGAAGCCCCCGATGTCGGCCGCCCAGTCGTTGAGCGCGCGCTCGCCGTTATGCCCGAAGGGCGGGTGGCCGAGGTCGTGGGCGAGGCAGGCGGTGTCGACGACGTCGGGGTCGAGGCCGAGGGATGTCGCGAGCTCCCGTCCGACCTGCGCCACCTCTAGGGAGTGGGTGAGCCGGTTGCGCGCGTAGTCGGCAGCGACGGTCGGGCTGAGCACCTGGGTCTTGCCCGCGAGGCGCCGAAGTGCGCTGGAATGCACCACACGGGCGCGGTCGCGGGCGAAGTCGCTGCGGCGGCTGGAGTGGTACTCGGGGAGCCAGCGCTCGGAATCCTGCTCGGAGTACTGGCCCTCCGGCATCACGCGCTCATCCGCCACTGTGGTGCAACTCTGCGTCGCTCAGCTCGGCGCGGTGGGTCTCCTGCAGCTCGCGGCTGTCGAGCCAGCCCTGCGGCAGGGTCGGGCTCTTCGGGCTGCCGGCTCGACCGCGCTGGCCCTCAGCGCCGACGCCAGGGTAGGGCTGGTCGTGGTCGAGAAGGGCGAGCAGGTCGTCGAGCTCGACGAGGCTGCGCACGCTCGCGAGCGATGCCCGCAGGTCGCCCCCGACGGCATAGCCCTTGAAGTACCAGGCGACGTGCTTGCGGATGTCGCGGCAGGCACGATCCTCGTCGCCGCCGAAGAACTCGGTGAGCAGCTCCGCGTGGCGCTTGAAGGCGGTGGCGACGAAGCCGAGACCCGGCTCGAAGGTCGTCGGGGCACCGGAGAACGCGGCAGCAAGGTCCCCGAAGAGCCACGGTCGCCCGAGGCAGCCGCGGCCGACGACGACGCCGTCGCAGCCGGTCTCCTCGACCATGCGGATCGCATCGGCCGCACTCCAGATGTCGCCGTTGCCGAGCACCGGGGTGTCGGTGATGGTCTCCTTGAGCCTCGCAATCGCCGACCAGTCGGCGGTGCCGCTGTAGAACTCCGCCGCGGTGCGGGCGTGGAGGGCGATGCTCGCGACTCCCGCACCCTGCGCTGCCTTGGCCGCCTCGATGTAGGTGAGGTGGTCGGCGTCGATTCCCTTGCGCATCTTGATAGTCAGCGGGATGTCGCCAGCGGCATCCACCGCGTTCTCCACGATGGAACGGAAGAGGTCGAGCTTCCACGGGAGCGCCGCCCCACCACCACGCCGGGTGACCTTCGGCACAGGGCAGCCGAAGTTGAGGTCGATGTGGTCAGCGCGGTCTTCGGCGACGAGCATCGTGACGGCTTCGCGAACCGTCTTCGGGTCAACGCCGTACAGCTGGATGCTGCGGGTGGTCTCCGACTCGTGATGGCTGATGAGGCGCATGCTCTCTGGCGTGCGCTCGACGAGGGCCCGGCTCGTGATCATCTCGCTCACGTAGAGGCCCGCGCCGTACTCCTGGCAGAGGCGGCGGAAGGCCGTGTTCGTGATGCCGGCCATCGGCGCGAGCACGACGGGCACATCGAGCTCGAGGGAGCCGATGCGCAACGCGGGCGCGGAGGCGGTAGAAATGGACATCTCCCCAATTGTCCCAGAAACAGGAGCCCCGCATGGCTGACGGCCGCACCCGCGTAGCAGAGGACGCCGCGGCACGCGGTATCGCGATCGAATTCGTGGAGCGCACGGCAGCACGATCCCTCGAGGAGGCTGCGGAGATCCTCGGCATCTCCCCCAGGGACATCGTGAAGTCCCTCGTGGTCAAGCGGCACGACGGAACCTTCCTCTTCGCCCTTGTTCCGGGCGATCGGCAGATCTCCTGGGCGAAGCTGCGGTCGGTTGTCGGGGTGAACAAGCTGCAGCTGCCTGCCGCCGAGGTCGCCCTCGAGGCAACCGGGTACGAGCGCGGCACCATCACTCCGCTCGGCAGCTCGACGGCCTGGCCGGTGTTCGTCGACGAGCGCGTCGCGGGCCGGCGGGTCTCAATGGGGGCGGGCGAGCACGGGCTCAGCCTGTTCGTCGACGCGGACGAGCTCGTGACCGGGCTGGGCGCGACCTACGCGGACATCAGCGACTGACGTAGCATTGACCCATAACTGAGGGAGCATCAATGTCGTACGGCGACCCGAGCACGCCGGCGCTGCCGCCACCGGGCTGGTACCCCGACCCGACGAACGGAGCGCTCGAGCGCTGGTGGTCGGGCGAGAACTGGACAGAGCACGTACGCGAACTGCCAACCACACTGATCGCAGATTCAGACATCCCTCTGTACGCCAGCGTCGTGGCGCCGGAGCCGGAGTACACGCCGGTCGTGGCGCCTCCCACGGGCTACGGCGCCTCCTCGCCGACGGCCGCCACCGGGTACGGTGCATACTCCCCCACCGCCGATGGCGGCTACACGGCCATGGGCTCGTACAGCGCTGGTGCCGGCAGCCACTGGCAGCAGGATGTCAGCTCCCCCAATACGGTCGGCGTCTGGCTCGTTGCCACCTACCCATTGATATACGCCGGGCTGATGGTCGCGACTTCCACCCTTTTCTCTGCGGGCACCGTCGCCTACTTCCGGCTCGGGTTGGCCAGCGGCATGGCAATCGCTATCACGCTCGGAGCTGTGGTCTCCGATCACGCCGTGTTGAGGAATCGCGGCCTTCCGGCACCCTCACGAGCGTGGATCCTTCTCACCGGGATCGCGTACCTCATCGCGCGCAGGTTCGCCCTTAAGCGCAGCGGCATCACTCACAACGCTCCGGGCCTGATCTTTCTGGCCTCGACGGTGCTGGCTGGCGCGATCATCACCTACGCCGTTCCCACGGCTTTCGGCACCTCGCCGGGCGGCCTGCCGGTCTCCGGGGCGGTCTCCGACTCCCAGGCGATCCTGAACCTGCAGCCGCAGCTGAAGGAGTATCTGGAGACGCAGTCCCCGAACACGTGGACGATCACCTGCCCGGAGGACCAGGACATCTCGGTGGAGGGAACGGTATTCACGTGCAGCGGCACGAGCTCGGTCGGGGAAAGGGCGCTGATCTCGATTGAGGTAACCGGTGATCAGTCATTCATTGTCACCAAGGCGGACCGGGTTGGATAAGGCGAGTAGTCGGCACTGGTATCAGGAAACTAGCCGCTGACCTCCGAACGGGGGTTGGAGGCTCCGCGGGCAACGAGAGTAGAACTGTAGGTGTCTGGCGGGGCCACGCAGGCCCGATTTCCCTTGCAACCCCGCCAGAACTTTGTAGCTGCTAGGCGGTAAGGCTGCCGACCGAGTCGCGGTCGTCGTGCAGCAGGGCGATCGTGCGCGGGTCGGCCGGTCGGCCGAGTGCACGGTACTCCCATCCAGCAGCACGGTACTTGTCCGCGTCCAACGCGTGACGGCCGTCAACGACGCGCTTGTGCGCGACGAGGAAGCCCATCATCGAGGGATCTGCGGTACGGAACTCTTCCCACTCCGTCAGCAGGGCGACGACGTCTGCTCCGATGAGCGCGCCTCCCGCACTGTCGGCGTAGTTGAGGTCGGGGTAGGCGCGGTGCGCGTTCTCGTTGGCCTCGGGGTCATAGACCGTGACGATCGCACCCTCCAGGTACAGCATCCTTGCCACGTCGAGAGCAGGGGCGTCACGGATGTCGTCGGAGTTGGGCTTGAACGCGGCTCCCAGCGCGGCGACCTTGACTCCCTCCAGGCTGCCACCGGCCATCTCACGGATCAGGTCTACGGTGCGCACCCGGCGGCGGTTGTTGATGTCGTCGACCTCGCGGAGGAAGGCAACGGCCTGACCGACACCGAGCTCCTCGGCCCGGTGCGCGAAGGCACGGATGTCCTTCGGCAGGCACCCGCCGCCGAAGCCGAGGCCTGGCTTGAGGAAGCGGCCGCCGATCCGGCTGTCGTGCGACAGCGCGGTTGCAAGGATGTTGACGTCAGCCCCCGTGGCCTCGCAGACCTCCGCCATCGCGTTGATGTACGAGATCTTGGTCGCGAGGAAGGAGTTCGCCGCGACCTTCACGAGCTCTGCCGTCGGCAGGTCGGAGATGATGACGGGGGTTCCCTCGTCGATGATCGGCCGGAACGCGGCCTCCAGCTGCCGCTGCGCCCACGGGGACGAGACGCCGAAGACGAGGCGGTCGGGGTGCATCGTGTCTTCGACGGCAAAGCCCTCGCGGAGGAACTCGGGGTTCCAGGCGAGCTCGAGCTCCGCCCCGAGCGGAGACAGCTCCTGCACGAGCGCGGTGAGGCGGGCAGCCGTTCCGATCGGAACGGTGGACTTGCCGACCAGCAGCGCCTTGCGGTCGATGCGCTTGGCGAGCTCACCGAATGCGGAGTCGACATATTTCATGTCGGCCGCGTGCGATCCTGGCGCCTGCGGGGTGCCGACGCAGATGAAGTGCACATCGCCGAACTCGGCGGCCTCGTCGAAGCTCGTCGTGAACCGCAGGCGGCCGGAGTTGAGGGCGACGATGAGCTGCTCCTGCAGCCCTGGCTCGAAGAACGGCACCTGGCCGGAGACCAAGGTCGCGATCTTCTTCTCATCGACATCGACCCCGAGCACCTCGTAGCCGAGGACGGCCATGCAGATGGCGTGGGTTGCTCCGAGGTATCCGGTGCCGATGACGGTAAGGCGGGGGTGTTCAGCGATGGGCTGGGCGGTGAAACGGGTGTTGGTATCCACGGTGTCTCCTGATTTCGATGGGTATTTCGAGGTGCGGACGCTCAAATCGGGTGTGCGTCCTGCGTGGCAGTTCGTTATGTTGCGCTATCAGTTGGAGCAGTCGACGTTGCTGAACCCCTCTCCCGCGGCTGATACCGCGTTCGAGCACTCGACGACGTTGTCCCGTACTGGTGTGAGTGAGAATCCGAACCCGTCGCCGTTGACCGTCGCCGAGTTGCGCGTGAAGGTGTTGCCCGTACCCCAGCCGTCGATGATCTCGTGCGTCTGGAAGCCGTCGAGGTAGGAGTTGACTCCGGAGTTGCCCTCGATGAGCCAGTTGTTGCCCTTGATATCGACCCAGGAGTCCGCCTCGTCGAGTGACGAGCCGTCGAACGAGTTCCCGCGCAGGATGCCACCCGTTGTCCCCTCCTTGATGTCCACGCTCTCCGACGTCGTGTCGAAGATGGTGTTTCCCTCGATCACGTTGCGGTCAGACCGGTCGATCTCGCAGTTGCTGAAGTCGCACCAGTTGCTCTCCGCTGTGCCGACGTAGACGCCTTCACCGAACTTCGGCTTGCGATTTCCGGTGTCGCTGATGGTGTTGCCGCGCACCACGTTGTCGGTGGAGAAGTTGCGGAGGTGGATCGCCT
>Ga0307514_10006581_pt1 | contig 10088 bp, 13 predicted proteins | sample 16_EM_MG_FD_203088 | JGI IMG/M metagenome (GOLD analysis project Ga0307514, IMG submission 203088) | Populus trichocarpa ectomycorrhiza microbial communities from riparian zone in the Pacific Northwest, United States - 16_EM | ecosystem: Host-associated > Plants > Roots > Unclassified | place...
CCTGGGCCTGTGGAAAAGGAAAGATATGAAGTAGAAAAAGTTGTGGAATTTAGGACTGAGCCTAGGACTGGGAAAAGACAGTACAAGGTTAGATGGAAAGCGTACAATGAATCAAAAGACCAATGGGTATATGTTGAAGACATAGATAAGAGCTTGGTAGAAAAATACTGGAAAGAGGAAGATCAGTCAGCCACATATAGAAAGAGAGAAGGAAAAAAAGATGGGACAGGCAAATCCAGACCTCAAGTGGTTAGCATGATAAGACAAGAAAGAGATAGAATCCTCAGAGAAGCCAATCAACCACAAGTCACTACCCTTGCCTCCTACCTAAAAGACACTCCCTCCAAATCATTCTGCAAATTCTGCAAGTACACAGGACACACACACCACAACTGTCAAAGAGCACCCTGGATAGTCAGAGAAAACAATGACTGTTGTTTCAGATGCCTACAGAAGGAACACACAGAAGCTGACTGTGATACCAATATCCTATGTTGGTATTGCAGATCCTCCCTCCACAATACTTTCACCTGCCCTGAATACCACCTCTCCAACAATCCTGATCACTACTACCAAAACCACCCTATCTACCATCAACACTACATTGATATGTCAGCCATTGGAGAAGATGGATGCACCTCACAAATCATATTCCACTCCAATGCAAGAGAATGGGAGACACCAAAAGAATGGAGAGAAAAAGAACTCAAAGATGGGGAATTCAGGTACAACCCAGAAAAGACACAAGAGAAAGGAAAGTACAGAGTAACTTTGGACCTGAAAGAAGAATACTTGGGATACAAAATGCCTGAGATCAAAGCAAGGAGATAGAGATAAATTTTGGTCATGGAGGAATGTAAGGAAGACATGTATTTTCCAAAGACATATCTTTTCCTTACCCTGAAGTCATGTGAGAACCAGGTGGAACATGTCATGTAGCCTCCTGGAAGACAATGTATTTTCTTAAGAATCAGATTAGAAAGAAATCATGTGATCATTTCCTTATCAGATAGCCAAGAAGAGATGAGTCAGAGAATGACTCAGAGGAATGACTCACAGGGTGAGTCACAGGATGAGTCACAGGGATGACTCAGAGAAGGAAAGCTATGACATCACTACTTATGGAGATCCCTGCCCCACGGGGGATATAGAGGGATCAAGCCCTCACAGATAGCTTTTCTTTTTTCATCATCAGTTTATTCAGATAGCAACAAATACAAGAGATCAACCTGTTAAAACTCTTGTGCCTCTTGGCACAACACCTGACCTCTTACAAATCAACTATCTTAATAATAACTACCTTGAAGATTACATAAAGAAACTTATGATTATATAAGTTCTTACATAAATCTCAAGACCAAACCTTTACACCTAACCAACTATCTTAATACAACTATCTTGAAGATTATATAAGATAAACTTATATTTATATAAGTTCTTATAAATCTCAAGACCAAACCTTTACAACTAGTCTCATGCCAAGACCCCCAACTCTGAGCGAAGAGAGGGTTGCAGATACAGTTCATGTTGCATTTCTTGCCTGGCTTGCATTACCTGAGAATCGAAATCATACTCAATTTACAGAGGAGTGATATTTGGAATATAAGGCTTTACGCGCTCCATTTGGAGATTGCTGAACGAGGCGGTTTGGGGTGTGTGTATAGTTAGTGCCCAATTCACCAATCATGGAGATTAGTGAACGGGGCAGTTCAGGGTATACATGGTTAGCGCCCCATTCACCAATCATGGAGATTGGTGAACGGGGCGTGAGTAGTATGCAGGATTAGCACCTTATTCACCAATTATGGAGATTGGTGAATAGGGTGGGAGTGGTATGCAAGACTAGCGCCCCATTCAGCAATCTGCATTATCAGCATTATATTGGCAGTGACCAACTACATTAATATTTGATTAATTAAATTAGTTATGGTGACTAACCCTTGCCGCCGGCACTAGTGACTACATACCTGCCAATCTACCTAGCGACCTACCTATAGCATTAAGCAAACAATTGTATATGCACACTTGCAGTTGGTGCCTATGGTGGAGGCGGTAGCCATGGTAGGAGCAGTGGTGGGAGGTTTGCTGGTTGGAGAGTTTGCTGGTTGGAGGTTTGCTAGTTGGAGGTTTGCTGATTGGAGGTTTGCTGATTGGAGGTTTGCTGGTTGGAGATTTGGAGTGTTAGAGGGTTGGAGAGTTAGAGGGTTAGAGGGTTGGAGATTGGAGGGTTTGCAGGTTGGAGGTTTGCAGGTTGGAGGTTTGCGGGTTTGTGGGTTTGTGGGTTTGCGGGTTTGCGGGTTTGCGGGTTTGCGGGTTTGTGAGTTTGCGGGTTGAAGGTTTACAGGTCAATTGAAGGCTTGTGGGTTAGAAGTTTGCGGGTTGGAGGTTTGCAGGTTGGAGGTTTGCAGGTTGGAGGTTTGCGCGTTGGACGTTTGTGGGTTGGAGGTTTGCAGGTTAGAGATATGGAGATTTGGAGGTTTGGAGAGTTGGAATTTATTTACTCTGTACTTTGCTGTATACTTATTTTACCTCTGCGAGGGTGAAGGTGTTGTACCAACCCGATCAATTTGAATACATTACTGTTTTTTCGGAATTTTAGTGAATTATTGCATGATTAGTGAATGGGTTGGTGATTGGTGAATGGGTCGATGATTGGTAAATGGGTCGATGATTGGTGAATGGGTCGATAATTGGTGAATGGGACAGCTGATAATGCAGATTAGTGAATGGGGCACTAGTCCTGCATACCACTCCCGCCCAGTTCACCAATCTTCATGATTGGTGAATGGGGCGCTAATCTTGCATTTGGTAAACCGTGAGATAATAAGAATATTACTCTCTCAAATCTTATTTTGTATGGGGGCATGGGGGGATACATTCTTATATCGAGTATATTGTTAGATCACATATTCTTATCTAGCAAGTACTTCTGAGTGGTTCTTATACATGGTCTCGTGCCCAGACCGACATATTTTTTGGATGGGTGTGCTAAATCGGAATCTGGCGACACATGTTAAGAAGACCGTAGACAGAACATTGGGAACATGACCTAGCTTCCAGATTTTACCCCAGGTTAAAGTTGCTCATGTGAAAGCAAAAGTAGAGGATAGAACGGGATTAGGCTTGGTGTGAACAAACCTTTTATACTTTAGGTAGTCTCATTCCTGCCAAGGCGCTTGCTAACTACTGTAGAGTACAATTAGAATTAAGAAGCCTAGTACGGTAATATACGGAGTACTCCAAGTATGAATAGTTGGAATTATTTACTTGACCTACTAAATGTATGTGCCTCTATCCTTGATGCTGTATTGGGCTTGCGCTGTGCTCTTGCGGTCATAGTTCACAAATGAACCCACTGGTCATGATATTTGATCTTCGGAAGCTATCATCAAAGTCTACAGATCATAGCACATATAGATCTATAGTTATGCCCTACATTAATTCGAACTCAAACTAATTAATCATCTCAGAAAGTGACCGTGAGAAGGAGCCTATTGCAACAGAGCTGGAATATGGCTGAGCCTACCTAGCAGCTATAAGAGGCCATAATTGGAAGCTGGAGGGCGTTGAACATGACTACCAAATTATAGAAATATATAGTGCCTATGATAGAATTGTTAATTCTACTCGTGCCTTTTAGTTTATGGTTAACTGGGAGAGTTTATTTCTGCTACGATAACTACTGGTAGGTGATGTGGCCATACACTTCAGTCATTTCCGAGGCTCCCCTACCAAGGACCATTCGGCCAGTATGTACTTCACCTCCTTAGCATGCTCCCTGGCTGTTAAGAAGTTCTTTACTACTTAGTTAAGTAACCTTACGGCTTTGGTTATGTATCAGTGGATCAATTCCATGTACCCTTGGACACCCACGACCCCCCTGCAGGAGAGGACATCTCGTGATGTATTATGCTCATGCGGTACCGGCTATATACCCAATTGGCTATGGCGCATGGTTACCCTCACATCCCACCTACATCCCACCCAATACCCAGTACGCCCCGATAACATACGCCCCCCCCCCAACTCCATGTCCCCTGTATGCCGAATACCCGGTCTACGGCCACTATGTAGGGATTACGAGGTTATGAAGGAGGAATTTTGGTAAAGACGTATTCCCGTGATTGACCGCCGAGAGTATTCCTACATAGGGGGCCTCAACCAAGCATCTATATGCGATATCAGTCCCGCCACAGACGTTTGTTGCGGCGAATTCCTTGGCCAGCGAAAATGTCTGGGACTATGCGGATGCGCACCTCTATGGTCACATTTTCCGCACTAGGCCAGTATGGGGCGCATTAAATCTTCCTCACCTAGGCTACTCATTTGTGCCCCGCTCAACCCCAATCTCTAACCCCCTTTTTCCACCCTATCCTCCGCTACTGTTCTCAGTCCTAGTCTCTTATCTACGTACGCGCTAAAACCAAATAACCCTCCTTTGTGATAGAACCCGTGTTCCCTGTATTCCCTGTATTCTGATGGTGATTGTTGGTGGTAGAGCCCACTCGGTCTCTCACTCTACATACATGTATTCCGCCAAGCCTGCCATCATAGACTACCTATTTGGGTGGTTCTATCACTTTGAGCTCCAGTGGCCCTTTTGGTCAGGGGGTGGCTTGCGTTTCGACCCACCAACTGTGGCCTTCACAGCAGCCACGTGCTCAACCTAGGCCTTGTCAACCTCTGCACACTCTGCACACCCTGCATCCCATGCTGGTATCACCTCATTACATCGCCGAAGGTCAATGTTTGGCCTTCGTCACTGGCAGCAACCCCCTATCAACCTCTGCATACTCTTTTTTTTTTTTAAGGAATCATTACTCGTATTCAGCCTATCTAGACTATGACGAGGGACTGCAGCTGCCAGGTTGCCCCGGCTGGCCTCTCTTCCTCCACGCGGGCCAGTCCCTGCCCCTAAAAAACCCCCAAGAAGGAAAGAAAATAACATAACTACAAACTCGCGCAGGTGACACAAATCATCACCCAAAAGAGAACCTCTTTCCCAAAGACCCAAAAACACATCACGCCAGTACAAACTACTCAATACAAAACAAGCGCCGGTGGGAGGGCGGGAAAAAGAAACCCCATCAAACTTCAACGGTCCCAATCATAACTTGTGGTGCGGAATAGCTTCCTCCCCATCCGCAGCTTCGTGACTTCCACCAGATCGCGCATGTAGATGACCAGGGAGGACGCCACTTGTCCCCGCCGGTCCTCCCTCAGCAACCACCGTATCCCAAGTATCTTCACCCCCTTGTTATCCTCCTCTATCCACCTCCGCATGGTGCCTGGTTTGTACTTGAGCGGAGCCGCATGCATAACCAACGCTCGTGTGGTCCTCTGCTGCCATGCTGGTATATCAACCTCATTATATCACTTAAGCTCAACCCTCCACCGTTGCGCAAGCGCCTCTCTGACAGTCCTTTCTATTTTATTTGTAAAGGAATCATTAATCGCATTCAGCCTATCAAGACTATGGCGATGGACTGCAGCTCCCGGGTTTCCCCAGGTGGCCTCTCTCCTCCGCTCGGGCCAGTCCCTACCCTCCCCTCTATCTACAGTATTAATTACAAACTAAACTCCATCACCCTCTCACACCACTGCTCATCCTTCCACATCTGTTCTGTTGATCTCCCTTTCCCGTCTCCCACCCACGGACGTCGTTGGAGGTGCGCTGCTTTCTGTGGTGTGACTGGCGTCCACCCATCGCATACGCAGCTCGGATCTTCCGTCTTCCCCATATCCCAGAGCCACTGACGTTGTGGCCCCTTGTCGGTCACCATGTATTCCAGCCCTCTTATGGCCTTCCGGGACCACCGCATATGTGCTGGCGCCTTGGGATGCATGGGGTAAGCCTGCTTGATGCCCACCGGCGTTGCAGTGTCTGGCATGTTCATCCTCCATCCCATTTCTACCTCCATCTTTGCCATTTCATCCACCTTTTCGTTTCCCTCTATCCTCTGGTGCCCCTTCACTCATATCAGCTTTCTCGGCCTCTCTTGCATCTGCGCCTTCAGGGTTTCTTCGATCTATGAGCACGGTATAGAAATTGCAAGCTCTACCTTTGTATGACCGGCGGGGAGGGAGCGACGTGAGTTGGCTCTCCCCCCCGGGTGGGAAGCAGTGTGAGGGGTAACTCGTACACTGAAGAGGGGAGAAAAAGTAACACCACCTGGTTCGCATCCGAAAACTAACAGACGTCCTAGCTACTGGGGTAACGTCCCAGCCCAGTTGTGCAAGTGCTAGCTAGGATGACAAGTCACCCCTCGTGCACATATAGTTCTCACAGTGGGGCAGTAGCGTGAGGAGCGAACGAAGTCTTCTGAGAGCAAGTGCCATCGGCGAGGCAGCGTAGGCGACCGGTAATCACCCTATCCGCTTACTTGGGTTCCCAGAGGGTCCGAGAGGTTAAATAGGAAACAAGAGTTCTCACATGGTCCGAAAGGCCAAAGGATATCCTGCCATGGGGAACGGATGTCCTAGCTGCGAAGGGGACTCAAGCGGGTGTGCATTAGTTAGTCTCATCCTGACGAGGATGTGGAAGGAGTCAGGCGGGTTCGAAGACTCACTCTGGTTCTCGTAGACCAGGTGGTATCGGGAAAATCATGAAGCATGAGGCGAGGCACTGAGGGCCTGGGAGGTCATGGATATGATGGGAATTCCTCCAGTGGAGCCTCACAAGCTAGCCGTGAGGGGGATACCAATATCTGACCTACCCGAGGCAGCTGGAAAGGGATTAAAAACCCCGGAGAGCCAGTCAGCAGACTGTAGGGGCTGCTGGGCTCTACAGGGCGGTTCTAAAGCCGGTGCCGGTCCGGCGACACTGAGAGGTGTTTAGCGAGGGGGCTTAAGGTGCAAAGGGTACGATATTGAATGCATGTACTCCGAAGATACAAGGAGTAGGTAGCCACTCGTCAAACTACTTACCCGCCTTAGCCACGAACTGTTATGCTTGCCTTCGAGTCCTGTTGGGGTCCCTGAGCGGTCGAAATGCAACTTGGGCAAGCAAGGGCAGGGACTGCAGCTCGAGGTTTGGGTTGAGTCTATTGGCATTCTACCGGATGGCCGTCTGTGGCCGGAACTATCGACAACACAGACAAAGGACCTGCAAAAATGGCAGTGAGATAGTCATGCAGGAGAGCGGGGTAGTCACTCGGTGGGGTGGTACACCGTAGTATTGGCACCTCGGGGTGGTGATGGGGGATCAACGCAGGCACCAGAAATACAGAGCGCAGAAGGCAAACGCGGCAGTGGAGGTAATAAGGAGGCTAAGCAGGCTCCCCGCGCTGGGGAAGAAGAGGATCGTGACACAGCAGATCCTGCCGATACTCACGTATGGCTGCGAACTCTACCCCGTCCCTAGTGAACAGCAGCGGCGACTGGCCGCGGGTATTAAGCGATGGGTGGTAGGGGTGTACCACCGGTACCGTGGGAGCAACGAGAGGAAGTTGAAGAGTTGACTGGCATAGCAGAGATAGGAAGGTTGATGTAAAACAAAAGAGTGAAATGAGCAGCGTCTGTGTATGGAGGACACCTACCAGAGCTACGAAAAGTGGCGGAACTGATTTTGAGGGAGTGGATAGAAGGGGATAGTGAACTATGATGGATGGAAGGCAGCCCGGAGGACGGAGTGTTGCGGATAGAAGAGCTGGACATGGACAGGGTGGAGGAGTAGTCTGACGGGAGTAGGATAGGGGAGAGAGCAGCGAGGGCGACGAGGTGTCGTCGAGGACAGTGGCTCAGCACTTAGGGACGATGGCTACGATTGCTGATGCTGAGGCCCTTGTTATTTTTTCTTCGTGGGACACGTGCGATATGGTGGCGCTTGATAGCCAAGGGGTGATACAGCGCATCCACAGTCTAACACTACAGGCGCCGCGGCCGTGGATCGAGGAGCGGTTGGCGGGACAGATGGCGGAAAGACCAAGAGTACGGTACTGATGTGGGTGAAGGGACATGACGGAGTGGAGGGGAATGAGGCGCCGGATGGCAGGACGGAGAGGGAGGTATGGATGGGAGAGCGGATACACTGGCCTGACATAGTGACACCGGCTGACATTCGACAGGCTTTCCCGCTGCACTCCAAGGCACTGGGTCACCCGAGGTGGACTGGAGTGGCATTGTGGGGCCTCACATATCTGATCACAGACAAAGGGCCCCAGCGGCAGCAGTGGCTGAAGGAGATAGGAAAAGTGGAAGACCCGAGTGTGTTTGTGGCGGGTGGACTCCGCAGAATGCGGCTCACCTTACACATGCCCGTGGGTGGGAGATAGCATTGGAAGATCGTGGGAGCAAGCGAGCAGGGACGAGGAGTGATGCACGGCGGTGGCGAGGTTTGTGTTGTAGCGAAGGGGGACGGGTGTGTAGATAGAATCGGAGTCCATGTATTCGATCTCCGTGCTGCTGGCATGTGAGGCTCCACCGGGTAACTCCCATCGTATTCACGACCCCTCAGGCCCTCAGTGCCGCGCCTCGCCTCATGCTTCATGATTTTTCCGACACCACCTAGTCCACTGTAACCAGGATGGGTCTTCGAACCTGCCTGACTCCTTCCATGTCCTCGCCAGGATGAGTTCGAACCCAAGCGGATAGGGTGATATCATGGGCCTACGCTACCGCCCCGATATCCCTTGCTCTCTGGAGGCCTCGCCCACTCGCTACCGCCCCTCTATAAGAACTGTATGTACACGAGGGGTGATCTGTCATCCTAGCTAGCACTTGCACGAATGGGCTGGGTCGTCATCCCAGTAGCTAGGACGTCGGTTAGTTTCCAGGAGCGAACCAGGTGGTACGGTACTGTCTTTTCCCTCTTCAGTGTACGAGTTACCCCTTACACTGCTTCCCACCCCGCTCTTTGACAGTCCTTCTGTCCTCGGCAATTCTTAGGAGACTCTTTTCATCCATCCATCATATGCTGTTTATCTAATCTCCCAGCCCCAGCCCCAGCAAGCCTCTCCAACCCTCCATTCACATGGCTATCATTAGGTGACATTTGCTGAAAAAAAAAATGTCACCTAACGGGTATACGAGTGCTGAGCTAAGGCTCAAACACATGGAGAAGCATTTTAAGCCATATACTCGATGGGGGGATGCTGCCAGTGACGAAGAGGTGGGGGGGTATGGATTGGGGTTGAGAGGGGGATAAATGAGGAAGATTTGGTTGATTCCATGCCGGCACTCGGGGTTGGTCATTTTGCGGAGGTTCGTACCCTATGCTAGTTGGCTCCATCGTTCTACCATTTTGTATGCTCGTCATGTTAATGTTCATTTCATATCGATATAAATGCTTGGCTGAGTCCCCTAACGGCCATAGAGGGGTGTTATCATAGTGGAAGGTTGGCGGGGGGTATTGGGTTAATTTTAATTTTGTTGGGATGTGAGGGTAACTATGTTGTACAGAAGAGAGCTGGTTCAGTTCTTGGCATGGAACTTTGTTATGCACAAGTGACGAACAGTCTGGTTGGCACGACCCTCCTCCGATGCGAGACTGGTTCCATAGTTGGTATAGCTGGTATCCATCCGCATGAGCATGATAAATCACGAGATGTGCTGGATCCCGGGGCCGTCATTAGCCAGTGGCAAGTCACTACGGTAGTGAGTGTCAAATGCCTGTTGCGATACCTACCACAAATGAACTGACGGTAGGCACTGCGCAGTAGTACAGATAAGTTCTTTACTTTACGGCGTTATTTTATCAATTGAGGTAATTGTCTCAAATATGACTTGGTAGGCTAGGTAGAGAGCAGGGTCGGCGGGTATCCATCCATTTCCAGTTTCAAAATGAAAACTCCAGTACAGATGATTCGCTCTCAAGGTAGAAGAAGCCTGGGCCTCCCTGCTTTGAAACTGGGGTATATAACTCGTTTTGCTATTTTATATTTTTATTCGGAAAAGTCAGAAGTTTATTCTTCCCTTGATGGGCATATGGATGGATGGATGGCCCAGGCCTCGAGCTCGGGAAAGGTAATAAATATTCTTGCTCGTGTCAGTCGTAGAATGGGAATTCTGGCTCTGGGGGGACGTACAAATAGAGCTATGTAACTACAGAGAAGGAAATTTGTGACATGATACTTCTTTCATCGTCCTCT
>Ga0307514_10006582_pt1 | contig 10087 bp, 13 predicted proteins | sample 16_EM_MG_FD_203088 | JGI IMG/M metagenome (GOLD analysis project Ga0307514, IMG submission 203088) | Populus trichocarpa ectomycorrhiza microbial communities from riparian zone in the Pacific Northwest, United States - 16_EM | ecosystem: Host-associated > Plants > Roots > Unclassified | place...
CGGAACTGGACTCGCGGAGTGACAAAAATCGGCACCGGTTACGTACAGCGAGTATCTGGCCTTGGGTGAGCTTTCCCTCCTTTACGAGTAAACCAAGTTGGGTCATGTTTTGGTGTAACCATTGGGCAAGCTGATCGCCGGTCAATGGAGCACCGTTCTGACCCTTTAACGCCTTCCCCAAGGCAGATATTATGTTCGCGGTTTCATTGGTGGACTCTGTTTTTGTTTGGGGCTGGGCGGAGGCCATGGTGACGGAAATGGGGGGGGACGACGGGGCGACTATCGGTCGCATGTTGCTCGCTTACTCGTACGATTCCCACGCTTGCTACGTCTCGCGGTTTTCAACCTTACCGCTCCTTCGGGAGAGACAATGGGTTTAGGCCCTGATCAGGTCCGCCGATTTCAAAACCGCCGCCCGCTAAAATCCTGTCTCCGCCATTAGAAAACCCACAGGATTTTGATTTGAAGGGCGGCGGTTTTGGCACCGGCGGACCTGATCAGGGCCTTACAGCCCTTCCGGATGTAGAGGATTGTATCATATACCGTTGATGACGGAGCCTGCCGTCATCTTTGCGTTGACTGTTTGTGAGATAATAAGGTTCCTGATACGACCAAGGGAGGAACTGGCGGCCGTGAGCGTCCCCCAAAGCGAGCCTGTGAATACGAGCTAACCGCCTGCAGACCCTTTTGCCGCCGAGTGGGTTTGCGTATCCTCAGCTTACGCTCGGCCCTCGTTTACGCATGGCTCTGATCCGCTCGGCATTGAGATTAGGCGTATTGTCGGCTTGCGATGACCTTCGGATAAAATACGGGCTTCTCGGGTGGCCGACTCTGTGGTGAGGATCCGCGACCATTGTAGCGTCATCAACATCGATTGACCACCCAAGGATCGTTTACACAGGATGCGAAACGCTCTAGCAAAGGTCTACTCTCTGTTCCAAAAATAAGCTAGTGAGTAATGGGATATGTGTAATTGTCGAGTAGAAATCCGGAGCTTTGTCCGGGCTGCGGATGTCCGATGTGGGTTTCGGCAGAGAAACGCGTCAACTCGACTCACTCTCATTTCTCGATGGAATACTTGTGTCAAAGCATCCGATACCATCAATTGGTTATAAACTCCCCCCTCCCTTGTGCTGACCCGCCCTCCGCTGACATTTTCCCCGCCGTCAGCGACTGAGTGTTCCTCCCTCCACCTCCCCCTACCATAATGAACACCGAGGACCTCGAGAAACAGCCAACGGCGTCGGTGTCCTCCAATGACCCTGTCAAGGATAAGAAAGCCAACAGGCAAGCGCTCAAACAGGCACAAAGGTCCCGAATTATCATAATGACCTGATTTGTTTCGTTTCAGCGCGCTCTCCAAGTTCAACTTCTTACATCTTGGCTACCGCAATCCTCCACCTCCCAAGGCGTCGCTAGATGAGGCCGACATCATCCCCGAGGTCAACGCAAATTGGCTAAGCATCCTCACTTTCGAATGGATTGGCCCCCTCATGCGACTCGGATACTCTCGTCCTCTTGAAGCCACGGATCTCTACAAGTTACAAGACGATCGTTCCTCTGGGTTCATCGCGGAGAAGATCATTCGCTCCTTCGAGGAACGCCAGAAGAAAGCCGCAGAATACAACTCCAGGCTGGCCAATGGCGAAATCTCCCCCGGCCTGAAGGGTATCTGGTGGTCAATCAGACGTCAACGCCAAGAGCGCGAGAGGGAATGGAGAGAGAAAACGGGCAAGAAGAAGGCTAGTTTTGCGATGGCCGTTAACGACAGTGTTTTCTTCTTTTTCTGGAGTGCTGGTCTCTTGCGTCTCATTTCCGACGTGGCCCTGATCACCAGCCCTCTACTTGTCAAGGTAATTTATTTCCCTTCTCCTTCCCACACACAAGCCCTGACATCTCTACCAGGCTATCATTCGTTTTGCCCAAAGTTCCTATGTAAACCACCGTACTGGAGAGCCCGTCCCTCCAATCAAGGACGGTATCGGTCTCGCGCTCGGTCTCTTTTTCCTTCAGTGTCTAGCCTCCTTCTGCATGAACCACTCTTTCTACCGCGCCATGGGCACCGGTGTCCTGTTGCGTGCCGGATTGATCACCGCCATCTACAACAGGGCCCTTACACTCACTACTCGCGCTCGACACACCCACTCCAATGGAAAATTGGTCAACCACATCTCCACTGACGTTTCACGTATCGACTTCGCTGCAAATTTCTTCCACGCCGGTTGGACCGCTCCAGTCCAGTTGATCATCTGTATGATCATCCTCTTGGTCAACTTGGGTCCAAGTGCTCTGGCCGGTCTCGCCGTCTTCCTCGTCATCGTACCGATGCAAGCCAGGTTCATGCGTCTCATGCTTCGTTTCCGCCAGAAGACTATGGTTTTCACCGATAAGCGCGCCAAACTTCTCCAGGAACTCCTTTCCAGTATCAAGATAATCAAATTCTTTGCCTGGGAAGATCCTTATCTCGCAAAGATCCACCAAGTTCGGGGCTCGGAGACTAAGTGCGTGTCCCTTGATCTAGGCACCAAGAGTAACGTGTACTTATGCTTTCTCAGGAACATTCGTACCATCGTCATCCTCCGGGCAGGTATCACATCCATCGGAATTTCGCTACCCGTCCTGGCCAGTGTCCTCGCCTTCGTCGTCTATGGAATTAATCATTCGCTTGACCCCGCAATCATCTTTACCTCATTGACTTTGTTCAACATGCTTCGTATGCCTCTGATGTTCTTCCGTAAGCCCTTTCCCCCTCTTACGCGCGTTATGCGCTGTATCTGATCTTGGCCCCCGATAGCTGCCGCGTTGAGCACCGGTGTCGACGCCTACAACGCTCTCGGTCGCATCCAGCAAGTGTTCGAAGCCGAAACTTTACCCGATGAACAGATGAAGAATTTCGAGCTCGAAAACGCTCTCGAGTTGGATGACGCTTCCTTTACCTGGGACGCCCCTCCTCCAGAACCAGTGGGCGGAAAGGGCAAAGGCAAGGGAAAGGCGGCAAAGGACCAAAAAAAAGACAAGAATGACAAGAGGAAGTCTGGAACAGGTACCCAAGCGACACTCACCCCTACATCTGGTTCTGCCCCTGGTTCTGCTCGAGTTTCTACCTCCCAAGAGACGGAGAAAACCGAGAAGGTGTTCAAGTTCCAGAGGACCAGCTTGAAGATCCCAAAGGGACAAGTCGTTGCGGTTGTCGGTCCGGTCGGTTCGGGCAAGTCCTCACTCCTCCAAGGCTTGATTGGGGAAATGAGGAGGGAGACCGGTTCTGTCAAGTTCGGTGGATCGGTTTCCTATTGCCCTCAGACCGCATGGATTCAGGTACCTATCCTTTCATCTTGTGCAGCGTTTAAACCCTACTAAACCGATTACAGAACGCTACCATCCGCGAGAATGTTTGCTTCGGTCGGCCTTTTGATTCTGATAGGTACTGGCAAGCAATTTCTGACTCGTGCCTGGTTGCCGACTTGAACCTTTTCCCCAATGGTGATCTTACGGAGGTCGGTGAACGCGGTATATCCTTGTCTGGTGGTCAGAAGCAACGCATCAGTATTTGCCGAGCTATTTACTGCGGTGCCGATGTTCAAATTTTTGACGTGAGTACTTCTGAGGCCGTTCCCTACGGGTGGCTGACAATGAATCTTCAGGATCCGCTGTCTGCTCTCGACGCGCACGTCGGAAAGTCCGTGTTTCAGCGGGTATTTCTGAATAACCCTGAAGGCCGAACCAAGATCCTCGTCACCCACGCTTTGCACTTCCTTCCCCACGTCGACTACATATATACGATCGCCGACGGTCAGATCATGGAGCGTGGAACCTATCCTGAGCTCATGGCCAACCACGGTGTCTTCTCAAAATTCGTAAAAGAATTCGGCTCAAAGGAGGAGGAAAAAGAAAAAGAAGATGCCGATGAAATCGCAGGTCAAGTCGAGGCGGAGAAAGAAGGCAAAGGTGAAAAGGGTCCCAACACGGTCGCTGTCCTCAAGGAGCAGTACGAAAAGGGAAAGACGATCATGCAAGACGAAGAAAGGAGCGTTGGCGCGGTCACCTGGAAGGTCTACAAGACGTACCTCGCCGCCGGAAATGGTCACATCCTGGTCCCCGCTCTCCTGCTTTCCCTCGTGTTAGTCCAGGGTGCTCAGGTCTTGTCCAGTTATTGGCTCGTGTTTTGGCAAGAACAAGAATTCAACCGACCCGCAGCATTCTACGTACGTGATTGTATCTTCTCTTTTTCTAGTTGTCCACCCTGACACACTTCATTAGATGGGGATTTATGCCCTTCTGGGAGTCTCTTTGACCATGACGTTCTTTGCCTCCGGATCAACTATCGGTCTCTTAACATACTTCGCGTCAAAAACCCTCCATCGTCGAGCAATCACCACCGTTATGCACGCCCCCATGAGCTTCTTCGAGACCACCCCCCTCGGACGAATCATGAACAGGTTCTCCAAAGACATCGACACCGTTGACAACACCGTTGCGGATTCGTTCCGAATGTTCTCGATGACGTTTGCGAACATCATCGGAGCCTTCGTGTTGATCGCGATCATTATCCCCTGGTTCTTGATTGCGGTCGCCGTCGTCATGGTTGTGTACTACACTTTCGCGTTGTATTATCGGGCTAGTGCGCGAGAGTTGAAGCGGTTGGATGCTATCCTCCGGTCATCATTGTATGCTCATTTCTCGGAGTCGCTCTCCGGCCTAGCCACCATCCGAGCATATGGCGAAACCGAACGGTTCCGAAAGGAGAGTGAGGACCGGGTGAACATCGAAAACAGGTTTGCCTATGCCTATGCCAAATCTTGTGTGAGACGCTGACCCCCCTGCTCCAGGGCTTATTGGTTAACGATCACGAATCAACGCTGGCTAGGTGTCCGGGTTGATATACTCGGTCTACTTCTCACTTTTGTCGTCGCCGTCCTTACTGTTGCCGCCCGGTTCAGCATCTCCCCTTCTCAGACCGGTGTGACGCTCAGTTACATCATCGGCCTCCAACAATCCTTCGGATGGCTGGTTCGTCAAATCGCCGAATTGGAGAACGACATGAACTCTGTCGAGCGCGTCATCCACTACGCGAAGAACCTCGAGCAGGAGGCTCCGCACGAGATTCCGGAGAGGAAACCGAAGGCACCTTGGCCTGCTGAGGGACGTGTTGAGATCAAGGACGTGTTTTTGAAATACCGTCCGGAGTTGCCCGATGTTTTGAGAGGGTTGACTATGGATGTGGCTCCGGGAGAGAAGGTTGGCATTGTCGGAAGGACGGGAGCTGGAAAGTCGTCAATCATGACGGCTCTGTATCGACTCGTGGAGTTGTCTGCTGGGTCTGTTCTGATCGATGGTGTGGATATCTCCACGATTGGTTTGAAGGACCTGAGGAGCGCATTGGCTATTATCCCCCAGGATCCGGTACGTAATACTCCTTTGATCTTTCACAGCCTAATTTTGCTGACCAACCGGCATTTGTAGCTGTTGTTCTCCGGCACGTTGCGGTCCAACTTGGATCCCTTTGACCAATTCGACGACGCTACACTCTGGGACGCCCTCAAGCGGTCGTATCTTGTGGAGAACGCGAAACCACAAGACGGGACGGAAGAGGGAGAGCCGGAAGCTGTTTCCGGCAGATTCAACCTCGATACCGTTATCGAGGACGAGGGGAGCAATTTGTCTGTTGGTCAACGTTCGTTGGTTTCCCTGGCTAGGGCTTTGGTGAAGGACTCGAAAGTCTTGATCTTAGACGAAGCTACCGGTACGACTAATCTAGCCGCTATCAGGATGACATCTGACTCGCTTTCCACTGCAGCTTCCGTCGATTACGAAACGGACAGGAAGATCCAAGATACCATTGCTACCGAGTTCGAAGACCGCACCATTTTATGTATCGCCCGTAAGTTCCCGGATCCTTGAACCGTCGAGAATACGAAAGACGGGATTTATTAACGTTTCACGGCTTTGCAGATCGACTCCAAACCATTATTGGTTACGATAGGATCTGCGTCATGGACGCTGGCCGCATCGCTGAATTCGATACCCCGACGAGGTTGTACAGCATGGAAGACGGTATCTTCCGTGGTATGTGCGACCGTTCAAGTATTTCTCTTGAAGATATTCGAAGAGCTGCCAAGGTACGGGAAACGTAAAGACTTTTCCGCCTTGAGACTTTGGACACTACGAGTTTCGACCGTTAAATAGACCCTTATAATGAGATTCACGTATACACGTTTTTTGCACGATTTCATGTGATGACTCCTTTTACCCTTTTCCAGCTCATAGATTTGCAGAGATGGCTCGTAGCATAGTTTCTTGGAAGATACATATCCCCTCGTTATATTGTACTAGTTGACGATCTATAATACAACCCTCCGCAAAACTTAAACCAATCTCTTCCCCGCAATCGAGCTACCGAGCGCCTGGGGACGTACAAGTAACACTCCCCTCGTTAGTAACCCCTCCGAGTTTCGGATGGAAACACACTGGGTCTACGAACTATATACGTACGCCGCGACGTGATAAATTGTGAGCGTTAGGGTGGGGAAGCACGAATGTCTTCCTCCACCCTACTGCAAGTTCAACTTGTGATGTCAGTGGTTGAACATGGTTGAATATTGAGTATGCAAGAGGCGCACCCTGCAGAACGACTCTCTACGTCTTCTTTCTTCTTCCCCTGTACTTCACCCAGCACAGCACCACCGAGCGTGAACGTCGAACGAGGTACTATGGCTATCGTTATCGTCGGCTCCATCGTTCTCGACCTTGTCCTGGTTCACAGCGACTCCCTCTTTCTTGCTACAGGTTGAGCAAGAGAGTACTGATCGGGAGGAGCAATGCAGAAGTCACTCCCTGACAGGCGATCGTCTTCGAGTAAGGGAAATGGTGAAGTTCTTGACGAGCTGAAACCGGCGGGGGTTCCAGGTGAACTAACCCCGAGCGGGCACTCCGCCAGTCCCCTGGGATTCGACACGGCTTCGCGAGGCCATTGCGACACAAGAGGAAGACTCCCGTAGACTGGAACTGGCGTTGATTGTAAGTAGAATCTTGCCTTACAATGCGAGCACGCCTAATGGACAAGTAGCACGCATATGAGAACCTGCAATTTAGCGATGCACGGCTACCACAGACGCTTCAAATGGAGGAAGGCTCTTGCTGACATCTGACAGAAGCTTCGCGCAAAATTCTTCTTGCGGAAGTCTTGTGCCACACCTCTGGGCTGAAGGCACGGGTGGCTTCTTCCTTGAAGTCGACCACGGCAATGGCAAGAAGAGCCTTTTCTTGGTCACCGCGTCTTCCCTCAATCTGACAACAGCCATTTCGAGCACAGGTCGAAGAGTCAGCCACGGCGCGATGTCCTTCTCCTGGGTGAATCATCCTTCTGGAAGAACAGGACACCATCAATCACCAAGTCGTGAAAAGTCCGGCATGATCTTGCGACACTAGGGATCGGTGGGTAAAGTTGTAACGCTTCCTCGATGGGCTATCGCTTCCTCGTACGGACCTTATAGTTAAGTACAACGTTGTACATAGCTTTTACTGGGATATCCTCGTCGCGCTGATTTGGTCTCTGTGTGGGTGGACGATCGGAACTGTTTATAATCCGAAGATTGTGAGATAGGAACACGAGAAAAAAATCAATGACCAGAACCAGCATATGATTAGTTCACTCGTGTTGCGCGTCCAGCCTGGTGAAGACCACCGCGTGATGTCACAAGGTAAAAATTGTCAACATCAGACTCGATTGTCTTCACGACCCCTTTCCCCACAAAAATGACCACGGGGAGACGAGAGTTGGCTCGTTGTGTTCGACGGGTTGGCTCAATTTGGACGCGGGGAGGTCGTAGGTCGACGGCAGAAGCATGACGGTCGGGTTTCGTCCGGAGTTCCACAACCAGATGACATCCAATCCGAGACCGCGGTTGTTGTAGACGACACTCGTTTCGCTTGCGTATCGGTTCACCGTCACAATAGCCATCGGCACCTCATTCCCCCGTTACCGATCTCCGCGTCCGAGTGATCTCATCGAATCAACGTGCGGTTTTCCTAATCTCTTTCGACATCCGCCTCGTTGCCATGGCCGAGGAGGAAGACTGCGTCCTCCAACTCCCCGTCCTGCTTGCCCCTCCTCCCAGCTCTGTCAAAAAGTACCAGTCCCTAATCGAGGCTGACTACAACTACCCACCCTCCCGGCGTGGCAATGTGTTCGACTTGCAAAACGCTGTCCTCGACGCGGTTAGTAATCTAGCATCAACACTCGAAATCCCTTCGGACGGCTTGGAAGTGGCCGTGTACGAGGTACGACGAATGCCACTTCATCTGAGCCACTTTCATCCCACTTTTCCTACAGTTAAACCGGCCCCGTCCATCCACCGACGGAACCACGGAAAACATGGATGACGCATACGGTTTCATCAACAAGGATTACCTGAAAAAAAAGGCGGTCCTCCTGGGCCCCCGTCGACTTTTGAAGGGGGTGAAATTGGAGAATGTGATTGCTGCACTGAGTGGGTCTACAGGCTCATTTGATCCATATAGCGTCACCTATAACGAATACTAAGCTATTGTGCGTCCTGTTCCCTCAACCCCGTCGCTTGCCACAGTGTATGAGGAGAATGCACAAATCCGTCAGTCCATTCCCCCCTAAATGCGTTCTTTAATAATGTAAGCCCCTCAGGTCGTGAAGAAATTGCTGCTGCCGCTCGACAACGGGACTCCCCTTCGGCTGGCGCCTCTCTCACGCAACGTATCCTAATCCAGAAGTCGATCCGTCCTGATGCTGTGTACAACCATCGACCTGCCGACCTGACTCCTCCGCCAATCACCCTTTATCACCCGGTGTTCGCCAAGTTCCTCCAGTTGATGGAAAAACCTCAAGAACCCACGCATGAAGAGCTTGAACAAGCGCAGATATTCATCATCGCCGCCTCAGATTATTACAGAGATGAAGCCGAACGAGTTGTACGCTTGTCGTCCATCATGAAGACGGGAGTGCACAACGACATCCTTGGAATGAGAACACTCTCCTACGTATCCAGTCAATTCACATCAGATGGTGTTGTATTCTCAAGGGAAGCGCCGGGTGGTTTCTCGACCATTGTTGCAATAATAGAGGTCAAGTCCGAGATCGGGGAGGGTGGTAGCGATCCGATCGCCCAGGCCGAGTGCGCATACGTGGCCGCATACTCTTCCGACGAGGTATTTCGCTCGTTGTGCAGTGCGTTCTAATGCTGATACCTCGATTATAGGCTCGGCATATCCGGGGAGCATGTTGCTGTCCAGCACTCATCATAGGCATTCCAGGCCCAAATATCATCGTTGGCGGCGCAGTCTTCGCTGACAAGATTATCACACAAACGCTCACGGACTACATCTCCGTCATCCCCCGCCCAAACCAGAAGTGGCGTTCACCTCTTGACGATGCAGCCTACCGTGTCGCGCACCTCTTCCGCGCGTTGAAGGAGTGTATCAGCGACCTCGATACATACTACTCACAGTTGGTATTGAAAATATCTCCTCCCCCTCCGTTACCGGCCGCTGGTGTCACAGGTGGACGAGACCATGTTCGCACTTCCGCTGGAACCGCTTGTACTCCGCCACCGCCCCCTATCATCGGCCCTCACTTCACCACATATAACAGTGAAGGCAAGAAGGTCGTACTAACGTACCAGGCGCGCCTACTGTCATCCATCTCTATGAAGGCGGTCTTTGTTGCAGAGGCCAAGAGCGAGTCGGAGACGGTAAAGGTCGTCGTAAAGTTTGCACACACATACAACGAAGACGCACACGAGCTCCTCGCGAACTTGAAACCATCTCAAGCACCGAAGTTGCGGTATTGTAAATTCGAACTTACTGTCGGCATGTGGGCTGTTGTGATGGACTACGTGGAGGGTCCAGGGGCTGACGGTATTTTGACGGGGACTGACCTTACCGAGTCGCTCCGGGTCGCGCTCAAGAAATTGCACAGCGGCGGGTTCGTATTCGGTGACTTGCGATCGCCAAATGTATTGGTTGTGGGCAAGAAGGTTATGCTGATAGACTTTGACTGGTGTGGGAAGGTCGGCACGGCACGGTATCCCAGTGATATTATGCTAACGGATGGTATGTG
>Ga0307514_10006583_pt1 | contig 10086 bp, 8 predicted proteins | sample 16_EM_MG_FD_203088 | JGI IMG/M metagenome (GOLD analysis project Ga0307514, IMG submission 203088) | Populus trichocarpa ectomycorrhiza microbial communities from riparian zone in the Pacific Northwest, United States - 16_EM | ecosystem: Host-associated > Plants > Roots > Unclassified | place...
TAGAGGTTTTGTATGAAATCACGTGAATGCCGCTCTGTGGCATGAAATCTATGGAGTGGAGAATTGCTTTGAGATAAACTAGGTATACATGATGCCCTTGGGTGTTGATGTTTCCCAATAAACCACGGTGTTACTTTATCCATACCTGTAGCATTAGTACATACTGCTACTGTCATCCGGTGCTTGCTTTGCTTTCCACCCTTCCATAGCTGTGTTGCTAAAGATCGATCAGGTAAGAGTTGGTAAAAGAATGCCGTTTCATCCATGTTGTAAATATTACCCAATAAAGCCTTAAGATGATTGCTACCTTTTCCTTAATCAAGTCACCATTCATTGGAATTTGCCTCTCGAAGCGAAGAAAGAAACCAATCATAAAGAACGGCATCTAATTCTGGGTATTGAACTCGTCGAACTCGCTTTAGATCGCTTGCCAAAAGGACTTTGGCTGCCTCAGGGAGTGGTGGGTCATCGCGATATCGTTTCAGAATACCTATATATTTTTATAGTAGCCTTCCAAACTCACACCAAGTTAATAGGAAATAAATCATACAAGAGATTGTAGATTGATTAATTTGCTTCTTGAACTTATCGTTAAATCACTGTGCCAACGGCTGCTGTGCTGCTTTTGGGTTCGCTTCGGCTTGAGAATATAGTCAAAAACGCACACTTTCTGTTGCATCAATCTCTCGATGTCGGGCTGCTTTCGGCTCTGCTCTCGAAGTTATATCCATTGTGGATATCCGTAACTTTGTTGTAGAGATTGAATTCCTTTCTCCGCACACTGCAAATTTTCACGTTTAGGTGGGGTCAGCCCCCATGCCACTATGCTATAGGTAGGTATGCAGGGAAAATTGTTAGTACTTACCGGGTTTGGGACTGGCAAAATGCTATGCATGCTAATAGAGAATTATGCTATTCTAGTCATAGTACCAAATTCGGGTCGGTATCCTCAATGCTAATAGGGAGGTTATACACATATAGAGTATGCTACTATAGAGCTTAGACTATAGTATGTATCCTCTCCCTCTGACCCAAACTTAATTTTCAGTGTATCCTCTGCTCTACTAGCTTCGCCCCAGAATTCATCAGGAGATACCGTACCTCAGCTCCAGCAGCCCATGCGATGTGCTATCTGCTGTGAGGATGTCTGGGTGTGGCACGGGGTGGTAGTGTAGATCGGTGCACCACACCATTGGAACTAGGCCGCTATCAATGTACCTTCAGCTAAGGCTTCGTGTGCATGTATACCAAAGGCCTCAGGGATTGACAGGTGAATCTCTTCAGATTTATTCTGCTGCCTCTGCCTCTCCCACTTTGTCCCCACTGGTATGCTTGACCTCAAATCCTCGCTGAAGGCACATAGGGACGAGAGTACGTCCACTACCACTACCGCGGGCTCACATGCCACGGGGAAAAGAGGAGGCGGCACGATGGACACCATAACCGATTTCTTATATTGGGACCAAGTGGGGGATATTTGTATATATACCTTTCCTTTGTATTGCGCATGGTTGGCAGATTAACTTGCCTTCCCTTGAATTCTAGGTGGCTCGTCATACCTCTCCTAACAGCCTTTTGTGAGGCACGTGCTGGGATTTTTTCCAGACTGCTCAGGATTTACAAATAAATATACGGCATCCTCTTTTCGAGTGTACTGCCGTGTTTGTATTTCTCAAGATATCTGGTAGGGATTACGCCTCAGAGAAAAAATGCAAAATGCATGGCTCTGAGTACAGGCAAACCTGAAGTGCAGAAATCAGGCAAATCTCTTCACCATAGCTACCGTAGGTTTCACTATAGAAAGGATCACGTGAGCCAAGAAGAGCGGGGTGAGAGAAAAAATTACTGTATATATTGGCATTCTGTACATACCTTTCCAACGATCGCTCAATCTACCTATCAGGTCTACATATCTGTCTGCCTATCTACCTATACTAGATCTCTACCTATCAGTTCTACATATCTGTCAGTCTATCTACCTATACTTGATCGATCGCTATGCCTCCACAACGCAGATTTGGACGTACTGCATTAGAAAAATGGAAAATCTGTCAGGCTCGACAACAACCAGACCAGCAAGCCGGAGAGATGAAATTAAAGGAGTCTAATCAATTGCTTTGACAGACGCTCTTAATATCTCTTATCAGCGGTTCTACAGCTTACTTTTCTCTAAGATCTCACACATTACTTTCACGCTCTTCCAGTTTCTTCTCTTCCACAAGTACCTGGGTCTTCTTCCCTCATTATTTCTGATTTTGCAAAATCTTTGTCTAATACTCATCGGTCTCTCAACCAGTATCTAGAGAAGCAATCCAGTCTGGATAGCTGGATTTACCCATGCTCTTATGTTTTTGGTACGTCGAAACTAATATGTAAGATCTTGGAGAAAAGTAAGAGCTGTAGAACCGCTGATAAGAGATGTTAGGAGCGTCTGTCAAAGCAATTGATTAGCTTACAAAACTCCTCTAACTTCATCTCTCTGGCTTGCTGGCCTGGTTGTTGTCGAGCCTGACAGATTTTCCATTTTTCTAATGCAGTACGTCCAAATCTGCGTTGTGGAGGCATAGCGATCGATCTAGTATAGGTAGATAGGCTGACAGATATGTAGAACTGATAGGTAGATTGAGCAACTGTTGGAAAGGTATGTACAGAATGCCACATAGAGTAACTCTTCCTCTCACACCACTTTTCTTGGCTCACGTAATCCAGGCTATAGTGAAGAGATTTGCCGGATTTCTAGCCAGGTTTGCCTGTAGTGTCACAGATCCTGCTACCGAATAATACTGACGGGTTATGCTATTGTCAGAAAAACGTTTACATAGTATAAAGTAATTTTAATAAAGCTCAGGCTTGATACAATGGTCTTATTATTAAATATACCCAAAAGTGCTTTCCGGAAGTGCGCCATATCCCAGAGAAATAACCTATGACGAGACACCACACCTTAGCCACGCTATCTATGATATCCTCTCCTTCTCGTCCCAGGGCTACTGCTAGGTCGAGGAGCAGATACCAACACTGTGAGTGACACGTACCATACACTACCAGGATGTGGATCAGTCTGTTATTTATGCAGTTTCGGGGGTTTCGCACCCAATAGGCAGGCTCAAATAGAGGAATTATATTGTAAATATATAGTAGTAAATTAGATAAAGCGCAGGAGGGCAAGTGCACGTTACTGCTTGCATGACCTGGAGAGTAATGCAGGGTATCACAGGATCGGTTTGGCTATAGGATATGTGAATAGATGTTGATGGAGGCTTAAATTACTTGATATTTGCATTCTGTGCCCACTATGCATGAAATTAGATGGCTATAGGGTGGGGGCATGACGTCACTCAATCCTAGTCAGAAAGACTTCTCTCACTTGTATGTATCAAGGTAGACCTGGAAACCTCATTTGAACCCCCGGCTAAGATGGGGCAATCAAATGCAAATCGAGTTCATACTCAATAAACAAGGTCGCCTGATAGGTCAGGTATGGACTAGATACTGGGTACCATGCTTTGTCAGCCTGGGTACGAGAGCGAGTCCCCATCGCCCCATCTATTCACATACCCTACAGCCAAACCGATCCTGTGATACCCTGTATTACTTTCCAAACCATGCAAGCAGTAACGCGCACTTGCCCTCATGCGCATTATTTAACAAACTGCTATATATTTACAATACAATTCCTCAATTTGAGCCTATTTGGGTGCCTGTTGAGTGCGAAACTGCCGAAACCGCATATATAACCGACTGATCCAATCCTGGTGGTGACCCTGATGTATGGTACGTACCACCCACAATGTTGATATCTACTCCTCGACCCGGAAGTAGCCTCCCCGTGTTCTCATTTCCAAGGTACACAACCACGGCTAATACAGTCCCGCAAACACCGTGACAAATAGTATTGATCGTTTCCGTTTGCATTGCATCTCAAAGCAACCTCTACACCTCCCCACTGCTCGTGGCCTTTTATTCACAAGTGGAGTCTCGGGATTTTTTCCGGACCCCTAGGCATTTCTGTTTGTGGATACATGCGATGGATGCGGAACAGTAGGAAATGTTCCATTTAAAGCAAAGAAGGAAGTACGGGCCTTACAACCAGCACCCGGCGAGTTCGCTCGTTCTGGTTAATATAATGGTACAAGCTCAGTTCGCGTTCAACGTGTAGATCCTATGCATCTACAGTTAGCTGGGTGTCTCACCGGGCCAAGGGATACTATATACCTATCCGAGGAGAGAAATATATTAAATTTGCACTAAATTTGCACTATATTACGTGAGCCATACTGGTTACTGAGAGTCAATATATTGAATCCATATTTAGCCAGTACACATACAACCAACAATGATAATCCAGCTGCACATAGAACCAACCAACAAAGTATGCATATCCTCCCGCCTATCCATCGAATAAGTGAGGATATTCACATTTAGAACTATAATTCAATTCCAATTATGGACACCAGTTCAGGGTAACCCATCCAAAAATTTTTGTCAGGACTTTAACCCCCCCAGAATCGAGTTACTCCATTGCTCCACAGCCTGCCCCAAACCCTGGGTTTGTTTAGAGGGGGTGGGCGAATTCTAGATGCGGAGGGCGGTAGTAACTACTGGAGGAGTCAAACCTCAATATTTCTAGCGTATCCCCGACAATAGAACTGTCTGAGAGGGGGATCTTGGGTAGGATGAGCCTAGAGATTTTTCGATGCAGTAAAAGGGTGAGGGTTACCCTGAGTTTGGTTCAAGCGTTTAATTTATTAGTGAAGGGTTTGGGTGACCGGAAAATATATAGGAAATCTGAAATTCAGGGTAAAGGCCCACCACTTGGGATTATTTCTTGTTAATGGGTGGCTTTGGAAAGGATAAACTTTATTTCCGAATTAATATTAGCCAAAGAAAGTAAGTAAGTCAGCTCCATTTCACAACAGCAAAGGCAGTCAACAAAGCAAATACTACGTCTTATACCAGTTTCCGCAACTGGTTACATATCCACCCATCCGTTAAATCTCCAATCCAGCCTATACCATCGTATTAAATAAAGCCTATTAAAGAGAATCATGACAAGTAATAAAGCCTACTAAAGAGAATCATATAACAATACCTAATAGAAAATGGCGAATGCCCATAAATAAATAACAAACCATGGTATCCTACAAATTTCCATCCCTACTGTTCATAATTACCTTTCCCTCCGCTAACTAAGTCTCAGGCTTGTAACCACACTTACTCAGAAGTGTGGGGGCCCCCTCCGGTAGTGGTTGTGGCCTGGGCATCCCGACCGGGTTTATTATGAACCATTGGGTTATTTCCGAGTGGAGCCTTCAGATTATACTCACCAGCGGTGCTGGTGGTGTTTGTGCCTGGTTTAGTTGGAGTAGAGTAGACATCGGGCTTAGTATATCCAGCGTTGAGGATGACTGGATCAACTCCGTGGTATCCAGAGTCCCGGGAAGCCCTCGAGGTACCGCTATAAGCAGTTGGAGTAGAGGTGAAGTCTTGCTGGAGTGGTGCTGGATGGTCCTTGACTGATGCCCTGCGAGCATGTGGAGACTTCCGGGTGATCCCCTGAGGCCTCGGCAAATTCCTCGACTCAGGGGAAGATCCAATTGAGAAGATATCACTCTGCCACCTATCGCCTGTCCTTGCCATGTCCTTGTACTCAGTAGCCTTAGTAGAGATACCACCTGGCAAAGCGATGTTCTTGAACCTATCGAGCGAGTCTTCCTTTGTAACCGCCACCTTCATCTCCTTATCGGCCACAACCTTCTGCGCCTGCTGCTTCTTTTTCAGGATCTCGGTTTGGAATGCAGTGACGTACCTCGAGAACACGTTTGGTGCGTTCTCTGGGTTATTGACAATCTCCTTCTTCGCCTTCTCTTGCTCCTGGTAGACTCGCCATGAGAATGCGTCCATCGTGGCAAAGTAGTCCTGAACTTGCTTAGCAGCAATCTTCTGGATGACTGGCCTCATGATCTGGAGGAGCAAAGGCTTCAGGATGCTAAAGAGCAACTTATGCCTGGACTGTTTGAGACTGACGGAAAGGTTGCTGATGGTAATATCAACCTTCTCGCACTTGAAGAAATGAGAACGATCATGCTTTGATGCAGTAGAGAGGTGGAGCCTAATCCCGAGGCCGGCGCCGCCCAGGAAGAAATCAGCAACACCAATATCAGTGAGGGAAGGGAATCCTGTCTTCTTCTTGATATAATAGCTGACATCCCTCAAGTCACACTGGATACCAGACAAGAAAACAGTGAATGACTGCCTGCTGGTATTGGAAGCAGTCTTACGCCCCCAGCGGAAGAACGAGTCGTTGCTAATCTCCAGAAGATTTGGCATCAAGTTGTCGGACTCAATGACCAAGTTCTCAATAACAGCATCGATCATTGGGTCACTGTACTCAATTCTAGGAACTGGCACGTAGCGAATATTCTCAAAAATGTCGGGGATGATCACTTGAGTAATGTCTTTAACCAAGTGCTTCTTGAACTTTGGTTTTCCATTCTCGTCAGTTCCAAGATCGTTGAACAGCTTCTGGAAGGAGTTTCCAAGCATCTCAGAGCCTGGGTCTTGGGCAAACTGGTCGAGAATGAACTTGGCTTCGTTGATAACACGGTCGGTATGGTCTCGGTAGCGCTCACGGAGCAAAAAGTGGCCATCATCGTAGAGTGTATTCCACTCATGGTCTGCGTCATCGGTCAAGATGTATCCCTGGGTCTTGAGGCACCTGCGGATATAAGAGTCCATCCGACGGAACCAACTCCTAAGCTCCGGATCCCTATCGGTATCACGGTAGATGTCGTTGATAGAGTCAATTAGATCATCCAGACTCGTGTAGTTGGCGAATCTCTCAATCAAGGTCTAAATCCCAAATTAGTACGAATCAAAAGACACAGGTTACACTACGACGAACCTTCAACTGATTCTCTGCCGCCTGGAGGTGATCATCCTTGCGGGCACCAGTTACCTGGGTTTTCCCTTCGCCAATAGCAGTCCCGGCATGGCCACGATAGTCCTCGGCAAGCCTCAGCAAGGTGTCAATTGCCTGCTGGTAGTCAGGGTGACCCTGAACCTCGACAATCACCTTCTTCAACCTCCAGATAGTTTGCTTGCGGCGATCTTCGTTAAACTTGTCGTTCATGTAATCCTTGGTGGAGGCCCACTGCGTCTTTGCGCGGTCCTGGTGCTCATCGGGGATGTTCTCGCGAGCGCGGTCACGGAGATGAGCAGTGCCGGCTTGAAGCCCAGAGCGTGCATCGACACCGCTATTTCGCTGATCACGGTCTGCACCATCTCGGGAATCCCGAGAATCTTCTGGATAAGCGGCTTTGGTGGCAGTACCAGCAGCCTCCCTAAGGTCTTCACGGTTAACTGGCTTATTGCGGGTGGCAGTCTGGCGGAATTGTTGTTTCAAGTTATCCTTGGAGAGATCTGGGACATCATGCCAGATGTTGTCTTGTGCAGGGTGATCAATTTGAGCGAGATCTTCTTCATTAGGATTCACTCGGGTGGCAGCCTTTTGAGCAGCATCGCCTGCAATGTCCCTGAGCAAGATCTGTGCATCATTGAGAAGTTTTCGGAATTGACTATTTTCAAAGTCAGGAAACAACTGCGGTAGAAGGGAATGAATGGGTGCTCGTCATACCCGTTACTGATGATCAGAGTACCAAGTGTCCTTAGACCCTCCAAGGCCTGCTGCCTGTCCTGCTGGGCAGTGTCCTTCGTCACCGGCAAGCCAGCATTCCCAGCAGTCCCTGGTGCCTGCCCCGCCATACTAAGCTGCTCGGTGTGCCAAATGAATTCCTGTAGTATCTGATCGTGGTTCTTGGTCAACAATAGCACCTTGGCCTGCTCGACAACATCCCTGAAGTCTTGAAGGAGACTCTTCCCCTCAGTAGACAGAGCATCATTGGGACTCGTGAGCTGTTTGCTGTTGGTAAACTGTGATGCGTGTTAGTTGTTGGCAAACCAATGCGGGGGAGAAAATGACATACTGAATTCAGGGCAACGTCAATTTGCTTATTTGAGGGTAACTTGTTATTGGCGAATGCATTGTAGATACCATATAACCGTAACTTATTTTCGATATCCCTGTCCCTGATTTGTGGATCAACTGGCCTGTTCACCTTCGAGCTCATTATGAATTATTAAGATGGGTGTATTGTTATTTCTGGTGCGTCTGTCAATAAGAATATGTATGTACTGCGTGTGGGTATCGTGATGTGTGTATGTTCGAGGATGCAATTGGGGAGTGAATTGCGGAGGGTCACAAGGCCTTATATGTGAACAGTGCAAAAGAAAGTTATGAACCAGAGTATAGCCACAAAACCGGTATCTTGACGCCCAACAAGCCCCCAAACAAGCCAGCAATGGTGGGTGTATGGAAGGAAAACCATGACGAAAGGATTGCGCTCGTTAACGCCAGGCTGCTGCTGCGGGATGTTAGCGAGATCGTAGAGGCCCAGACTAGCAAACCAATCAATTTCAAGACCCTCACAGACTACGCTCAAGTAGATAAATTTTGCACATTTCTTCACGCCCGCTAACCTCCCACTTTTATTTATGCCATCATACTCAGGGTAGGAAGCCGTGTAAGTAAGTAAGTAATGATCAGCAGTGCTGCATCTGATTTATGTGGCATGAACTACTGAACTGGATTGAAGGTATGGAGTAAAAAACTGGTTCTGACGGCTGTCATAATCTGATGCCGTGAAGCGTTGAAAGCTGGACAGGCGATTACGAAACAATGACGGTATTGACGTTGCCTACTTCCCAAAGCGGCACGTCAGCGGCGGCGCCAAGCTTTCTGTGATCGCCCATGATATACGGAGGATCGGTATCGAAGTACAGTATGCATTGCCTCAGATATACCCAGGTAGTAAAGTCCTGCACTGTCAATAGCTAGGTCTTTACTAAGTCTCTAATAGCACCACCCAGCAATCCAACCGCAGTCGTGGGCGGTATGGGGTGTACTCGGGATGCTGGCGGACTTTTGGTAAATTTCTACTCCTTTACAATGCTACACAACCACAATGGCCTCAACTAACATAGCATTGTGCTTCTATCGGTCCCCAGGCTTCAGCTTTCTTCCAGTGGTAAAATCATGACAAAATTACTAAAGACGTGGTCAGAAAAGTAGCAGGACTCTCTGGTACGTGTACTGTATTGTGCGTGCTGATAGCGTAGCCTTGAGTTCAGCTCCTGTACACATCGGAATAAACGTTTTTCCGGATCTCCAGAGGGGCCAGACTGCACACCCCAGTGTTTATGTCCGCGCACGTTAAACCTTGCGTAAGCCAACCCTTCACTTGCGGCAGATCAACCCCCGGCCCCCCCTCGCCCAACCTCCCAATGTCCTCGCCGGTCGAGAATCTCTCTCCGCTACCCAGCCCAGGTGTCAACCAACCAGCATTAGTGAGCTCCGCAGGTCCACTGATTGAGCGATGTTCCGTCTTACTCGAGGAGGTCCAGACGCTGCAGAAGTTCATCAAGGAGAACTATCTTCCAGAAATTGAGTTACGGGCCTTTAGGAGTCATGTTCAGAGCGAGCTACGGTTTTTGAAGAATGTGGGGTAAATACCAAAACATTACTCTTTGAGCTGGTTTACTGACTATTCGGCAGATTGGAGCTCGGTCTGGTGCTGGAGTGGAGGAAGAAAGAACTCAACATTCACTACGGTCTTCGAACTTGGGATACTTTGAGCTTGTTTGGGCTGCAGCGAAATCTGCAAATGGACTCTGCTCGATTCTTACACATGTCCATGAAACGGGGCTGAGACCTTCCATCAAGCAAGAGAAAGCAGTAAAGTCTGTCCAGGTCGAGGTAATAGCGCAAGATGGGCTTCAGTGGTAGGCGCAATTTACACCTAATCTTATTCTCGGCCAGCAATGGGGTCTTGTTGACCTCCTTCTCCAGGATAAAGCTCAACGCCATCTCCCCAAAACGCCTCATGTATGAGCTCGCCAAATCCGGCTACGAAGGCTTCTCCCCTGAACCCGACCCTGACCCTGACTCCGACTCCGACTTGGAACCCGCAGCAGCAAAGGCCGACGACGACGACGACGACGACGACTGGAACTGCACCGCCATCTCCT
>Ga0307514_10006585_pt1 | contig 10085 bp, 8 predicted proteins | sample 16_EM_MG_FD_203088 | JGI IMG/M metagenome (GOLD analysis project Ga0307514, IMG submission 203088) | Populus trichocarpa ectomycorrhiza microbial communities from riparian zone in the Pacific Northwest, United States - 16_EM | ecosystem: Host-associated > Plants > Roots > Unclassified | place...
GTCAGCCCCGGTTCAACTATCGCCTTCTTTACCTCCCTTCCGACTTGCATGAACACGGTGAATGGTTGGTTTGGCGCAGGTGGTGGCGGTTTGGATGAAACATTTGCTTGTGTCTCAGATTGTGTATCGCTCGCGGCGCTCTCTTCTTTCGCGGACTCGGCTGCGGGGATGGCGGGCAGCGGTGGAAGTGCTGGCTCGTCCTGCTCCTGGATAGGGGGCTGACGAGCCTTTCGCGCAGAGCGCTCCCGCTTTCTCGGAGTAACTGGACCAGGACCACCAGGACCTTCCTCAGCTTCAGTTAACACGGCCAATTCCCCAGGAGTTAGCGCTGAAGAAGAAGCAATCATGGACTTCCTATTACTCGCACCACCTATCCGACTTCCCGTCATCTTCGTAATATTGTACGTCGAGAAACGTTTCGATGCCCGTCGTTCAAGAGCATCACTTTGTTTGAGGGCGGCAAGGGAATTGGCAATAGCGGGGGCGGGTGGTGGCTCGTGACTTGGAGGTTCGAATGGAGGGAGTTGCATCGGTAATTCCGGAGAAGTGGGTCCATCTCCTTGATCTGGAGGTCTTGGGAGATCGTCGACGATTACCGAAGGAACAGTCATTGGCTTGTCTACGAGAGAATAACGTTTTACAGTCGATGGAACCATGGGAGATTGCTGGGGTGTTTGGATAGGGGGAATTATCGGGGAGGAGATTGAACGGTTAACTGACGCCCTTGAGCTCGCCGATCGCGCATCGTCGTCGTAGGAAGGGTGGCCATTTGTTGTGAAATGTCGTGATGGAGGGGTGGAAGAAGGGGATCCAAGACCGATATCCCCGATGCTGGGAGGTTGAGGAGGTGCGATAAACCCACCGATGAATCCACCGTCATCGGATTCCTCAACTAGCGGTGGGCGTGGTGGAGACTCGATTCCTTGTATGGAAGGGTGACGTCTTGAAGAAGTGATGGTCCTCCTGGTCGAAGAACTGGACATACGACCGGCATCTGGGTTGTTTTGGTGGATGCTCTTATGTGAATTTGCAGTATCACGGCGGGAAGAGCGGACCGAGGATCGACTCTCATGGCGAGAGTGGCCGCTGGCTTCCGACCGGTGTCTCTGTTCAGAAATGATTTTCCGATACGTCGTCTGCTTGCCACGCAGACCCTGTAGTAGATTTGTGATGACCTTCCGCACTTCGGGCAAATAACGTTGGAGGCTGTCGGACCGAGCGTCTTCCGCTAAGCAGGTCTCCAGGATGTTCCGCAGATCTTCGGGAACAGAATGGAGTTCCCTGTAGATCGTGAAAAAATTGTGGTGGTGACGGGGTTTTAGTTGCGGAAGGGAGGGGATGGGACGGAGGGGAACGTACTTCATTTCGATATTGTAGGCGGCAAACGCAGCCACTGCCGCGTTGAAATCGTTCCCCAGCCGCACGTACACATCGCTTACGTCCATATCAGATATTTTCCCTTCACTCCATTGCGTAAGAGACTCCAGCAAGGCCTTGATTGATACTAATAGCCTCGTAACGGCGGACTCGACTGCAGGCTAAACGTGAAAGTTCGGAGATGAAAAAAACGCGGAGACGTTAGTCGACCACGAGTTGGAGGTGAGCATCAGACCTTGACGATGCGAAACACGTACGCTGTTTCCGGATTTCGTGGTCCGTTCGGTCTTCGAGCCCACTGAAGGGGTCGAGGTCGGCGTGTCCTGGGGATTGACCTGATAAGGAGGAGCAGCCATCTTCTAGTGGGAGGATATCTGGGGAGGGGGTCGGTGGCGTGAAGTCTGGGAGGCGTATACCTCGCTGATTCGCCTTTGCCTCGTTGGTTCTGGGCGGCCAGACGACGGTTTAGGGATAGGATGGAGTTGATGGACGCTGAAAAGGACTGTGAGAATTAAGCGCCAGTGGGTGCGCCATTGAGCGTCTTTTCACGGCAACTTGCAGCTCGGCCACGCCGCCTCCTGCATGCTATTTTCCTCACCACCACTCGGTACCAGTTTTCTTCTGTCGTGGCTGCCGAGGATTTACGCCCGCCTGGAAGGTTTTTGGAGAGAGGCAGTATCTAAGGGCAGATATGCAGAATCTTCAAATTGATTAGATTCCGTCGGAAAATCAACCGATAGGATCGCCAGAGGGGTCCAACTCGGCTATTGAAGATTCATTCATTGTCTGCGACGCCCGCGCACGGTGGTTTTTACTTTGAAGAGACTGCACTGCCCGGGTTCGCCACCAGGGTTCTGTCCATGCGCAAGGCAGGTGACATTCCCCTGAAGAACCACAAGCTAATTGTGAGCGGTTCGGATAAGGCCGTCCATCCCCACCACGTTCTACCATCGAGGAACCCACGTTCTCATTCTCGGCTGTCCCTGTGCGAACACACATGGGCTTTTTGTGACGCAGGACAATACCTTTCCCATGGAGAGGTGACCACAGGGGTAGATGCACCGAATTTTGCGGTTGTGAGGCATACAGTGGGGCAATGATCGATTTAGGATCCGAGTCAACCATTCGACATTTCGACAGTAGAGTATAGAGTCGAACGACAATTATATCTCCTACACTTCCGTGATCTTATCATCCTCTTCATCCTCTTCATCCGCCTCAACAACCCCCGAACCATTCCCAGTCTCGGAACCTTCGTCCCGTTTGAGCAAATTGACGAGACGTTCTATGTGAACCAAAACCTAGCAAACGCGTCAATGGAGTGCATCTGCCATGACGGGGGAGCAAGCATGCCTGTTCTGACTTCTCCTGTAAATGGAGGGCGCGAATGACTTCGTATACCCCGTTATCTCTGAGGTAGTCACGTCCCCATCGTGTGGCGCATAAGAGGAGCAGCGTCTCGATGTGGGCGAGTCTCAAGCTTCCGTCTGGTTCCCGCTTCTTGTCGGGTGGAAGCAGTTGCAGCGAAGCAGGGAGCTTATCGAGGTCCTTAGAATGCGTCGTGAGACATAGAGATTACCATCCGCGATCATTCATAACCTACATCCAGATCAAACTCCTCAGGAACAGCTAGAGGCAGTAAAACTGCTGGCAGGGTATCGATTCCAGGTGCCTCCTTGGTTGAAGGGGGGACAGCAGCCCGCTCCGTATCTGGTGAAAGCATGGCCTTGTGGGCTGGTGCGTGGAAGGCGCAATTTCTACCCGATGTGAGTCAGTCGTCCTCTCTGAGAAAAAATAGCATCACTTTATGGTGGAATCCACGCCTCCTCTCCGAATCTTGTCCTTGTGTTCCGTAAAAACAATCAATTTCGCAAGTGGATACTCCGGGGGCGAGTCCGGTTGCAACGGTTTTGATGGAAACGGCGTTAAAAAAAAGTTTCGGCCACTCGGCGACTACGTAGCTTTCGGCGATATGCTTAGGACTTGGCTGATCTACGAAACTTACCATGGTAATGTTCGCAAAGACACTGGCTAGGAAGTGTAGTTGACCCTTGCGCTTCCTCTCGTCGAGCTTTTGGTTCTCATCTACGAGCGCACTTTGAACAAATGCATCCACTAAAAGGGGCATGGCAAGGACTTCCAGCGGGTCGCCCGGAGGTGGCAACGGCGATGTTCCCGACCTAGATTGGACTGGATAGAAAGATTCGGGGTTCTTGCGATCCGGAATGATTGATACTTTCATGGAAACCAAGGCTGAAGTGACTGACGCTGAGACGGAAAGGTTGGAGAGCAACATGGACGCAAGATCAGCCAGCGTCCCTTGTGGGTTCTGTCAGAGGTCGGTTCAGGAACGGATACCCCTGGACCGAGAAAACTGGTACAAACGAGAATATAAGACACGAGGAACTGGAGGAAACTAGTATCCGAGAGAGCCGAAACAATAATCGGCGAGTCAGACAAGTTTACCAATGCTCTGAAGGCATCGTGAGCGATTGCCTAGGCAAAAATTTCCCGTGTGAGGTTTCGACAAGATCAAAGGAGTGCAGAGATCGATTTACGAGTTGATCACGACACAGAAGCTTGAGGTCTCTCACAACCTCCGATTCCGGCTGCTTGCCAAACCCGCCACCTTTCAATCCGTTGAAAAAGATAGATCGCAAAGGGGCCTCTTTCGGTGTGTGACCCAGAAGGTTCGACAGTGCGATCTGCCTGGCTTGTGGATTGCGGTCATGTAAAAACCCCAGTAACTTTTACCCGGTATTTTCAGTACACTGTGCTCTCAACCCTATTGGAGACCTACCTCTGATAGCTGGGATTCCATTTTCTGTGCGATCTTGGGTGTCCGAATTAGGAGATGAAATGCTGCTTACATAACCAGCGCTTCTTTGTCTTCGGACGACCACTTGACCCGTGTGTCCTAGACGGCGTCGGTCCATTGTCCACCCTTCACCACCGTCAACGTCGATGGCCAATTACAATCTCACGCGCCATGTCGACGACCTCCTGAACGTGACACAGAACCTTCCCCCGTCCTTCACGGTCCATCTCAAATCGGCCCATTGGTGTCTCAACAACTTCAATGCTGGGGCCAAGTTTGCCTACAACCACCAAGTGGCTGTCCGTTATTTCCCGCCTTTTGTCCTTCGTGACAGCACTAACGCGTCTTGTGAAGTCTTTGTTGGACGATATTCGTGCACAACGCATTCCGGTAGATTTGTTGGATTTGTTTGATGCCGAGAATGTCCCATTCTATGATGGTGCGCCGCCAGCCACAATCCGCCAACAATGTTACTGACGCTATGTACTCCTCGACCAGGGCACCTGATAGTGGAGATTAGAGATCACCGCCCAGACGACCAACCTGACGTCTTCGCGCCCCACCGCGTGCTGTTGCAGCCGAATGGAGAGACGCTGTACGCAGATATCTGCCGAATGAGTCAGAAGGCGGGAGGTATTTGGACGGACCAGCAGGCTCTGGATGTGGAGGCCCGGATCCTGGTATGTGGATCATCACACACGAGGTCGGTTGTCTAATCTCGTACAGATGTCGACGGCGCCTCCTCTCTGTCTCGATCCCGATCCACATTTAACTCGGGCAGTAAATAACATCCTGAGAGTGTCAGTGCCAACCGCTCCTCCATCTCTCAAGAGGAAGGCTTCCGCCATGGACCCAGAGGAGACCGCGTTTGAGAAAGTTAGACGTGCCAAGATTATGCAATTCATGAGACCTACTACCGCCCGTCCACACAAGTCCGTCTATCCGTTTCTATCCGCTTCGTTACTCCTGACAGTTTTATAGTTGGAAAGTATTAGAGGCCATTCAACGACAAAAGCTGGGCATAACCGCCACGGCCCCAGCTCAACCGACTGTACCACCACCAATCACAACCAACCCGCCAGCCACACCTTCTTCCGTTCCGCCCCCGTCAAATTCCAGCACCCCCGCTCCGCAACCCCCTCCGACTACCCTCGAACCGCCAAAGCTTCCCTCCGTTTCGCCTGCCCCCCGTGCGACACCTACGCCTGCTCCTGTAACAGTACAGCAACCTCCTCGCGTCGCCGCAAGCACACTCCCGCAGCCCTCCCCGACACCACAACCTACCCCTACCCAATCCCCACCCAAACCTGCGATTCCACGACTTCCTTCGACAGATCCGCATAAACAGAGCGCATCTCCTCAGATACGACCACCATCATCCCAACCACAGCCACAACCGCAAGCACAACCGGCCGCTGTGCAACAACAACAACCTGTCAATGTTCAACCTCAACAGCCTCCCCAACAAACTCAACCTACGACCGTTCCTATACAGACCCAGCAGCCGCAGAGTGCTCACCCCCAATACCCCACATCATTCCAGCCTACGATTCCTCCGGTCAACTTCCTCAGCCAACCTCCGGCGTACCCGAAGAAGGTAAGCAGGAATTGTCTAACTTGTCCCTTCCTGCCTGTAACTGGTTATCAGGGGCCACAGCAGACACCGATGACTACCAATCAACATCTGCACCTTTATGCCTACCAACAACAACAGCTTCAGGTTCAAGCGGCTGCTGTCGCTGCTCGGTACGGTCAAACGCAACAGGGCCAAGGTATCATGACGAATGGAACACCAGCCAACATCAATGCCACGGCTCGGAGTCCGATGGTGCAGAATACTCAGCTTGCTGGAAACGTCGCTCGGCCTAGTCCACTTAGCGGGAACACACCACAGACTTCACGGTCGCCGATGCCCCCTACTCAACAGTCAGGTGTTGTCGCTGGTCAACACCCGCAGCAACCCACTACGGTCCAACAAATGCAGTCACAGCAGATGTACAACTATGCGAACCAGTATAATATGGCGAGGATGGCCGCGGTGTCACAGAATCCAACGGCGCTGGCGGCAATGCATGCTCTGCAGACTCAACAGGCTCAGCAAGCCCAGCAACAAGCTCAACAACAGACCCAGGCACAAAATCGACCTCAACAGCCTTCCCAAACTCCTCAGATGCAGGCCGCGACACCGGAGCAGCAGCAGGCTCAGGCTCAGGCTCAAGCTCAGGCACAGGCCCACGCCCACGCCCAAGCGTTACAAATGATGTCGGGATACCCCATGTTCAACATGAACTACGCGGCGCAAATGGGAATGAACGTACCGATGCAAGGACGTCTTCCTCCAGGGTACCAGTGGCCAGCCACGATGGGATTCAGGAGACCAGTTAATGGCGTCGGGGTCAACGGGATGAATGTGCAGGTAAACGGACAGACGGCGCAGATGCAAGCTGCCCATGCTCAACAGCTACAGAGAGCGATGCAGGGGAGCGTACAGGGGAGGTGATATGTGAGTGGGAAGACCCTTCGGATTGGTCGTTCTTCATCGTTTGCGGTTGGGTTGACTCTCCGATACCCTGCAGGAGGGAGGGGTTGTGTTTTATACGCGTCGCTGTTTTGGTTTTTTTTTCCTTTCTGTCACCAGTCTCTCCGGGCCACTTGAGACGTTGAGAGCTTTTTTTTACGCACCTACCATGGGCTTCTGGATGTTTTTGTATCTTTATTACCCTATTACGGCATTCGCACCCATCTATATACTCGAGTGTTTTTCTTATCAGCAAAGCACGATAGCCTTGAGGATCCCATCAACGATAGACTGGAATGATTTACGACGAAGACTGCGTGATTCCCGCCATGTTATGACGACATCATAGGGTGAAAAACGAACAACATATGGCCGCGGTATAAAACAGGAGAACCAAACGGTATGTTGTCTCTACTCCCCTTCGCCTCAAACCAACTCCGCCACCAGTCTTTTGCCCTCCCGCAAGTACAGGCGATTTCTTATCGCCTCATCGACATCACGAAGAATGAACCGGCATATCGCTCGACGAACTCCTTCCATCGAGAGGATCCACAAACAAGTCCCACCCATCACAAAGTTCTACCTCTCGAACGCCCTCACCTTGCAGGACGAACACTACGAAAGAAAAATCGCCCTCGCGATCTACAATCTAATACCCTCCATCCTCCCAGCCGGAAGAGGATTCGGTCATACCACACAGGAGGCCCTTCTCCCCACGACCGGAGCCACGGACGAAACAGGTGTGGTTATTTGTTTTGTTTTTTCTTGGCCCCTGGAACCCGCTGAAGTGCCTTTTTGTCGCCAAGTAGAAATATCGAATATCGTCGTTGTAAAGTATCTTCTGCGTGACGACGAGAGCGTCGACACGAAGATCTTGAGTATCATCGGCGTGAAGCGTAGCGATGCGGATGTCGGAGTGGCTACCTTGGCTTTGGAGAGGGATCTTAGATTGGCAAGCCGCCGACTCCACTCCCCAGATCTGCGTTCGTACCTCGTCTTCGGCGACAAGTATCGGATCTTTGAACTCGACGAGTCCGGAAACATCACTGTGAATGATGAGGGAAAGGAACATCCTGTTTTTGTAGGTGTTGACCCGACGTTACCAGACAGTCTAGTTAGCGAGCTTTGTAGGCTTTCTATTCGACACTGGAGCTTGAAATAATAAAGACATCGGGAGAGTGGATATAGCCCAAGTGGATTCGTTGCCACCCTGTCCGACGGATCGATGAGTTGACCGAGGTTGGTCGGCGATGGTGAGCGGAGGGGTTAGCCGTGTGAGTGAATGCAAGAGCGTGGGTACAAAGACCCAAGAAACGAGATATAGATGGACGAAATACAGTAGATGTATGCGTGCATGTGTGCGTACAATTGTTGAGAGACGTAGAGGAAGAAGAGATGAATCGAGATCAAGCAACGACCGAGCTGACCAAAAAACAGACAATGCAACAACGAGAGCGGACCAGACGATGGATGAATGAGAGAGGGACGATTGGTGGGTAGACAGCGGAAGAAGAGAACAGAATGGGATCAAGCGCAATGACTTTCCTCCCCGGAAAAGGGTTCCTCCCCATCGTCTTCGTCATCTTCGCTCCCATCATCGTCACCTGACAGCCCGTTTTCTCCGGCCTCCGTGCCAGCACCGGTGTGGGGAACGTCTCGGGCGACTCTTGCTTCCCTCCCCCGTCGTTTTATCTACACGCGAACAAACACAGGGGGGTCAGCGCGACGGAGAAATTACGCGGATCGGATCACAGACGAGTTTAGCATAAACCAAACCGCATGCGTTGCATAACGTGCGCGGACCTATACAAAACCGTCCATCAGGTGAGCTTCTATTAATGTATACGAAGGTTCACGAGGTCACTCACCCATCGGACCACGCCTCCATTCTGGCGTCGATGTGACTTTGCAACCCAGACATGTTTGACCCTCGGGAACCTGCGAAGAATCGTCCTGATGGTCGTCGGTAAATAGGGAAAATGACTGCGGGGGTAGTTGAGCCTTACGGTTGATGAAGCAGCTTTCTCGGTGGATGAGCCCTGCGACTCTGGGATCTTCATCTCCACAGGTGATGGCACATGAATCTCCCGAATTACTTCCGGTTCCTTGAGCGTCTCCAGCAAGGCAAAGCTTGCGTCTGCCGTACTGATAGCCTTGTCTAGGGCATCCGACGGTGTCCGTTGAGTGCCGTTCGCCATCTGTTCGCCGTTGAACATATTTGCAGACTGCATGATGAACCGGTACGATTCCAGAAGCTAGGAGAAACCCGGAACTTTATACCAATTCGTCCATTACGTTCATTACCTCCATACCTTTAGGAAGTCAAATTCCTCCGGAAGTTGAACTCCACGAGCGTTACCGTTCATATATGGCTTTTGCTTTTCCTGAGATGCCGGGCCGTTCAAATTTCCGTTAACGTGCGCTTGGGTCGGCGGGGTTGACGGTCCCGGTTCCGGTGGTTTCGGAGGTTGGGGAACCGGTTGGTGAGGTTCGTGTCGAGTCGTTTCGACCGGCGGCGGTTCCTGTCGGGGGACCATCGACTCAGGTGGTGGTTGTCCAGGAGCAAGAGGATAGGGCATGGGAGTAGGATACGATGGCCAGGGTGTTTCCCATTGTGGTTGTTGCGGAATGACGTAATGGGGAGGTGGACCGTAATGGGGTGGATATGTCGGCTACGAGATGTGTCATAAATGAGCGAGGATACACGTGAATGACTGAGGGACTTGGCGTTTACCGGGTGTGGAGGTCTCTGAGGGGCTCCGGGTTGATTAGAAGGGTATTGGGAGTTATCGTACGTGTTGTGCTGGTATGCACCGTAGTCGTAAGACATGTTTGGGGGAGGGTGAGGATACATGTATCGACCGTCGGAAGGCATGAAAATTTTTGGTCGTTACGGGTGTCGTGATTAAATATACACCGTGAGCGATGGGTTCCAGAGCCTGTAGCACAACGTCGCTGTGGTTAGAGAGCTTAGCTAACGACTATTTGTCGGCGAATCGCAGAAGAAACAAAAGTGTCGCGGTATGCTCGCGTGTGACTGAGACCAAGCCAGCAGAGAGTGTCTTGCGCACGTAAAAAGCACAAGATGAAGCCTGCCTCGGCTCTTGCAGACACGAACAGGAAAGGCGGGATGGCCGAGGAGCACGGGGTATTTGAAAAGAAGGGCTGATTGAGGCGGGTTTGATGAGGGCGAAAGAGTCGACTTACGACGGGACTGGTAGCACCCGCGCAAAAACTCGTACGACGACCAGACGACGGTAAAGAGCCTTGGGACGACCGAGAGCGGCCAAGGCGATGACCAGGCGAAGGAGGAGAGGACAAGAGATCGAGGCGAACCTCGGTCGGAAGCAGTAGAGGGTGACAATGGGGGAA
>Ga0307514_10006586_pt1 | contig 10084 bp, 6 predicted proteins | sample 16_EM_MG_FD_203088 | JGI IMG/M metagenome (GOLD analysis project Ga0307514, IMG submission 203088) | Populus trichocarpa ectomycorrhiza microbial communities from riparian zone in the Pacific Northwest, United States - 16_EM | ecosystem: Host-associated > Plants > Roots > Unclassified | place...
GCTTTGCCGAAGAACATAGACTCTTCTCACGGCCTTCCCTTTTGGCCATCCTCGCCAGCATCCAGCATGGGGCATTCCCCTAGTCTTTCAAACGGAGAACCCTGCCGAGCAGGTCCTCTGCCTCGTTCTGTACACCGTCATAGTTGCTGTCACCTGGCCGGTCCTCCTTTGTGAGAGGAGGCACGGCCGAGATAGCCGGTCCATTTGAGGGTAATTGCCGTTGTGTTGTAAGAGTCGTCCAAAAGGTTAAGACACCGGACATGACTAGACCAATAATATTGACCAGGTTGGCATGTGTGTCTGCCTGTCTGCCATTTCCGATAGGCGCCCAATCTCGACCGTGTCATTTTAGTCCCAAGATGATGACAAAAATGTCACTCATCCGAACAGAGAAGGGAAGTAGATTCCCCCGACCGCCGACCGAACGGGGACTGAATCGGGTACAGATGACATGCTGAGACAGCTCAGATCTGAGAGTATGACTGATCCTTGTGCGATGGGCAAGTGGGGGTATCCACAGGCGCAGTCAAGGTGGAGTCTACGACGGGTCTTGCGAGACACGCGGGTCAGCCTCGGGTGGAGGCTTGTAAGCTTGCTTCCATGAGAAGGAGAAGGACATGGTCGAGTTTTACTTGGCAGCCTACTACTTACCTCTTACACATCACAGCGACCGGCGAGCAGCTGCTCAGTGAACAAGTGGCAACGATTTCTGGACACCTGTCAATCACACCCTGAGGACAGAGAAAATAATTTTAGGGGCGGTCAGGAGAGTGTCGAGTGGGGAGAACGAGGCGGAGGCGGGGAAGAAGTGGGTCAGAAGTGGGGTAAAGTAAGGGTCAAAAAAGTGGAGTGAATCAGCTATGACGTCACTCAAAATTGGAGCCACTTTTTTTTTGATTGGGCCGTATCCGCGGTTAACGGGTTACATCGGTAAATCGGTAAATTGAAACTGCACTTTGGACCCGGCGCTCTCAGCCCAATCAGGACACCAACCAATAATTCACCCAGCCCAAATAACAAATATTCTTAATAATAATCCTTACGACCACCGAGAGTGCATTCCTTATTAGCAACATTGTCATCGTGGATGCCAACAACGTCTTCGTCGTCGCCCCCACCGCTCTCATCGCCGGGGTCGTCCACTGGCACTGTGTCCAGCCTAGCGCTCTCGACGCCTCCCAACAGCACCTCCCCCAGCATACCACTCGTAGATGCACCCACCACGACCAGCAGTGGCAATAGTAGAGGTAGCGTGGTGAGCAGGCCAACGACGCTCCACAAGCGAGCGCCACCCAGCTCAAATCCTCCCGCGCCCGCTTCCCCCCAGCAGATGCACAACGCGCACTCACCCCCATCCTCTGGTAACTCCTCTTCGTCTCACTCGACTCCCACACCGCCAAATAAGCTCATCAAGAGGGACCACCCAACGCTCGGTACCCTGCACGACATCCAACCGTCCGCCAACAAGCACCAGGGCAACAGACTACGCAAGCCGATGCATAGCAGAGATTCTCACAAGGTCGGACCCTCGTTCAACGACCACGACGCAGTAGACCCCGACGCAGTTCTCCTTGCCGATAATGGACCACTTCCAGCTGGTAAGTAAGCAATGAAGGACTGTGGGTTTTTGCAAGACAGATGAATGCAAAACCTATGAATTCGCTATTGTTTCCGGGGCCCCTGGCCGCAAGAGAAGACGCCGAGCTCAGAAATGACGTAGTCCCTCTCTTATGTCCATAAGGAACTTCGCATCCGCGTGCTCAGCTCAAGGCTCCAGCTCCGGCGATCCAACGAAGCCGTTATCTCGCATTATCTCTGACCTGACACCACCTCTCTAACTGCTACAGGCACTTATTCCTATGATCCACTGCCTAGGGTGGGTCTCTTCTGTCCACGGACTTCTGGACTCAACACTGCAGAGGATCACCTGACTGGTGCGCGGCGCGCTCCACGGACGCGAGCGCGAGCGGCGAAGTCACGCCTGACGCCTCTTGCTTGGAACCGTTGTGTCCCGATATGGCATGCCAACCTTAAAATATCCAGAATTCTTGGCGTTCCTGGCGGTCCATGTCTTCTGACCGTCATCGGCCAGTCCGCGAGCGCCGCTTTCCGGGTTCGCTGGTCAGCGAGTTCGCGTGCCTATGCTCGTCACTCGATCGGTTTTTCCAAGCGCCCACGCTCACATGACCTCTATAGCTGTCAACCCGCCGCCTTGCTCTGCGACGAACTCTCAAGTACCGTCAACGACACATCAAGCGACTACTTCGACTAAAACACCACAAAGACCAGAGGTTGTACGCCAGCAATCGTATTCCAAACGACACGCGTCGTTCGACACACCCCGTACGGAAATTCCCCTCCCGTTTTTCTCCGAGCCGTTCCCGCGAGAACTCGAATGGCATCAGCAGAAATGCTCAGAATCGGATGAGCTCCCCTCTCCTACTCGACACTCGAGAGTACTGCCATTGCCCATCCCCACATCCGCCACAGCCCAGTCGATCTGCCAAGTACCCTCACTAAACCGCAACAATTCCGCGCCGACGCCGCCGTCGAGCCCGTGCCCCGCCCCAACCAATGTGCAGGATTTGAAGGAGACTGAGTCGCTCCGAGATCGTGTGGAGCGAGAAAGTGAACAGATGGGCCCGTGGCCGTCGATCGTTCCCAGCAGCATAACACCACCATCAAGCGATGAAAGCATCGGGCGGCGGAGCACGGCGAGCTTGCCCCTACCAGACAATCACACAGGCGAGCCATTGTACCAGCTGGAGGTCGCACCGTCAACATCGAGGACGTTTTTGACGTCGTCTGCGCTGCACCCACTCGCGTATATACCTGCACCGTCGATACCTGCACCTGCTTCTGCTTTTGCGCTTCCACCGCCGCCCCCGTCTGCTACACCAGAGATTTCCACTCCGCCCACCACTTTGCACCCACCGCTTGATATCCTCGCATCTGCGTCTTCGTCTGCCTCAAACACTCCTCCCCAGGCCCATGCCTCTGTATCAACACAATCTTCTGCAACACCACCGCCATCTGCATCTACCTCTACATCTGCCACTACTTCTACATCTCACCCTACTATGAGCACGATCGTTAACTCACCACCACTACCACCACCACCGTCTACTGCAACGACAATCACTACAGGCCCGCAAGGTCCGCACATGACAGTACAAACGACGTCCACAGCGTACATCCTCACGACGTTCCTCCCGGGGTACCAGCGGGACGAGATCACGCTCTCGACGCGCAAGCGGCGCGTGCTGCACGTCGTCGCGGATCCGTTCATCTCCTCGCGCGGCACGGGCCACTTCGAGCGGCGGATCAGCTTCGGGTACGATGTGGACATGGTACGCATACGGGCCGAGTTCAATGGCGGTGTGCTGAAGATCATCGTACCTCGCCGACCGACCGTGTCTGCGCCTGCTGGATATGACTCAAAGGTTGGGACGGGCGGCCAGCAGGGGGACGCGTGGGGTACGTATGGTCAATGATATAATTGGTTGTGGTGGGTGGTTGTTGCGGAGAGTGCGCGTGTTGTATAGAAGAGAGGTTGACGATGATAACTTATGAGGCTCATTCATGACCCAGAACCAGAACCAGAAGACATCCAACCTGATCATGCAAGCAAGCAAAGACTCTAAGACAGCCCCTCAAGAATCGCATTCCTCTCCATCTCATCGACTCATTCCATCCCATCCGCTCACGCTCGAGACATGCGTATACGTCTATAACTGTTTGTTTTTGTCTTTATCTCCCCAACTCATAAGCTTACGAGTATATTACTACTTCTTCGTGTTTCCTCACTTAACGATGTACGGACGTTGGTACTGAGGGCGGCCGTTTAGGAGCAACGAGTGCAATTAGCTGTGCAATATCGATACCCGCCTACCGTCCGTCGTGCTTTCTATCCTTTCTCTTTTCTTCGTTGATACATTTTTCCGATTGTGTGCTCCCCTGATTGGCAACGTCCAGCCTTATTACGTACCGCACCTCCTCTTTAGCCTGGGTGGTGAATGCACACCAGACGCTTTCTAGGCTTAGATTTGGAGGTTCGAGTGTGAGCCATGAGAAAGGAGTACGACACGTCCTGTGAATTTACTCTAGGTAGACGCTATAATTACAGGAACCTTGAATGATTATAAGCCATCCGAAGGCTCACTAGGACCTAAGAGGCCCTAGTGCCGCTGAGGTATCAAACTCACTTCCGGGATATGTATATTATACATGATGGGAAGCAGCTTCATCTTGAGAGAGACTCGGAGGATTGGAATCAAAGAAGTAGAATTCCTAGACAAGGAAAGAGGTGAGGTGACCTAATTAACCAGGGTGAATGTGAGTCTGGCTGGAATATCCTGAAAGGTTTGAAGGGAACATAGTATGGACAGGCAGTATTTACTATCTCATTTACGACTACAATAATCCATCAGTATTCTTATGAAAGGAGTATGGCTTCAGGGCTGCTCACTCCTAAGAGAAAAAAATGTGTTAGAAATAGGTATAGTGATATCAATACAAGTCTCAATAATGATCAAAGGAGAAATTCAAGAGAATAGTAAGCCATTATGCTCAAGGTGTCGAAATTGGCACCCTACGCTGCATGTCTTCCATGCCCGCTCTGCCAATATATTTACAGGGGTATACTTGCTGCAGCATCGGTCCCCTGTTACTATCATACATGTAGTTTCCGCGTCGAAGGCTCGATATTACATTACAGGTGGTTCCTGTTCTTCCCCTCCGGTTCATTTGCGTTCCGTTTCATATGCGGCTGGCTCACTCGTGTGCTTCATGTGTCGGTTACTATATAGGTGGTCCTAGCCTACATTTCAATGTAACAAGGGTTCAATATTCGTCCCCCCGTCCCCCGTATACCGATCGACACAAGGAGAGCTCGTGTTCAAGAGCCGGTTGGATGGGAGGTTAAGAAGTCTCACACTCAAATGAAAACAGAAAAGTATTGAAATGGACAGGAAATATAGTATTCCAACTGAACAACATCCTGCGCACCTAGCCTACTTTGTGCATGACTATTCACATCAATGCCCTGAGAATGACATAGCAGACACCCTTTCTGCTGATCATGAATTCTTTCCACCCTTTCTCATAATGCTGCTGGCGTCCAGCCACTTGATTGAAGGATTGCTCTCCAGTCTCGTCATCCCAATAAATATTCATTGCCACACTCCTGATATTTTTCCATACTCCCTGCTTCCATGAATCACAAAATATAAGGTGAATCAAGGAACCCAGTCCCGAATAATGGAAAAAATGGATATTCAGTTCTTGCAATTGGGAAGAATTGAGTAAGACATCATGTAGTGACTTGAGAGCAGCCCCCCAAAAAAGGTAATGAGGTCTGTATTGCTCCCATTGAAGGGATTGTACATTTGGACAGGAGAGGATGGCGCAAGGGACCTCAGGGCCCTCTTTCCACACCAATTTTGTGCAGGCAGGTAGATACACCTGCAGCTCCTCGTGCCCAGATATGCCCTCCAAGTTGTCCTTCGGATGTTCAAGGGTGCATACTCCCAGAGCCTTGAAGGTCCTCCCATGCATCCAAAAAAATGTTGAGTGATACAGATGAAGCCATTGAAGAGTATGGACTAATGGCAGGTCAATGTTCAGAGGATATGTCGGAATAATTCCATAATAAATTTCCAGGCTTTTGACTCGTTCTAGATCTGGCAACACGCGGACTTCAATATCAGATCCACTGTTGATAACAAGACTCTGGAGCTGCCTAAAGAGGGCAGTCAAATTGAGTCGATGGAATGGTGGGTCAAAATGCTCAATGGTCAGACTTTGTGTGACCATTCCTCTGACAACCATTGAGTCGTATTTCTCGCTTGACATTCCAAGATGCTTCTCCACATAGCCAGAGGAACTATAATCAACCACCATGTCTTCTGTGGTCCCTCTGCCCTCCCACACTTTCAAGTGCTTCAAAGGAGAGCTCAATTGTGCCCTAGTCCATGCAACAACCCTAAATAATGGAGAATTTCCCAGACACTTAGACTGAGAAAACCCTTTGGAACACTGTATGCCCAGGTATTTCAAGCGTGGGAGGACATTTGCGTGCCAAGTTTGAGAGGAACACCATTGATACCATATTTCCCATTCAGACGGTCTCTCCCATTCAGGCCAGTCTCTAGTAGATGGACTGGCAATCAGTGACTCAAGGAAGTTTTCCCATGAAGGTGAGGGATAGGTAATCGATAAAACCAGCTCCTCCAGTGGACCAAAGTACTTTAGCACCTTGACAAACACTTGTTCACTACAATGAAGTGTGAGGTGTAGCCCTGTGAGGTTAGAGATCATTCCACCCAATGCACATAGATGGCGTAGGTGCTGGTAGACCCTCTGTTCCTTGCAGTCATCGGATCCAAGCTCTATTACTTTCATTTGGGGAACATGAAGGTATTGAACTGTGATCATTGGATAGCCATGATAGGTCAATTTCCTGCAGGATGGCAATTGCACTCCATGCTGCTGTAATGCTACCCAATGGTGAGGAAGGAGGATCGCACACTCCTCAAGGCATGCGAATTCTCTTCCGGCCATCCATTGCACTGAGGAGGCTCTGATTCGTAGCTTCTGGAGTGTAGAAAGGAGTGGAATATTGGCACTGGGCTCATACCAAGGAAGAGGGAGATGATCAGCCTCAAATATCTGGAGCTGAGTAAAGGCAGGAAGAAGACCAAATGGCTCATGAATACCTCTGCCATTGACAATAAGCACTGCGAGATTTTTCAGAACAGGAAACCAATGCGGTTGGAGAAAGTAGATGACGGCAAATGAGGGATAGAGTCTCAATTCAGAGAGTGGAGCTTCAGTTGGAACAAGGTCAAGCAGATGAGTGAAATACGGAGAGTCCACACATCCAGCCGCCACATGGAGTACTTTCAACACATTCATGGGGCCTGCAGTTTGAGAGCTAAGCGGAGAGCTAAGCGGACTGGCCAAGGAATCAGGAGGAAATGAGGAAATGGTAAGCTCATTCCACTGGCCAGTGCTCGTGAGTGCATCCTGGAGTGCGGCAAATTGTGGAGTGTTAGATGGCCCCTGGCTATCTTTTTGGGTGTCAATGACAACCTTCTTTGGATACGCTCTTTGCAACCAAGTCGACACTTGTTCCCTCTCAGTCCAAGACCCAACCCTCAAGGTGGACCATAGATGAGACATTGTGGAGATAACAAACCTCCAATGGTGGCAGACGAGAGCCAATTGGACTGATTTCATTTGATTCACTTCAATGCAGTACAGGAAAATCTCTCTCAAGAGTTCAACAGGAAGGTAGGTATTGATCGTTTTGCGGATTTTAAGCTGGTCGCGCTCCCACCGTGATTTTTTTGGCTTTCCTGAAAAATTTTAAGCATACCGGCCCTTTGAGTCGCAGACGCCAGGGACTTACGTGATCTGAAACCTTCAGGTAAGATCGAGTCTCTTGAGGCCATCTCCCGAGCTTGAATGGACTATTTAAGTTGTCGTGAGACGATGGTGAGAACGTCGAGAGATTAACCTGGGGTTGTGTGAGACCCGAAAGAGATAGATCTACTGATGAGATTGGAGGGACGAATCGGTGTGTTAAGAGTAACCGGTTGCCGTGGAATGAATTGTGCTTCAAGTATGAAATTTGGGTTAATGCTCAATGGCTCACAGGACCAACCAGGCAGTATAGTGGGTGGCAAGAGGCGCGGACGTTCTTGCGCTCGCCCTTGGCCGGATTCTTGCTTGGTCTTTTCGCTGCGGAATATGGAATCCCGAGACCTCCGGAGTCTGGCCCTTCTGAAGAGGCTGGCTGCTCCGAATGAAATCTAAAAAACGACAAGCTGGCTAATATACCACCCAGCACGGCGGGTGGAGGCGACTATTCCGGGGGTGAATAAGTCCAGAAAAGGGTTGGAAAAGGTGTTGTTCACGTGCGCTTATTCGAGACCTATTCTAACTAAGAAAGAAACTAAGAAAGAACAAAGGATGACAACCATATGACATGTCATCCTTTGTTCTTTGAGTTAGAATAGGTCTCGAATAAGCGCACGTGAACAACACCCTTTTCCGGACTTATTCACCCCCGGAATAGTCGCCTCCACCCACCGTGCAGGTTTGGGTGACCGATATTATTTTGATTTTTATCCAGTACTTCTTGGTATCCATTCTACCCATCCAACCTGTTATTATTACAATCTCTGATGAGGAAAAGTGTATAAAGGCGATCTAGGGTTTCACCAATTGACACCGATTTCTGATCCGAAATCATATCCCAACCAACCATTGATCCACCCGCTCTCTAGACTCTACAATTATGAAGTGCCACAAGGAAGACATCCTCTGCACCGACTGCGACAAGCTCGTCCATCACAACCGCGCTCTTCTTCTTCTCTACCATCGCACTGACAGCACACCAGCCGCTGTCCTCGATCGGGCTGATTGTCGCTGCCCGTCGGCCGGGGGTGATTGGCAGGCATTTCGGGAGCAGGTCGCGGTGGACGTTGTACTGCGGTGATCATCAGCAACCCATGCACATCAAAAACCAAAAAAATACAAGGCGGAGAGAAATGCCGCGGCCGCGGACGCACCTGACATACGACGTATTTATTGCTAGCCACAAAGCCCGCAATCCGCGACGCGATCTTCGCGACGAGCGGTTCGAGGGAGGGGTGCTTCGGTGTAGTTGACCGAATGAGCACCGCCGAGGTTTGTAATAGCGTTGATAATGGGTGAAGACCCGCGGCTCGCATCGTCTCGCCCGACTCGACGAGATCCACTACACGAGCCCGTGACATCAGTCGGTCGAATGTGTGAGTACGGGATGTGGGTAGGGAGGGAATCGTACCGATACCATCTGCGAGACCCAGCGCGCACGCGGCTTCCACGCTGCCCGAGATATACTCGATTCGCGTGCCCTCGTCGGGCGCCAGCCCTGCTCGTTCGTCGACTTCTCGGAAGTACTCTTGCGCCAGCACCTCATACGATGTTACGATTCGCTTGCCTGCGGGTGGGGTCAGTAGCCCGTAAGATTTAATGTCGGGGGGAAGGGGTGGATCGAGGAGGTGCCACACAAGCTACGTGACGACCTCTATGGGATAGTGGAGGCTAAACTGGTACACCGAATTGCCTCGAAGCCATCCCCACACGTTGTGGTACAGTTGGCTTGTGTGCAGAGATCTATGCCTGGGGTAGCAAGACCAAAGCAAGCGCGTTGACACGCGCTTGGAAACAAATGATCTTCTCTAGCAAGGCAAACCCAGTGAGGGTGACCAATTGGGCCACGCAGAGGATTCTTGCCTGTGCTCTTGACCGCCTGAATCATGAGAACAGAGTTCAAGGATAGTCTGGGAGAATGTCCCTCTTGGCGGTTGGCCCCCTAATCAATTCTCCGGGTATGGATACCCGGTAAGATAGTTTCACCCATAACTGAACCGGTTGAGCAACAGTACGGACGTCACCCGTACTTGGCACGACCCGAGACTAACGGTACGGTGCTCAACTTGTCCGTCAGACAATCGGACTGTGTCGTGAGGCGGGCGAACGGAGGAGCTCGACCAACGGTCAGAACGGCATGGCCCCGCTGATCGTGCAAGACGTCACGCTGGACTCTCCAACATGCCGAGACATCTCTGCTCTTCTCTGCTACGCTCGTCTCCGCACCTACACGTTGGTCACCGGCACAGGGGGGGACCAGCGTCCCGCAACTCCCAGAGCATAGTGCGGTTCCAAGGCGTGACCTCCGCGCTCCGCTCTCCGTCTTCATCCACTCCACTCCACCCAGCGCAACACCCGCACCACAAAATGCCAAAAAAAAACGCAAAATTTTTGCAAGGCAACAAGAGAAAGACCCACCAGCGAGGTTCTCGACAGTCTGGTATGGCCCTTTCTGCGGTACCTGGACTTGGAGCTTGCACGTGCCAAACTCGAGGTTGACGAGCTCGGTGACGAGGTTTTGGGTCTGGGATTCGAGGATCTGGACACGTGGACGGGGCATCAGACGCCGTCAGTTTGGCATTATAGATTATAGAGTTTGGTGGTGGAGCCGTGGGCGTGGGCCAGGCCGGGTGGGGGAGAGGAACGGTTTTAAGGTGGGTGG
>Ga0307514_10006587_pt1 | contig 10084 bp, 13 predicted proteins | sample 16_EM_MG_FD_203088 | JGI IMG/M metagenome (GOLD analysis project Ga0307514, IMG submission 203088) | Populus trichocarpa ectomycorrhiza microbial communities from riparian zone in the Pacific Northwest, United States - 16_EM | ecosystem: Host-associated > Plants > Roots > Unclassified | place...
ACAGAGGCCCTCATTGAGGTGGAGGTGGAGACAGGACGGACCGTACTCTTCACCGGCGGGTTGGTCCTGGGTGATGGAAAGAGCGGGAGCTGGATGGGTAGAGGCCACTGAGGGGGACTACATCACGCACCGCAAAATGGCAGCGCTCGGCAAAGGAATGGCCTTAGCGGACACCGAGATCCTGCGGGCGCTACCCGACTCAGCGAGACTGGTAGCCATCTTCACGGACTCCGTGACAGCTCGTGGGACCTGCCTGACATTCTTCCGTAGCTTGGCGCCCCCAGGGATAAATTCCGCCCCTATCGCTTGCGTGGCTGTGCCCAGGTGCTCGCATGGATGTTCCGGATTTTCCATCTACCCGCCCTCCTCTAAAGGTGAGCCCTGTAATACTGGAGGAATTGTTGCTGATTTGCAAGAGTGGAGTAGGGATATGTTTGAGTTTGCTAGTTTGACGGCTAAACTATTGCGCTCTTCGAACTCTTAGAAATTCTCTAACGAACAGAGCTCTGAATAACCTGCGCTTATGTCCTCCACCTGATCCGAGAGATTGACTAGCGCGTTCAATAACTGAGCCAGGTACGGAGTACATCACGCAGCTACAGTATCGGAAGGGTTATTCCAACATCGGAGCCCATCCCGGAATGCCTTGCAAACCATATCCTTCTTATCCTTGCAGAACTGGTCCCATGTGTCTTCAACAACATGTGTTGTCATGATACGCTTGTCACTTGATCTCGGTCTGGGTACGAGAGATGCCGTGGAGCCGTGGAATATTCGCATCAAGCACTTTTTTTTTTCTTTTTTTCTTTTGAGTCTATACCCAACCTTCGATGAGGTTGATTCTTGTCGTTGTATGTTGGTGTGTCAGTATGCGGTGCTTTGCCGTCTTGAATATAGTTCCACACTTTGCGGCTCTGGCAGTTTCCTAATATGGTACTCTACCCTCCCAGTGGTACAAAAGTCACCTATGGAAACAATTTTGACAGATCGCGACGGATAAAAGAGCTAGGAAGAAAGAGAATACATCTGTAGAGAGCACTAGATCCATAGCCTATATTGAAGCGCTAGCACGTCTTGATTGGATGAATATATTCTTCTTCTACGTCTTTACCAAAATCCCTCCGTTCATAACCTCCAGCTCGGATACAGGCAAACCCCGCTATAAGGAAGTGCAGAAATCCGGCCAATTTCTTCACTATATATAGCGAGGTTTCCTTACAGCGAGTAGTCACGTGATGAAATAAGCAGGGTGAGAAAAGAGGGGAATCTTCTGTCAGTCAGTTTGTACTTGTATCTATGTACCTATCACGCCAATCTACCTGTCACGGGATCTATTACTCTATTTACCTCAATTATCTCTACCGATTATATATTACTATGCCTCCACAACACAGATTTGGACGTACAGCATTAGAAAAGTGGAAGATCTGTCAAGCTCGAGGTCAACGAGCAGAAGAAATGAAACTGGTGGAATCTTGCAAGACCTTACATTTTACTTTCAATCACTTTCAGCTTTCTCACTTCCAGCTGTACCCGGGTCTTCTCCTGAGATTTAATATTTCTGATCTTATAAAATCTCTTTCCCATGTTCAGCGATCTCTCACTCAGCATCTAGATGCACACAAGACGCAATCCCAGCTTGATATTGGTAGTTGGCTTCGGCGCTCAGCTTAGTCTAGTCTAGTTGCACTCTTTCAAATTTCATTATATCAAGTATTTTTTACCTGTAGCTAAATTAATAAATCGCACAAGGCATTTCACTTTCAGTATAGCCCCTTTTTTCACTATAGCGAGGGCGAAATAGCTGTGTGCAGAAACAATCCGTGGTGGGGTTTCCGTATAGCAGGGTTTTCTGTATGTCGGGGTTCCTTATAGCAAGGTTTGACTACTTGAAATAAACCACGTGACCTACATTACTTACTACCGCATAAACTGGTGGCTAAGGTCTCTCTCTCTCCGCTGTAAAAGCAACGGATTTTTGTATATCGTCGAGACGGGGGGGGGGGGGTGGGTTCTTAAGTAACTAACCACCAGTTTATGCGGTACCGGATACCGGTATTGCTTGTTGCAACACCACAAATGAACTGGCACAGTGGTAAGTTTTTTACTTTACGGCAACGGCTACGGCTTTGGTTATCAATTGAGGGATTCGCAAAAAGTGAACTGTCATAAATATTACTTAGAGCATGGTTTGATTCGCTCTCAAGGTTTTGAAACCAGGGTAACTCGTTACAGGAAAAAGTCTATCATTGGAAAAAAAACTGGCAAGCTGTAAATTTCACCATATGGCTGGCTGTGGTCTCGCTAGTTGTAAATTTCAGCCGACATCACTTCTCCTATGCGACCTCGAGCTTTTTCAGTATCGATAATGTACAGGAGGACCCAATAAGCCAACTTGAGAACCCCCCAACGTAGAACCCCCCAACGTCAACCTCAGTCAGCTGAAAACTTATCCTTCCCGGGCCCTCGATGGGCAGGTGGATGACCCGCTGCTCATATCCAAATAATCACACAAAAACACACCAACATCCAATACTCGGCCTACCATATCCAAACTGCAGTTCCATTGATTTAATTTGCACCTAAAATACACCAACCAGTGAATTCGTTCAAAGTTTTTAACAGCCAACAAGTCCAAGAAAGCCCTTACCTTCTATGGCAGCAACGTTAACAAATGGCTGGAGGTATGTAGCCGGGAGAGCGGTAAAATCAATAGATATGAAAATAACTCTACCGGAGTCAGATCCAATGACAAGAAGGTTGGTAGTGTCGTTTTTTGCAGAGCAAGATAGTCGGTATTCAACAGTGAGCCAGAGCAATTTCTTCATATTGCATGTGATCCATTGATCAGTAATATATTTACAGGGAATGAGTTAACGTGTGTGGTAGTTCCAGATTGACACCGGTGTGAAGAGATGACTTGAGCTGCAGTATGCCGTGACTCGTATATGCACTCCGTCATTAGAAAACTTCATAATCTTGATGGTGTCATGAGTTTCTATGATTTCTAGGGGTATTTTGTTTCTAGTATCCCATAATCTGACCGTTTTGTCCTTGGATGCAGAGGCAATAAGCGTTCCATCGAGTGAAAACACAGCCGAATTAATTGAATTGGTGTGACCTCCCAAAACACCACATTGATTTTCTGTTGTTGTATCCCATAATCTGACCATGTTGTCCTTGGATACAGAGGCAACAAGCTTTCCATCGGGTGAAAACACAGTTGATATGACATTGCCGATATGGCTCTCTAGTGTCTGTATCAATGAGCCCCACATATCTGCCACTTTGGGTTCCATAGTAACCCAAGGGATATTTTGAAGCATCTGACTCAAATCAGACTTGATTGTGGAGTAAATAAAAGTCCCGAATAGTAGACCTGAAGGGGTGCCATTTCAATAATTGACCTCATACAATACAAACTGTTTGGCATCATATGCAAGTTCTGACAATCCGGGATCATAGTCTCTCAATTGTCCCTATTTTTAGTAAGAAGTTAGTTTATGACTACTACAAGAAACATGGCCTGGTAGGGGTAAGATGGAGTGTGAAAGAGAGGGGAATCAAGGATAACGAGGCGAAAAAGATTAAGAAAGTGATATTACGGGTAAGAGGGGGGAAGGCAGATGGAAAGGAGGATGACAAGAAGGCATAGGGGCTATTGGTGTGTTTTTTCTTTCCTTTTGTTATGACCAGACGCTCAATTAGGGTCTGATTGTCTTTACACCGGAGGGTAATGTGAGAGGATAAGGGTAGAGGGTAGAGGGTAGGGCACGTAATAGGCTTAGTTATAGACTCTCAGTATTCGGTATAACTACTTAATAGGAGGGAGGAGGGCTGTAACTAGGAACCTCAGACATACATGATTACATTGTAATTTAGTCTAGTTGGTAAGTAGGATTTTTATCATTGCTTGTGATTTGCTTGTAGTTACCCTGAAGCAGGCCAGGTTTATTTTTTCTTTTTTTTTGAGTCTATACGTCTGTGGAGCCCTAGGCTAAGGATGATCTCGGTCCCAGTCTCTTATCTACCTACGTGCTAAAATAATTTTACATAGTTACCCAGATTTGCATAGTGTTAGCGGTGAATGTCAAAAAAAATCAATTTCCCTACCAGAGCTAGGGTAACCTCGGCGCATGGGTACTACCGTATAGTATCTTATATTCAACACCAGTATCGCTTCAGACGTCACCTAGCAGCTTGGCAGACTGCTGCGATTAATGACTACTTAACAGGTATATACAGCGGCATCCGCGCCATTCCATAGGGAAGCTTCAATACCGCTGCGCAGGCTTTCGTTATCTAGCCTCTCAGCCTCTGAAGTCGGTGTATTTTCGGCAGAGTGGGATGGTGGATAAATGAGGCATGTAGTTTATGTACATGCGATGCATTTTGCAACGAGTTCAAATGTGAACACTGAGGGTATTGGCTTGAATGCTTGGGATGCCATTGCTTTGAGGACGCTTTGCATGGGCGAGGTAGGTGATGGTCTGTGGAGTGAAGGCAAATGTGGGTTTAAATATGAGACTAGCTGTGTGGACTCGGAGCAGGTGCGTGAACTCAGGGTAATTCCTTGATGGAAAGCATGTAGCTAATACTAGTAAAAAAGTTGTGGTTCAATATCCAGACGGTGACTGCTCCCATTGGAGACACTCAGGCTCCCCTAGTCTACTTAATTGATCCCCCCAGTCCCTTCAGCAGCTTCAGTCAACCCTGAACCAGACGACCTTGTATGTACCCCTATTATATACTAACAATTCGGAATGAGACTAAGGATCCTCACTTTACTTGTCTCGTATGTGTCTGACACCTGACTGAAATCAATTTCTTCCTGCCAGTGACCTGCTATCCAGAGTCTTACAGTATTCAAGGTACCAGCATATTTGATACCTTCAACAGGGACCATGTCCTGATGTTCTTGCCAGCCAGGTACAGTTTAATTGTATCTGAATTGCATCTGCATATCCACTCTTATTGCATCAAACACGCACTACTGTTACCCTCAGAAAGTTACCTCTGTACCATGGAATACAATAATGCAGGTTCGACTGTATCCTTGGATCCCCCCCGCCTACCTGCCAAACCCACATTTGCGAGTCATTTTTGTGAATGGATTAACTCCCTCACAGCCTGTTTGTCGTCTCTGAAACACTTGTGTAAACCGGCCTGTCACTTTGCTCTGTTTTCAGCCACAAATTCTTGATAAAACCTTTCAACAGGTGTGTTTGAAATGCAAGGTTGAAGTGAAGCAATGAAAACGGACACTGTTAAAAAACGTGACCTCATCCATTATTCAGGGCCAGATCAGGCAGGCTCTAGATCTAAATGAGGCCCAATTGAGAGGACAAGTTAATTGAGAGAGAAAGACTAAGAAAGAACTATATCACCACTGTATTGTACAAATCTTCGGAAGTGACTTTTCAACTCTCCGCATACTGAAAAGGTATTTCTAGCTATTGGCTATGCTATCGAAGGCTTTGAGGTTCAACATACCACTCGTCCATTGGTTGCTTCTTACTTATACCTACAGTAGCCCTGTAGTATCAGGGACCGTCTTATAGCAGTAAGCTTACTGGGGTTTGTCATGGAGCATCTCAAGCTCAGGGCTAGAATGGCCATGCCTATCTACCATGCCATGCATACGCTCGATATACCAGTCATACAATACATACAATACATGTAAGATTACGAGGTTATGAACGGAGGAACTGTCGCTAATTTGCGAGAGTGGAATAAAGATTAGTTTGACACCTAAACTATTGCGCTCTTCGAATCCTAAGGAATTCTCTGAAGAATAGAACGCGAAAACCTGTGTTTTGTTAATTGGCCCCGCAGGGCGACACGTGCACTCCACCACCACCAACACAACAACCACGAGAGCCGCAAACAGCCACCAACGCTATGATGCCATCACTTGATGAGATAGCACGGAATACAAGCACCACCATCACAAGACGCTCCATCCCCAACCCCATTGAAGAACCCCAACTCCACTTCGACACCTGCAGTACAAGAAAGAGAACACGGTAATTTTCACATTCATGGTTGGCTGTGGAGAGCTGATGGATCAAGCAGTCTAAGCCAAAGAGCTTTGGTGTCTGCGGGAATTGGTCAAATGCTTGGGGCTCTCTGAAGAAACTTTTTGTTATACAGTACGAACGAGAAAATAACTGACGAGCACGCTACACAGCTCACCCCCGCACCACAATGAAAAAGCTTCAGGGTAACCTTAGTAAGTTCAGGGTAATCTATGCAAGTTCAGGGTAACAGCCACCATATAATTTTGCCGGAAAGTTATTTCTTCGTGATGTAACTCAATGACCAGTAGTCAGAGTCTCACGAAACTCGAACCTATGATAGAGGGTACCTCTCTGATCATATTGTTAGAGTCTCGTTCCAACCCAATAATACTACAGTTGCCCAGTGACTGCATCATTCTAATTGGAAATACTTGGGTATTTTCCAATTCGAGTAATATGCGCAAGACTTCCCCAAGTCTTCCTGAAGTAAAGTAGTTGTAGGTTCCTCAGGGTTGTTCTATATTGGCACAGATACCTCGGGAAGGGTTGGCTGTCACCCTGTGACAGTCAGTCTGGAGAGTCTGGCAAGTGTTCAATGGCGGTCAAGTCCTGATCCAGTCAGTACTTCAATCCAAAGTGATATATAAAGATTTCTTACACAGAAGTGATAATGTTACGGAGAGACTACACAAAATCAGTAAAATCCTGAGAAAGGCAGTTGCAGCAACACAAATCCCCCCACTACCAGCGCGCAGTTATGCAGAGGCAGCCACAATGACACTCCCGCCACAGGTACCAGTAGTTCCACCTGTCATGAGACAATTAAATGGGCAGTAGAAGCGCCCCCACCACTCCGACCCCTACCCCCGACCTCCCGAGAAACAAGGATAAGAGAAAGAACGAGTAGCCCCTCAGCAGCAATCCCACCGACAGTAGCACCCCCGGAACCCCCTGCAATCACAGACTGACAAGAAGCAACAACTCCATTCAAGATACAAGCTAGAGCTGTAGTCCTGCATGCGGCTGCGGCAAAGCACAAGCCTGGTCAAATACGCAGCTGGATTAAGGGGAACAACCAAGGGAATATGCGTATCCTGGGTATACGATGGCTGCTGCAAGAGCCAGGGTGGATTGGAAAAAAAGGTCAACATCAACCAGGGCATCCGCATGGGAGGAAGATTTCCCGCAATACAGAGTATGATTGGGCCAGGCAGGGGCACACTAGGATTAAGATAGGTGGGGGGGTGGTCTTTTTGTTTCTTTTGGTAAATTATTACTCGCATTCGGGCTATCTAGTCTATGGAGAGAGACCGCACCTCATACCTCCACCACCGACCTCCCCCATTCGTCCCTGCACTCAAGCAGGTGCGCTGCGTTTTGTGCGCACCCTGGAGTCACATTTATCTGTAAGAATACAAGCTATGATTAAGTGCGGGATTGTAGCGGAGGGTAGATGAAACAGAGAGAAGACCTTTTGATGAATGCAAGAGCTTTATTGTAGTAAGGGACTTGAATACAGTACTAGCTGATTGCAACATATATATCAATATTTAATCTATAAATATATAATATATATATTGAAAACTTGTGCATACAGAACAAAATTATGGAGTGCGATCCTGTCACATATATACCCGCTATTCTACCAGATTTTTACCAATTCGGTGCTAGTTTCATTTCCCCTTGCCTCCCCATGATCAAGTAAGGCTTCAGGGTAAATCTTTACACCCTCCCTTGCCCTGATACCCTTAGTCCCACCAAGCCTCTACCTCGAAGCATCGGATCCATTTGTCCCAATCCATCTCGTCTTCCAGTTGTTGATTGTTATCATTAGAAGCGGTTTCGTTACGGGATCCCCAGGATTCTCCTTCCCATGGATGAAGTGAATTGTGAATAACCCTTGTTGTACCTGCTATTGGGGATAATAGAATCAATACTCGATATGGCGTCTCCTCCTCAAGAACTTCGTTGTTTTGGGCAAGTTTTGGGCTCTCTCCGAGTCCGTCCATAGCGTGGGTTGGTATCCGAGAGCTGGAGCTCCGAGACCTTCAGCGCTGCTTGATGGTTGATGACTGAGGGGTCTTCGGCCAACCTTCCTAGTAGGTTGACGTGGATTGCTATGTCTGGGTGGGTTATTCTTGCGATGAACAACAGACTCCCTATGAGAGCTTGGTACTTGGTCTTGTTGCACCTTGGCTCTTCAAGACTGTTGGTATGCTCAAAGGGCTTGTTGTTTGTGGGTAGCGACGTTTTGTTGGACCGTGATTGTGATGATGATATTGAGTAGAGCTGGTGCGTGGATTCTATAATGTGTTTTTGTGTTAGCACTACAAAATCCTTTCCCCAATTTACTTCCATTCCCAACATTTGTGCAGGCTGCCCTTTTTTGTCCAGTTCCACATGGTCTTCTATAGCTCATTCCGCTTTGCTCAAAGCCTCCTCGCTTGATCCTATGGCTAGGAGATCGTCGACATGCGTGCTGATGATAATCTCAGGTCCAATGTAGGTTCCTTCATCCCCTATATATTGGTATAATGCTGCCCTTTTCAGGATTTCCTGCAGGATTTTGAACCATTCGTGACTGGCTTGCTTTAGGCCGTACAGCACCTTATGGGATAACCAGTATTCTGTTTCGCCATTTTCATTGACGTTACTTGCATAGACTTGGTGGTGTAGGGCGCCTTGTAAATAGACCGCGAGTACATCCCACTGCCAAACTTTCCAGCCAAGGTGTAAGAATATGGCCAGGAGCATCTTGAGTGTCTCGGGTCGCATCATCTGAGCAAAGGTTTGTTCAGAGTCATATGACTTTCCAGCTTCTTGGGAGAAACCCCTCCCTACCTTCCAGACTTTGTATTTTAATATACCCCCGTTAGGTTTTCTTTTAATCGTATAGACCCATTTGGTATCGACGATCTTGGTACTCTCTGGGATATCTGATTTCTTGATTTTGATGAATACGCTGTATATCACCAATTTTTCCCTTTCCTCCAGTAAGACCTACCTAAAGACGCTAGGAAACCCCAGTCCCAACTGAACTCGCTAACCTGGAGGCCTAATCAACCTCTAGGTAGAAGGCAGTTAAGTATATGGTGTCAAAGGATAGGCTAGATAAAGTGTGTGACCTCAGGCATTACCTCATGTATGTTTAAGATGTATTGCGTGTTTCTATTTACATTTGGAATGACTTGTTTGAATATCATTATTGGGGGAATTGTTCATGTATCTCAGTCTGAGTGAGTATAAAACAGGCTACAGCTGCAGAATCAATGTACTTAAGTGCCGAGTATCCCAATTGGGAAGTCACTTCCCAATCGGGATCGAGGGCTAAGTAACACAACTCACTAATCTACAACGAGAGCTTCGACAGAGATCTGATAACCTGTTATCAGATCTCCGCTGCTATAAAAGCGAGCTGATTTAGATAGTTAAAATAGCCAGCCCCAAGCGGTATTCTGATTCTTAATATCTCGTTCCTATCGAACACACAGATATGCCGAAGTTATTATATCATTATACTTAGTACTTTCGTCTCATAACTCCTATGCTTCCAGCGATATAGTAGCACCCTCGTTATATTGGCCCATTCGGCTATCTCTTTCAGGCTTGTCCCTCATTGTTTTAATTCAATAGCTAATTCAGTACTTCGAAATTCGTCTTTCTAATCTGCTTGGACTTGATTTGCTCGGAGATTGGTGCAATTTTCCAGGAGGTTGATTATTTCAATCAATGCGTCTCCTGTTTCACTCTTTTTCTTAAGTGGTTTTACTGATACATATCGGCTGAAGTCATCGACAACTACCAGTAAGTACTAGTAGTGGTTGCCTGGTGTTACTGTTTTTTTTAAGTTGGATCCCTCTTTGCCGTAACTCAGTCTGAAGATCCTTATTGCGGAATTCGACTTTCCAGTCTGCCTGTATAAATTTGACATTGTACTGGGGATTGGTGGCCTTTTCCAGTATGTTGACGATTTCTACCAGAGCATAGGCTGTCTCGTCCTTGGTCCTTAGTGGTTTCGCAGACATATACAGCTTGGTGGCAAAAAAACTCATACCCTTGTTTGA
>Ga0307514_10006588_pt1 | contig 10081 bp, 5 predicted proteins | sample 16_EM_MG_FD_203088 | JGI IMG/M metagenome (GOLD analysis project Ga0307514, IMG submission 203088) | Populus trichocarpa ectomycorrhiza microbial communities from riparian zone in the Pacific Northwest, United States - 16_EM | ecosystem: Host-associated > Plants > Roots > Unclassified | place...
CGAAGGGCAGGGCCACGTCATTGGCGACTCCCCCGCGCGCGCCGACGGACTGCACCTTGTTGTCAGTGCTCACCGAAGGCTGGTCGGTGTAGGTGACCTTGCCGTCCGGCCCGACGACCTTGTACAGCGCTTGAGCGGGCACTGCGGTGAACGTGGCTGCCGAGGCCACCGAAATGGCCAGGCTGAGGAGGGTGCGGGAAGGGCGGGTCATGTCGGTACTCCAGTGACATCGATGCTGACAGCACCGCAAATTTTATGCATCAGGCCATGCCCTGGTGCCGCAAAAGTGCATCAATTCGTGGCTCGCGGCCGCGGAAGGCCTTGAAGCTTTCCATCGCCGGGCGGCTGCCGCCCGATTCGAGAATGGCTTCGCGGTAGCGGCGGCCCGTCTCTGGGTTGAGCGTGCCCGTCTCTTCGAACGCGCTCCAGGCATCGGCGCTCAGCACCTCGGCCCACTTGTAGCTGTAGTAGCCCGCAGCGTAGCCGCCGGCAAAGATGTGCGAGAACGAATGCTGGAAGCGGTTGAACGCCGGCGGCGCGAACACGGCGACCTCGCGGCGCACTTCGTCGACGACCGGCTGGATGCGGTCTTCGCTCCCCGGCTCGGCGTGCAGAAGCATGTCGAACAGCGAGAACTCCACCTGACGCAGCGTCTGCAGCCCGCTCTGGAAATTCTTGGCGGCGAGCATCTTGTCGTAGAGCGCGCGGGGCAGGGCTTCGCCGGTGTCGACGTGGGCGGTCAGGTGCTTGAGCACGTCCCACTCCCAGCAGAAGTTCTCCATGAACTGGCTCGGCAGTTCGACGGCGTCCCACTCCACGCCGGAGATGCCGGCCACGCCGACGTCGTTCACCTGCGTCAGCATGTGCTGCAGGCCATGGCCGAATTCGTGGAAGAGGGTGGTGACTTCGTCGTGCGTCAGCAGCGCCGGCTTGCCATCGGCCGGCGGCGTGAAGTTGCAGACGAGGTGCGCCACCGGCGTCTGCGTGCTGCCTTCGGGGCGGGCCCAGCGGCCGCGCACGTCGTCCATCCAGGCGCCGGGGCGCTTGCCGGTGCGGGCGTAGGGGTCGAGGTAGAACTGGCCAACCAACTGCCCCTGCCGTTCGATGCGGAAGAAGCGGACGGTCGGGTGCCACACTTCGGCCGTGTCGGGCGAGATGCTCACCTCGAACAGCGTCTCGATGATGCGAAACAGGCCGCTCAGCACCTTGGTTTCGGTGAAATAGGGCTTCACCTCCTGGTCGCTGAAGGCGTAGCGCGCTTCCTTGAGCTTTTCGCCGGCGAAAGCCAGGTCCCAGGACTGCAGGTCGTTCAGGCCCAACTCGCTGCTCGCGAACTCGCGCAACTCGGCCAGGTCTTTCTCGGCGTACGGGTGGGCGCGGCGCGCGAGGTCTCGCAGAAAGTCCAGCACCTGCTGCGGCGAATCGGCCATCTTGGGCACCATCGACACCTCGGCAAAGCTGCGATAGCCGAGTAGTTGCGCCTCTTCCTGGCGCAGCGCGAGGATCTCGCTCATCGCCGCGCTGTTGTCGTGCTCGGGTTGGCCGAGCTCGCTGGCGCGCGTGGCGTAGGCGGTGTAGAGCCGCTCCCGCAGGGCACGGTTCTCGCCGTACTGCATCACCGGGAAGTAGCTCGGGAAATGCAGCGTCAGCTTGTAATCGGGCTTGCCGTCGGCCTCGGCGGCAACGCGGGCGGCTTCTTTCGCATCGGCAGGCACGCCAGCGAGGTCTTGCTCGCTGACGTAGAGCGCGAAGCTGTCGGTCGCATCCATCACATGCTCGGAGTACGACTGCGACAGGGCCGCCTGCCGTTCCTGGATCTGCGCGTAGCGTTCGCGGGCGGGGCCTTGCAGCTCGGCACCCGACAGCACGAAGTCGCGCATCGCGTTCGACAAGGCCTGGCGCCGCGAGGCATTCAGCTTGGCTGCGGCCGGGCTGTTGGCGATGGCCTTGTACTTGGCGTAGAGGCGTTCGTCGGCACCCAGGCGGGTGTGGAACTCGGTGACCCGCGGCAGGCTCTCGTTGTAGGCCGCGCGCAGCTCGGGGTTGTCGGCCACATGGTTCAAGTGGGCCACGGCGCCCCATGCGCTGCCCAGTCGTTCGGTGGCCACGTCGAGCACGGCCGACATCGCGTCGTAGTCGGCCGGCACCTCATCGCTCGTCGCTTTCTTCAGCGCCTTGTCGGCCTCGGCCAGCAACTGCGTGACCGCAGGGGCGACGTGCTCGGGGCGGATCGCCGCGAAGTGCGGCAGGCCGGAATGATCGAGAAGAGGATTGCTCATGGCGTTTCGACTCAGTGGGTTGCTTTGCGTTCCGCGGCTTCGATGGTATTCACGAGGAGCATGGCTCTTGTCATCGGCCCAACCCCGCCGGGGACCGGTGTGATCCAGCCGGCGACTTGCGCCACGCTATCGAAATCGACATCGCCGCACAACTTGCCATCGTCTTTGCGGTTCATGCCGACGTCGATGACGACCGCGCCCGGCTTCACCATGTCGGCCGTCAGCGTGTTACGCCGCCCAACCGCGGCCACCACCACGTCGGCCTGGCGTGTGTGGTGGCCGAGGTCTGCCGTCGCACTGTGGCAGATGGTGACGGTGGCATTGGCTTGCAAGAGCAGCTGGGCCATCGGTTTGCCCACGGTGTTGCTGCGGCCGATCACCACTGCATGCTTGCCGCGCAAATCGATGCCGGTGGTCTCGATCAGCTTCATGCAGCCGTAGGGCGTGCAGGGGCGAAAGCCGGGCAGGCCGCTGGCCAACTCGCCGGCGCTGAGCACCGAGAAGCCGTCGACGTCTTTGGTGGTGGCGATGGCTGCGATCACCTTCTGCGGATCGATGTGCTTGGGCAAAGGCATCTGCACCAGGATGCCGTGGATGCCGGCATCGCGATTGAGCGCATCGATGCGCTTCAGCAGATCGGCTTCGCTCATCGTCGCGGGGTAGCGGTCGAGCACCGAGCGAACGCCGCTGCTTTCGCAGTCCTTGACCTTGTGGCTCACGTAAACCTGGCTGGCCGGGTCGTCGCCCACGAGGATCACGGCCAGGCCGGGTTGATGCCCCTTGGCGGTGAGGGCGGCGGCACGCTCGGCCACTTCGGCGCGGATCTTCTTGGCCAATGCGTTGCCGTCGATGAGTTGTGCAGTCATGGAGGAAAGATGAAGTTGAGATTCAAAGCAAAAAGGGCCGCTGCGAGCGGCCCTTTTCGGGGAGGTAGAGGTTTATGTCTTGGACTGGGCGCCGAGGGCAATCTTCAAGAGATCGGCCACCGTGTTGGCGTTCAGCTTTTCCATGATGTTGGCGCGGTGCGCCTCCACGGTCTTGATGCTGATACCCAGGTCATCGGCGATCTGCTTGTTGAGCCGGCCGGCGACGATGCGCTCGAGCACCTGCGATTCGCGCGTCGTGAGGCGCGACAGCAGCGCATCGCGGCTGGCGGCTTCCTGGTGGTGCGAGAAGGCGCTGCGGGCCTGGTCGAGCATGCGCTCCACGAGACCGAGCAGCTCTTCTTCCTTGAAGGGCTTTTCGATGAAGTCCATCGCGCCCTTCTTCATCGTGGTGACCGCCATCGGCACGTCGCCGTGGCCGGTGATGAAGACGACCGGCAGCGGCGACTTGCGCTCCAGCAGGCGGTCTTGCAGCTCCAGGCCGCTCATGCCGTCCATGCGGATGTCGGCGATGAGGCAGGCCACTTCGCGCGGGTCGAAGCGCGAGAGGAACGACTCGGACGAGTCGAAGCACTTCACGCGGTAGTCTTTGCCTTCCAGCAGCCATTGCAGCGAATCGCGAACCGCTTCGTCGTCGTCGACAACATAGACGGTGCCTTTTTTCGGAATCAAGCTCATGGGTGCTGTCTCATGTGGTGGCCGCCTCGAAGCCTGGTGATTTGGCAGTCTCGACCGGCAGCGTGAAGGTAAAACGGCAGCCGACAGCGAGGTCGCCATTGTATAAGTTCTGGGCACCGATCCGGCCGCGGTGGCTCTCGATGATCGAGCGGCAAAGGCTGAGGCCGATGCCCAGGCCTTCGACCTTGGTCGAGAAGAAGGCTTCGTAGAGCCGGGCGATCACTTCGTCTTTCAAGCCCGGGCCGGTGTCGGTGACGCTGAACTCGATCACGCCGCCTTCTTCGGGCGTGTGCTTGGGCACCACACGCAGCTCGATGTTGCGGCGGGCCCGCGGCATCTGCGCCATGTCGATCGCCTCGGCCGAGTTCTTCAGCAGGTTGAGCACCACTTGCTCGATCAGGATCGGGTCGACCATCAGCGTCGGCAGGCGCTGCGCCACATAGACGTGGATGGAGACGTTGCGCCGCCGCAGCTCGATGCCGGCCAGGTCGACCGCGTCGTCGACGATGGCCTGGGCCTGCGCGGCCTGGCGCTGCGGCTCGCTGCGCTTCACGAAGGCGCGGATGCGGCGAATGATCTGGCCGGCGCGCTCGGCCTGGCGTGCGGTCTTTTCCAGCGCGGCGATCAGGTCGGTCTTCTCGATGGCGTCGCCCTTCACGCGCGAGACCATGCCGTTGCAGTAGTTGGTGATGGCGGTCAGCGGCTGGTTCAGCTCGTGCGCGACCGATGAGGCCATCTCGCCCATGGTCACCAGGCGGCTCGTGACCTGGGCTTTCTCGGCCTGCTGCGCGGCCTGCGTCTCGGCCTGGCGGCGGCCGGTCACGTCGGTGGCGATCAGCATCTGCGCCAGGCGCCCGTCGGTCCACTGCAGGTAGCGGGCGCGGACGTCGAACCACTTCTGCAACGGGTCGACGAAGACCTCGCGCGGGTCGGAGCCGACTTCGGTGAGTTCTTGCGTCGGCAGGCCGCCGAAGCTGTCGACCGAGTCGCCGATGTCGGCAATCATCGGCAAACCCGGCTCGCCGCCTGCCAGCAGCCCGTGGCCGCGCGAGTCGGCACCGAACCACACGCGGTAGGAGCGGTTGGCGAACAAGAGTTCGCCCTGCTGCACCGAGAGCACCGACACCGCGGCGTCCAGCCCCTCCAGCACGGTGGTGAAGCGCTCGTGCGAGGCCGAGAGCTGGTCGCGCACGCGCTTGGCCTCGGTGATGTTGGTCATCGAGGTCATCCAGCCGGTCTGCATGCCTTTCGGGTCGATCAGCGGCGAGACGTACATGCGCGCGTCGAACAGCGTGCCGTCCTTGCGCATGGCCTTCACCTCGATGCCGCCGGCCGGGCTGCGGCCTTGCAGCTCCTGCTGCAGCAGGCGGTTGTTCTCGTCGTAGCGGTCCGGCGGCCAGTGCGGAAAGGGCGGCATGCGGCCGATCAGCTCGGACTCGTTGAACCCCGTCATCGCGCAGAAGGCCGGGTTCACGTAGGTGATGCGGCCTTCGATGTCCATCGCCCGCATGCCGGTGAGCATGGAGTTTTCCATCGCGCGGCGGAAGTTGGTTTCCGACATCAGCGCGCTCTGCATCTGCATGCGCCGGCGCATGTGGCGCCAGGTGCCGAGCAGCATCCACACGGTCAACACACTCAAGGCCAGCACCATCCAGAACAGCGTGTTGCTGATCAGGCCGATCGATGTGCGGTAGCCCTGGCCGCGCAGCACCAACCCATTGCCCGCCGGCGCCAGCGCCACGTCGTAGACGATCGAGGCGGGTTTGGATGTCTGGCCCGGCGTGATGCCCAGCGTGCTCGCCACCACCTTGCCCTGCGAGTCGACCAGCGTCATCGTGTGGCGCCGGGATACCTCGCTGGGGATGAAATAGCGCACCAGCGCGTCGATCGAATACTCGGCGATCAAGGTGCCGGAGAACGCACTGCGATCGAGCAGCGGCACGTGCACCTGGAAGACGGCATTGCCGTACGAGCCCGCGAACACACGCGAGTACACCGGCAGCCGCAGCTCGCGGGCGGCCTTGAACGCGTCGTCGGTTTCGGGGTTGCGCGCATCGGGCAGCGAGCGGCCGATCTCGGCGATGGGCACGCCCAGCTCGGTGTGCTCGGTCAGCGTCGAGTAGCTGGCGCGGCGCGCACGCGAGCCGTTGACCCAGATCAGGTTGGTGATCTCGGGCCGCTCGCGCGTGAAGCTCGCGGCCTGGCCCAGGAATTCGTCCTGGTCGATGGTGCGGGTGACGATCTCGCGCGCGATGCGCACCAGCTGTTCCTGGTTCTCGATCAGGCGCAGGCGGATCTGCTGCTGGGCGATCTCGGTGTCGCGCTTGACGGACTCTTGCTCACGCTCGAATTCCTCATTGCGCAGGTACCAGAACGCGGAAATGATGGCCGCCAGAAACAGCAGCACCGAAACCAGCGGCCCGAGCGTGGCGTAGCGGTCTTGGCGGGCGGGCGACTGGCGCCGCCACCAGCTCCCGAGCAGCCGGCGAACCCAAGCGGTGGCAGGACGGTGGGGCGAAACGGGTGCTGCTGGGGGCAATGACATGGAGCGAATTATCGAACGGGTGATCGATCAGACGTGACGGCGACTTCCCGCGGCGTGAGTTGGAGCTCGAACCGGAGCTTGCTAATGCCGCATTATGAAAATGGTTCGCGCTATTTGAAAAATTGAAAAGCTTGTGGGAAACTCCGTCGCCAGTTCCAACAGCAACAAAACAGGAGACAAGCATGTCAGCAATGCCTGAAGCTTTTCTGGGTGCGTCCGCCAACGACGCCGACTCGCAAGAAACCCGTGAGTGGCTCGACGCGCTCTCAGCCGTCATCGAAGCCGAAGGTGGCGACCGCGCCCACTTTCTGCTTGAAGAGCTGATCAATCACGCACGACAGGCCGGCATCGACCTGCCGTTCTCGGCCACTACGGCCTACGTCAACACCATTCCTGCCGACCAGGAAGAACGCAGCCCGGGCAACATCGAGATCGAAGAGCGCCTGCGCACCTTCATGCGCTGGAACGCTATGGCGATGGTGGTGAAGGCGAACCGCCTTCACCCTGCCGACGGCGGTGATCTCGGCGGCCACATCTCCAGCTTTGCCTCGTTGGCGACGATGTTCGGCACCGGCTTCAATCACTTCTGGCACGCCGAAAGCGAGGGCCACGGCGGTGACCTGCTGTACATCCAGGGCCACTCGTCGCCGGGTGTTTACGCGCGGGCCTACATGGAAGGCCGGCTGACCGAGGAGCAGCTGAACAACTTCCGCCAGGAGGTCGACGGCAAGGGCATCTCGAGCTACCCGCACCCGAAGCTGATGCCGGAGTTCTGGCAGTTCCCGACCGTGAGCATGGGCCTGGGCCCGCTGATGGCGATCTACCAGGCGCGCTTCCTGAAGTACCTGCATGCCCGCGGCATTGCCAACACCGAAAACCGCAAGGTCTGGGTCTTCTGCGGCGACGGCGAGATGGACGAGCCGGAGTCGCTGGGCGCCATCGGCCTCGCCGCACGCGAGAAGCTCGACAACCTGATCTTCGTCGTCAACTGCAACCTGCAGCGCCTGGACGGCCCGGTGCGCGGCAACGGCAAGATCATCCAGGAGCTCGAAGGCGAGTTCCGCGGCGCGGGCTGGAACGTGATCAAGCTGCTGTGGGGCAGCTACTGGGACCCGCTGCTGGCGCGCGACAAGGAAGAGATCCTGCGCAAGGTCATGATGGACACGGTCGACGGCGACTACCAGGCCTTCAAAGCCAACGACGGTGCCTTCGTCCGCAAGAACTTCTTCGGCAAGCACCCTAAGCTGCTCGAGATGGTCGCGAAGATGAGCGACGACGACATCTGGCGCCTGCAGCGCGGCGGCCACGATCCGCAGAAGGTCTACGCCGCCTTCCACAAGGCGAGCAACCACAAGGGCCAGCCGACGGTACTTCTCATCAAGACCGTCAAGGGCTTTGGCATGGGTAAGAGCGGCGAGGGCAAGAACACCGCGCACCAGACCAAGAAGCTTGTCGACGAAGACGTGAAGATCTTCCGCGACCGCTTCAACATCCCGCTGACCGACGAGCAGCTCGCCGACGTACCTTTCCTCAAGCCGGCCGACGACACGCCGGAGATGAAGTACCTGCACGAGCGCCGCAAGGCCCTCGGTGGCTACCTGCCGCATCGACGGACCAAGGCCGACGAAAGCCTGACCGTGCCGCCGCTCGAGACATTCAAGGCCGTGCTCGAGCCCACCGCCGAGGGGCGTGAGATCTCGACCACGCAAGCCTATGTGCGCTTCCTGACGCAACTGCTGCGCGACAAGGAAGTCGGCCCGCGCGCCGTGCCCATCCTGGTCGATGAGGCCCGCACTTTCGGCATGGAAGGCCTGTTCCGCCAGATCGGCATCTACAACCCCGCGGGGCAAAACTACACGCCGGTCGACAAGGACCAGGTGATGTACTACCGCGAGGCCACCGACGGCCAGATCCTGCAGGAAGGCATCAACGAAGCCGGCGGCATGAGCAGCTGGATCGCTGCGGCCACCTCGTACAGCACGAACAACCGCATCATGGTGCCGTTCTACGTGTACTACTCGATGTTCGGTTTCCAGCGCATCGGCGATCTGGCGTGGGCCGCCGGTGACATGCAGGCGCGTGGCTTCCTGCTGGGCGGTACCTCGGGACGCACCACGCTGAACGGCGAAGGCCTGCAGCACGAAGACGGCCACAGCCACATCCTGGCCGGCACCATCCCGAACTGCATCAGCTACGACCCGACCTTCGCGCATGAAGTCGGCGTGATCCTGCACCACGGCCTGAAGCGCATGGTCGAGAAGCAGGACAACGTCTACTACTATCTGACCCTGCTGAACGAGAACTACCCGATGCCCGGCCTCAAGCCCGGCACCGAAGAACAGATCATCAAGGGCATGTACCTGCTCGAAGAAGGCGCGAAGAAGACACCGCGCGTCAACCTGCTGGGCTCGGGCACGATTCTTCGCGAATCGATCGCCGCGAAGGAGCTGCTGGCCAAGGAGTGGGGCGTGTCGGCCAACGTGTGGAGCTGCCCGAGCTTCAACGAGCTGGCCCGCGACGGCCAGGACGTGGAGCGCTGGAACCTGCTGCACCCGACCGACACCCCGCGCGTGCCCTTCGTCTCGCAGCAGCTCGACAAGTACGCCGGCCCGGTGATCGCATCGACCGACTACATGAAGAACTACGCCGAGCAGATCCGCGCCTTCTTGCCGAAGGGCCGCACGTTCAAGGTGCTCGGCACCGACGGCTTCGGCCGCAGCGACTTCCGCAGCAAGCTGCGCGAGCACTTCGAAGTCAACCGCCACTACATCGTGGTTGCTGCCTTGAAGTGCCTGGCCGATGAAGGTACCGTACCGGCTGCAAAGGTGGCCGAGGCGATCCAGAAGTACGGGATCAACGCCGACAAGGTGAATCCGCTCTACGCTTGAGCGTCCTGACCCGCAACAACGAGACAAACAACATGGCCCTGGTGGAAGTGAAGGTCCCGGACATCGGTGACTTCAAGGACGTCGAGATCATCGAACTGCTGGTCAAGCCCGGCGACACGGTGAAGGTCGAACAGTCGCTGGTGACGGTGGAAAGCGACAAGGCATCGATGGAAATCCCGTCGACGCACGCCGGTGTCGTCAAGGAGCTGAAGGTCAAGCTCGGCGACAAGATCAGCGAAGGCTCGCTGCTGCTGATGCTGGAAGCAGCGGGTGACGCACCGGTTGCGGCGCCCGCAGCTGCACCTGCTCAGCCGCCCGCCGCTGCAGCGCCGGCTCCGGTGGCAGCCCCTGCGGCCGCGCCGGCAACGGCGGCGGCCCCGGTCGAGCGCACCGTGCCGACCGCGGCCCTGCCGGCGCACGAGCCCACAGCGCCGCAAGGCCACTTGCCGCACGCGTCGCCGACCATCCGCAAGCTGGCGCGCGAACTCGGCGTGCCGCTCGACGAGGTGAAAGGCAGTGGACCCAAAGGCCGCATCACGCACGACGACGTGCACGGCTTCGTCAAGAGCGTGATCGCCGGCGACACCCGCACCAAGGCGCAGGCGGGCAAGGGCGCAGGCGCGCCGGCTGCAGCAGGCGGCGGCAACTTCCCCGGCCTGCCGGCGTGGCCGGTGGTCGACTTCGCCAAGTTCGGCCCGGTCGAACGCAAGGACCTCTCGCGCATCAAGAAGATCAGCGGCGCTGCGCTGCACCGCAACTGGGTGATGATTCCGCACGTCACCAACCACGACAACGCCGACATCACCG
>Ga0307514_10006589_pt1 | contig 10077 bp, 13 predicted proteins | sample 16_EM_MG_FD_203088 | JGI IMG/M metagenome (GOLD analysis project Ga0307514, IMG submission 203088) | Populus trichocarpa ectomycorrhiza microbial communities from riparian zone in the Pacific Northwest, United States - 16_EM | ecosystem: Host-associated > Plants > Roots > Unclassified | place...
TGGTTGATTGTAATTTTTTTTGTATTTTTTTTAATATTTTTTTTTATTTTAAAAAAAAAAAAAAAAAAAAAGTTGTATCCCCTTCCTGCCAAAGAAAATACACCCGCTCGCAAATTGCACAGAAACCGAACGAATTCCTCCCAGTAGTCTACGGTGTCTTCCAGGCTATTGTACATATCTCTCAAGGACTTGATCTTGTTCGTACACTACTATTTACACTCTAAGTTGAGATATCTTCGCCTGTTTGCTAGGTAAGACTTAGGCAGAAATACATGCACACCCAAGTCTCGCCAGAAGAATGTCTGGCAACCAACCTACCCCGGGGGGTCCCTCTGACCCCGACAGTTCAATACCAGTGCCATGGTCACCCACACCAGCCCGCCCAGCCCAGATTGGCCAATAGGGAGCTAACTCCAATATCCCGCAGGCATCTTGGGGACTGGAAGATGACTTAGACTTCAAAATAGAGGCTGAGCCCCACATCACCACAAAGGCCCGCCCTCTACCACCCCCAATGCAGGTCCCAACAGCTTCTCGCACCCTCACGAACCACCTGGACTGCAGCCAGGCCAGTAGCCCAATGCCCGCCCCCAGCTCAAGAACAGCCTCCAGGATCGGCAAGAAGAGCTGTCCCTCCTGCCCCTCATCCACCACTGTCTCTGCAGCGGCAGCCAGAGCAGCCCTACAGCTGCCCCTCCCTCCACCCGGCCTGCATGGCTCAAGTATTTTCCGCTCCCGCGAAGAATACAGGAGCAGGCAACAGAGCCCCCCCCACCTATACCTCTCTAACCAGCCTAACCACATTATCACTGAAGGTTGGGCACATGTAATTAATCAGTCAATTGACGACCCGTAATCGGCAGAGGACCTAATTGCAGGCGCAACCACCAGGGACGCCACAAACCGAGATATCATAACAGCAATCCTCACCGCCATCCACTCTCTCCAAACACAAATCATTGGCCTAGCAGAAAAACAGGCCTATACCACAAGTACAGTCCGCTTCTTAGCAGACGAGACCAACAGAATCAGGGTCGGAGTTGCAAAGCTACAGCAAGAAGCCAGCCGCATGCAAAAGACACTAGCACTAGTACCACGCCCACCCAAACTGCAACGATAACTATACCAACAAGGTTATGCTGCCCCCACCCCACAGGCACCTCTACCAGGGGGAATGAACCTTGAGGCAGGACAATATTTCGGCGAGCATATATACCGGACCACTCTAGAGTATGCACAAGAAAAGGAATACCCACCCAGGCCTCTACAGCCACCCAGGAGAAAGACCCCAGCTCTATCCAGTGCCCCTCGTATCCAAGCTGATGACTGGGTCGAAGTGTCTGGAAAAGGCAAGAGAAAGGTGAAAACTTTCGTACAGGTGGCCGCTACAGGAGGCCCCCCACCACAACAGCAACAACAGGTACCAGCAGCAGCACTCGCATGAGCCAAGACCTATCCAAGAGTGGAAAGAGACCTCATTATCTCCACTGGCAGCCAAACAGACATCACACCCATCTTGCCCAAACTACACAGCATTATCATCGACAAGCTGACCAAATGCAACAACAGGCTAGCTCTGCCAATTGGGGTGCGCCAGAGCAAAAATGGAAGTATTGTGATCACCACAGATCCAAGGGCACCAGCATCGAGCATTAAAGCCAACATCGAGGCCCTCCTCCCCCAAATCTCCACACTAACAGGAAACAACTGCAGAACCACCAACGAGAGCCAGTCAGGAATAGCTTTCCTAATACATGCAATTTCCACTTTCGAGTGAGGAACCAGCAAGTCCCAAGACCAACACGAACAGGAATATGTTATGGGGCCACTATTATCCCTTTATGCTTGAACTTCAGCAGATAAATAGCGGGGCCGAATATTAATCCCATAACAGAAGTAAGCCCTCCTTCAGCTATCCATAGCAAATTAAATCCCAACTTCAAATCCAGTTTGGAAAAGACTTGAGAAGTTCTCACCTGTTCCATCAGGGTAGTCATCAGAGGTAGAGGGTACTTGTCTTTAATTGTAATGGCATTGAGGCCACGATAGTCTACCACTATTGGCAGCTTGTCGTTGGCTTGTTTGGCAAAAAATATTGGGGCTCCGGCACTGCTCTTACTTGACTGGATTTTGCCAGTTCTCAACATCTCATCAAGGTATTCTTTGAGCAGTTCTAGCTCATCAGGAGACAGAGGGTAGAGTTTCCCTGAAGGTGGCTGCTTTCCAGGTTCGAGATCTATAACCATGTCTTGAGGTCCATGTGCAGGCAGGGAAGCTTGAGCGGCTTTTGCAAAGATTTCAACAAAATCTCTATATTGGACTGGCAATCTTTCAGCCAGTGTCTTGAGGTCTTTGCCCACGATAATTTACATTATCCTGCGGACTTTACCAGTTGACAAACGCCTAGATTCCCACTTGCCCACATGTATAAGACCGACATAAGAACTCTGTTCCAGAATTTCACCAAATTCAGAAAAGTCCGTCACCTCTTCTATCTCCAGCACTCTTTTTAGCTCCAGGCCATAAGGAGTGGTGACCCTTAGCTTATCGCGTTGCACCGTTATCCAATCGAAACCTAAAATGAGTGGACAACCTGGTTCCAAGCACGCCACTTCAGTAACTAGGTTGAGAGTCTTGTTTTTTCCTGATCTTGCATCAGGGACACACATCTCCACGTTCTTCACTTGAACTGTACCCGATCTCTTGAGTATTGAGCTGTCGGCGCTTTCCAATCTCAATCGAGTTTCTCTCTTCACCCAGAGCATCATCATCTGTTCCACAAAATCAGTATCAAAAATCGTTGCTTCCGCACCAGTATCAACCAAAGCATTAATAGAAAGTTCCCTTTTATTTCCCTCATATAACCAAGATAACTTAACAGGAACCAGAAACTTCAATCCTTCACACTTTAATACCTTTGCTCATGCGTCCGCATTTTCAACCAAGGGGATATCTGACACTGCCACCTGTTATGGTCTTTTTTTGTGGTTGCTGAGTTGAGGAGCCAACTCTTCCTTAGCTTTTCTCTTTTTTGCTATTTTTGTCTTTTGTATTAAAGAAAGAGAAGAAGAAGAAGATAAATTTCGAACACAGGAAGAAATAGAAACCAGATCAATATCCATAACCTCCCCCTCATGTTCCTCTTTCCAATCACGAACAGAGATGCCCTTCTTCATAACACAGATGTTAAACCAATCCTGCGAGACTGTTTGACCCGACGTACAAGACAGCCCGCATCCCTAATCACACTCGTAATCCAACTCGTCCTCCGAAACGATACGACCAAAGGAAACAGGAGATATAACTGAAGAAATTAGGTCGTCTGCTGCCTGTACCACTGCAACCTTCTTGTTGTCCACCTTATCCTTCCCTTTTCCCTTGCTCTTCTCTTCGACCGTTGCCTTACACCCCGCTGTGCAGTCCTTTTTGATGTGTTCTTTATTACCACATTTAATACATTGACCTTCTTTCATTTGAGCCTGTCTCATGGAATAAGTTACCTTGTCTTCACCTGGTTCCTTGGCTTTCTTTTCGGAGGTCTTGAACTTTTCGGAGCTGACTGAGGACTTCTTTTTCTCGCCCTGCTTGCTCGTTTTCTTCTGAATACCAGAGGGTTTGGGGGCCTCTGGTTTCTTGTCAGCTTGGGGTTTCTGGTCTGGCTTCTTATCTCTAGCCGCTGCCTGCGTTTGCTCTTTCAACTTCTGAGCATTATGCATATATTGCTCTCGTATTCTCTCATTCTCCACTTCCATCCCAGCACTTGTAATAGCTTCAAAACATATCTCAGGGCTAGCTGGAGCTACGTCCAAAGAGTCCTTGTTTGTACACTTCATATATTCATGTACCTCAGGCTGGAGACCTGTAACTAGGTACTCCCGCAATAGGTCTCGGGGTAGATTAGCAACCATATTGAGGGTACGCATTCTAGACACATAGTCCTTTATCAATTCGCCAGCCTTTTGGAATTTCATTTGGATATTCCTCTTAGCCTCTCGTACCTCGTTCCTGTTCTCATGAACTGATATGAAGTCTTTCAGAAAGTCTTCTTAGCTTGCCCATACGCACCAGCCTGACTGAGGGTCGGGCTTGCGTCTGGTTTCAATGGCGAGGTACCATTGCTTAGCACTTCCAGTAAGGAGAGCTGCTACATAAAGGATTTTGTCATTTGCTGAACTATAGGTAATTGGCATGCATTCGAATATATTAGCCACATCATTGAGGAATGGTTTGAGCTTGGTAGAACTTCCATCACACTTGTCAGGTTAGGGGATGTTCCGAGGTTCTTTTTTGGTTTGGGGGGGTGGTAGAGGCTCAGAGGTTTCTCTGAGATCGAGAGTAATATCTGGTTGATGCTGGCGTTGTCGCTTGGTTGAGGCCGTGCCCAAGGGAGCTGGAGACTCCTTCTGCTTCCTCTTTAAGGACTTGATTTCACCAACAGCGGCAATTGCAATTTCTCCAACAGCCTTGTCGCTAGCAATCTGGTCCTGGACTTCTTGATCAATTGACTTCTTAGTCCAGTCGTAAAGCTCGATAAGTTCTTCATTGACTTGGTCAAACCCTTCTTTTGCGCCATCAACAATAGTAGTAGTTTCTGACTTAATTACTTTGGTAAGGTCTTCCCATTGCTTGGTGAGTGCTGTGAAGATTTGTTTGGTGATGGTATGAACCTTCTCGGTCTGGGTGGAGCTAGTGGCAAGTAGAGCTCCCATTTCGGCCTTGACTTGATCTCGTAATGTATTCAAGTCATTGTAGGTGGTTTTGGCCGCTAGGAATATGGCATTTGGAGGTTCTTGTTGCCGCCGTAGCTCATTAGATTGAGCAATAAGACTTGATGCCAACTCATTAAGCTCTTGTGGTTGCTTATTGAATTCGGCCAGTCCTTGGGAGATGATCTCAGTAACTACTTGGTCAATTGCTTCTCGAGGTATTTCAGGTGCCGGAGGTGGGGGTGGTGGTCTTCAGTCGGTTCAGGGGTTTGATCTCCTGCCACTGGGTATGCTGGCAGGTCGAGTACGGGGACGGAATGATTCGAGGAAACGTGCACCTAGGGATAATTCGTCAGGGGATGTGATCATTTGGTATGGGTATGAATGTGCTGTGACTGGCATGTCACTATCCGACATATCATCATTGGCATTGTTGTTTGACTCGGAGCCAGAAAACACATCGTGTCGCATTACAGCTGGTACTACGGCTCTTGGGGTAGGGTCGTCATATTCGAGGGCTTGGAAGGGCTGGCTGGGCACTGCTCTACCAGGAGTTTGAGGTATAGACATAGTGATGATATGTGTATACAAGTACAGAGATACTTTGGTTACAAAGTAATGTTACGGGGCCACTGTTATCCTTTTATGCTTGTACTTCAGCAGATAAATAGCGGGGCCGAATATTAATCCCACAACAGAAGTAACCTGCAACTCAGGTTAGGTCTTTCAGGATATAAAGTTCAGTATGATTTCAATACAAGTCGAACTCAACAAGTATTTTCCTAACTAGGTGAAATCCGTATTCCAACGTTAACTTAGAACTTTGTAGGTGGTGTGTTTCTCGAGACTTGATTAACACTTGTAGTGGGCGCGATCCCAACCTTCAGCTACTTTCAACTATTTGTAATGCGTGGTTGGAGAGTAGTGTTCTTATTCACGCGGTTCATTCAATTCCAATAATAGTCACTTCACACCATCTTGTTTAATTCTCAGTCACCGGCGTTACCCCTGCCTAAGAAGTCGTTGTACACAGTTGACTTAACTGAGAACTAATTATCCTGTTCTTGCATTAAGCGTTCTGCAACGGTTACGTAGTTACGAATTAATTTGGGAGTCATACGCGATCCCCATTATTTTATTGCAATACATCAGCAAATCCTCGATACGAGTCTAGACTCAGCTAGGCAAGTATCATGAGATATGAAAGTAAGTATTCGGTAATTCCGCATGCTGGCGTCTAGTGTCCATTGATATTATAGGTGATCCTATAATTCAACTGCTCATAACTCCGCAAATATAACTCCGAATGACTTAGTTATCATCTCATTGGAAAGCTCTTGATGCGTACTTCACAATAGAATCTTAGTTCATCTTAATCAAGAACATACTTCATGAGATAAATGTAAAAGCCTGACTTGCCGCTTTGGGGACCTATAGCTCGCACCAAAACAGGTCAATAACTTCACAGGTTTAAATCATAAAAGTATTCTGGGTTCAGATTTGGAATCAGCACGTAATTCTGTCCTAGGATTAACTTGAACCCAATTTTTTCCAATTAACTTTTCGCTACACCCGATTTTCAGCTCAGCTCAACTCATGCCTTCTTGTAGTGTCACCGGACCCAGTTAGGTCTAAATTACCCCCTACGTGGTTGATTTTTTTTATTTATTTTTACGGAATTATGTATCCGCAAAAATGTTCTCAGATTCATACTTTGAGGGTTGAATCTAGGGGTATTCGTGTAGCCGGACGCAATGGTAATTTTCTTAATTTGATCCGGGCAACACTTGTTGAGTTATTAAGCTCCGAAGTTGAGTTCAGGGTAAGGACTGACTAAACTTCAGGGTAAGGGTAGTAAGTTCAGGGTAACCTATGCAAGTTCAGGGTAATAGCCACCGTATAATTTTGGTGCTATGTATTTTCAACTTGATGTAACTCAACAACCAGTAGTCGGAACCTGACGAAACTCACACGTATAATAGAGGGTACCTCTCTAAACATGTTATTAGAGTCTCGTTCCAACCCAACAACACTACGGTTGTTCAGTGACTGCGTTGTCCTAGTTAGAAGTACTGGAGTATTTCTAACTTAAGTAATATACGCAAGACTTCCTCAAGTCTTCCTGATTCCTATCCAGGTTTATCAGGGTCGTTCTTTATTGATACAAGTTCCTCGGGAAGGGCTAGGTGTCACCCTGTGACACAGGAGATCAAACCCCCGAACCGACCGAAGACCACCACCCCCACCTCTAGCACCCGAAATACCTCGAGAAGCAATTGACCAAGTCATTGCTGAAATTATCTCTCAAGGACACGCCGAATTCAATAAGCAACGACAAGAGCTTAATGAGTTGGCATCAAGTCTTATTGCTCAATCTAATGAGCTACGGCGGCAACAAGAAGCTCAAAATGCCATATTCCTGGCTGCCAAAACCACCTACAATGACTTGAATACATTACGAGAACAAGTTAAGGCCGAAATGGGAGCTCTACTTGCCACTAGCTCCACCCAGACCGAGAAGGTTCATACCCTTACCGAACAAATCTCCACAGCACTCACCAAGCAATGGGAAGACCTTACTAAACTAATTGAGTCAGAAACTACTACCGTTGTTGATGGCGCAAAAGAAAGGTTTGACCAAGTCAACAAAGAACTTATCAAGCTTTACGACTGGACTAAGAAGTCAATTGATCAAGAAGTCCAGGACCGGATTGCTAGTGATAAGGCTGTTGGAGAAATTGCAATTGCCGCTGTTACTGAAATCAAGTCCTTGAAGAGGAAGTAGAAGGAGTCTCCAGCTCCTTTGGGCACGGCCTTAACCAAGCGACAACGACAGCATCAACCAGATATTACTCTCGATCTCAGAGAAACCTTTGAGCCTCCACTACCGCCCCAAACCAAGAAAGAACCTCGGAATATTCCTCAACCTGACAAGTTCGATGGAAGTTCTACCAAGCTCAAACCATTCCTTAATAATGTAGCTAATATATTCGAACACATGCCGATTACATACAGTTCAGCAAATGGCAAAATCCTTTATGTAGCAGGTCTCCTTACTGGAAGTGCTAAGCAGTGGTACCTCACTAATGAAACCAGGCGCAAGCCTGACTCTCAGTCAGGTTGGTGCGTATGGGCAAGATATGAAGACTTTCTGAAAGACTTCATATCAGTTCATGAGAACAGGAACGAGGTACGAGAGGCCAAGAGGAATATCCAAATGGAATTCCAAAAGGCTGGTGAATTAATAAAGGACTATGTGTCTAGAATGCGTACCCTCAATATGTTTGCTAACCTACCCCAAGACCTATTGTGGGAGTACCTAGTTACAGGTCTCCAGCCTGAGGTACATGAATATATGAAGCGTACAAACAAGGACTCTTTAGACGTAGCTCCAGCTAGCCCTGAGATGTGTTTTGAAGCCATTACAAGTGCGGGGATGGAAGTGGAGAATGAGAGAATACGAGAGCAATATATGCGTAATGCTCAGAAGTTGAAAGAGCAAACGCAGCCAGCGGCTAGAGGTAAGAAGCCAGACCAAAAACCGCAAGCTAACAAGAAACCAGAGGCTCCCAAACCCTCTGGCATTCAAAAGAAAAAGAGCAAGCAGGGCGAGAAAAAGAAGTCCTCAGTTAGCTCCAAGAAATCCAAGACCTCCGAAAAGAAAGCCAAGGAACCAGGCGAAGACAAGGTAACCTATTCCATGAGACAGGCTCGAATGAAGGAGGGTCAATATATTAAATGTGGTAGCAAAGACTACATTAAGAAGGACTGCACAGCGGGGTGGAAGGCGACGGCTGAAGAAAAGAGCAAGGGAAAAGGGAAGGAAAAGGTGGACAACAAGAAGGTTGCAGTGGTACAGGCAGCAGACAAATTAATTTCTTCAGTTATATCCCCTGTTTTCTTTGGTCGTATCATTTCGGAGGATGAGTTGGATTACACGTGTGATTAGGGACGCGGGCTGTCTTGTACGTCATGTCAGACAGTCTCGCAAGATTGGTTTAACATCTGTGTTGTGAAGAAGGGCCTCTCTGTTAGTGATTGGAAAGAGGAACATGAGGGGGAGGTTATGGATATTGATCCGGTTTCTATTTCTTCTTGTGTTCGAAATTTATCTCCTTCTTCTTCTCTTTCTTTAATACAAAAGACAAACACAGCAAAAAAGAGAAAAGCTGAGGAAGAGTTGGCTCCTCAACTCAGCAATTACGAAAAAAGACCAGAACAGGTGGCGGTGTCAGATATCCTCTTGGTTGGAAATGCAGATGCACGGGCGAAGGTATTAAAGCGTGAAGGATTGAAGTTTCTGGTTCCTGTTAAGCTATCTTGGTTATATGAAGGAAATAAAAGGGAACTTTCTATTAATGCTTTGGTTGATACTGGTGCGGAAGCAACGATTTTTGATACCGATTGTGTGGAACAGATGATGATGCCCTGGGCGAAGAGAGAAACTCGATTGAGATTGGAGAGCGCCGACGGCTCAATACTCAAGAGATCGGGTACAGTTCAAGTGAAGAACGTGGACATGTAGGTGCCTGATGCAAGATCAGGAAAAAACAAAACCCTCGACCTGGTTACTGAAGTGGCGTGCGTGGAACCAGGTTGTCCACTCATTTTAGGTTTCGATTGGATAATGGCGTAATGCGATAAGCTAAGGGTCACCACTCCTTATGGCCTGGAGCTAAAAAGAGCACTGGAGATAGAAGAGGTGACAGATTTTTCTGAATTTGGTGAAATTCTGGAACAGAGTATGTATGTCGGTCTTATGCATGTGGGCAAGTGGGAATCTAGGTGTTTGTCAACTGGTAAAGCCCGCAGGATAATGCAAATTATCGTGGGCGAGGACCTAAACATACTGGCTAAAAGATTGCCAGTCCAATATAGAGATTTCGTCGAAATCTTTGGAAAAGCCGCGCAAGCTTCCTTGCCTGCACATGGACCTCAAGACATAGTTATAGATCTCGAACCGGGAAAGCAGCCACCTTCAGGCAAACTGTACCCTCTGTCCCCTGATGAGCTAGAACTGCTCAAGGAACACCTTGATGAGATGTTGAGAACTGGCACAATCTGGCCAAGTAAGAGCAGTGTTGGAGCCCCAATGTTTTTTGCCAAACAAGCCAATGACAAGCTGTGTATAGTGGTGGACTATCGTGGCCTCAATGCTTTTACTATCAAAGACAAGTACCCTTTACCTCTGATGACTACCCTAATAGAACAAGTCGGAACTTCTCAGGTCTTTTCCAAACTAGACTTGACGTTGGGATTTAATTTGCTATGCATAGCCAAAGAAGACGAATGGAAAACAGCATTCACAACTCGTTACGGTTTGTACGAGTATACAGTAATGCCCTTTGGGGTGACGAATGCTCCATCTGTT
>Ga0307514_10006592_pt1 | contig 10075 bp, 6 predicted proteins | sample 16_EM_MG_FD_203088 | JGI IMG/M metagenome (GOLD analysis project Ga0307514, IMG submission 203088) | Populus trichocarpa ectomycorrhiza microbial communities from riparian zone in the Pacific Northwest, United States - 16_EM | ecosystem: Host-associated > Plants > Roots > Unclassified | place...
ATTTGATTGGACGGATAAAAATAAAAATAAAAAATAAATTTATTTTTGAAATAAATTAAGAGTAAATTTATTGTCTTCTTCTCTTGTGTTTCGAGATAATAAAATAAAAATTATTTAAAAGTATCTGTAACTTTGTATATTTCCTTTGTTAGAAAGGTGAGAGGGAACATAATAAAATGAAAAGGGGATGGAAAACAAATCTCTCTTTAGATCCAAAAAGAAAATAATCTAATTTGGAGAGAAAAATTAATTTAAATAATTTGGTTTTCAAATTTATAAATTATTCATTTTGAATTTAAATCTAACATCTAAAACTAAACTAAAGGAATATTGTTGAATAAATATATTCTCATTTTTAAAATAAGGAAAAACATCTTTTCTTTATTTTCATAATCTTTTCAATTTTAATGCCTAAAAACATTTATATCTTCCTTTATTCTCTTTCTATATATGTTCTTTGTTTTTAATTTCTATCTTTAAGGTAGTATTTGATTACTACAAGAACTAAAATGACATAAGCTTATGAGAAAGTAGGGCGCCGCTTCCTGAAAAGAATCGTTTGAATCCTCAAACAAAAAAGTAACACACTAGAATCCACGAGTTTAGAGAATAAAATTCTCAGAAGAATTTTGTTTATTGATTCAAAAGTACCCTACAATGAAAGAAAAAGCACATTTTATATAAGCTGCAAAATTAACCTAATTCGGTTAGGACTATAACTATTTAGGGAAGAAATAACTGAAATAAGGAAAAATACTAAAATTCCCAAAAGTAAATAAATTATGATATTAAGGTATAAATCAAAAGTTCTAAATTTAGGAAATAATCTGGCAAAAGGGTCATTCTAATAGCAACTGCAGCTCCTGATTTTGTTTCTGAAACTTTCTCTGCAATTTGTTCTACATCATAAAATGATATGTCCCGTTATCCTTTTTTATTTTATGAAATGGTAGCGATTCACTTTAAAACTATTATAAAAACAAATTCATTTTATATTTATATATATCTTTGTTTCTTCAATCAAATATTTTCTTATTTTTTCTATATCTATCTCTTTTATTATTATCATTAGACACTAAGCAAATACAGTATAAATAACATTTTTAAAGTTTAAAATAATTAAACATGGTTTAATTATCCATAGTTGGTTCCAATTCAACCCAAAATTCTGAATTCCGAATTAAATTTAAGTCATTTTAGATTTTTTATTAAAAAAATTAAATTTGCGGTTCTATTTTTATAAGCTGGTTTCATATAAGATAGATAAAAAATTATAATTTCTTGATTATTTTTTCTTGAGGGTTATTTATTTTATAAATTAACATGCTTAAAATTGAGTTGGATTCAATCCAAAAGAATTGAACCAAATTGCCACATGGTTGGGCTAGAAGCTTAAGATATGAAGAGAATGTAGTCTAACAATCTTGGACAAGGTCGAAAGAAAGACTATGAGAAAGTGCCCCCATAACGGTTTTTCAAGTTTGTCAAAGACGCGACGGGGTTCCTTGTACGGTTTTGAGTTGTAAGAAATACTAAACAATTAGCTGTAACCCACCATCTCTCTCCACAGTGCCCCTCCCCTCCCTAAGAGTTGAATTTTGTTTTTTGTTTTTTTTGAAAGGAGGTGATGAGATGAGCTACAAATTAAAAACCTTAATGAAATCCAAATCCCATATGTATATATGCCTGTGTTTATATAATTTTTAAAATAAAAAAGTTTATTGGTCTTGGATTCGATTTTTTTCATCATTTATTTATCTCCCTTTAAAATAGATATAAAAAATAACTACTCATACTTATTTATTCAAATAAACACCGCAAAATGTTCTATTAATTTCTATAATTTTTCGAATAAATTAACAAATCAGCCAGGAGTTCTTGTGGTATTAAATCCATGTGTTCATAACGATAAACAAGATAGATCTTGCTAGTTGCTACCAATCGTCATCGTCATTGTGGTAATAATTAATTATATATCCTTAATTGCTTTTTTCCATCAATTTTACATCATGCATGACTTGTCATTTGTCAGGAAGTAAGGAACAACATTATATATAATATAGTGTTTGCTTGCAAATATATTTCGGCTACGTGAAAGAAATTGATAACTATAGATATATATGAAGAGGAGACCTGCCTACCTAATCCTAGTCGTATAATTTCTCATCCAATTTAGACCTAACTTAACATCTAATATTCTTTAAAAGCCTAACTTGGCTTACCTTGAGTTTGACAAGAACTATTAAGGCCGACGTTGAATAAGACCACTCCACTAACAGCATACCATATGATGAGAAACCATGCAATTGCCTATAACCAAAGAGGAGCCTAGCTCCTTGATCAGTTTCTTCTCTATAAATACCTCTGCAATTCTCCATTCTTCTACATCCAAACCATTTATATCTACACCATTCTTCTTAATCAACAGCTCTTCACCATATATTTCAAGCTATATTTTACTGCGTACACATTATATAACACACACACCCACCATGAAGTTTCTTAAGATATTCTTTTTACTAGCAATGGTACTCGGGTGTTTAGCCATTACTCTTTCTGCTACACCGTCGTCTGAGGAAGATCAATCGTCTCTTGACTTCATTAATAATGATGACGAGGGAAATTCTGATCTTCCCTGGCCAGAGAACGAAGAAACAACTTCATCTTTACGAGGGGCAAACCGCTTTCTGGCCCAGACCCGGGCTGTCATGACATGTGACAAGTACCCTAGGGTTTGTCGTGTCATTGGCAGCCCCGGACCAGATTGCTGCAAGAAGAAGTGTGTGAATGTGATAACAGACAGACTCAACTGTGGCATGTGTGGTAACAAGTGCAAGTATCCTGAGATTTGCTGCAAGGGGCAGTGTGTGAACCCGATGTCTAACAAGAAAAACTGTGGGGGCTGCAGCAACAAGTGCAAGAAAGGGAGTACATGTCAGTATGGAATGTGCAGCTATGCATAGAAATTGTTCCATGAGATTTAATTGTTTATTATTTGTAAATGTAAGAGGGATACGTACCCTTAATTCTTAATTTATTTCATGTTGATCATATTCACTTGCTTGTGTAAGCAAGTTTAGTTTAATTAATGATTCCTTTTTCGGTATTTTCCTTTAATAAATGAATTAAGATTTGAGTTATAGTTATAAAATAATATTTAAGAAAGATATTTTCTTGTTGTAGAGTCCAAAACTCAGTGAAGCTTTTAATATATTAAAATTAAAGATTTCTCCAGCTAGTAAGTATGACTATGGCATGAAAATTTACTATTATTAAGTGGTTAATGTTTTTATATCAAAGGGATCTTCCTTGACTCTTTCGGAGAAACCTTAAATTAGCTTTAATCATATTACCTAATTGAGATAAAAAACAAAATATTTATCAATTGGCTCACATGTTTCTGATATTTTCAATTAGATTGTATAATACCAATTTTTATATATTAGTTTTTCACGAATACATTTTGAAAATCTCATCATTTATAGCATAAAATATACATATTAGACGAAATGATATTAATAATTAAGCATTTAGAAAAGGACTCGATTAAGAATTATTTAAAACATTTTAGACCCAATTAAATTTTTTTAGTATTTTATTTTGATATATTAATTTTAATTTTTTTTAAAAATATATTTTAATATATTTTGAAATAAAAATATTTAGACTTTACTATTAGGATACATGTTTCTAGCTTACAAATCTATATATTATATTAAGAACCTTATGTATGTAACAGCCGTAAAGGAGAGAGAGATGCAAGGTAAAAAGGGCCACGTCAAGAAGTAGCAAATCTATATAATATAAATATTTCTCCAAGAACATTCTTCTCATGTGATGTGACTCGAATCAAGGAATATATTGATGAAGATCCTTGATAAATTGTATATCATGATCTCCCCATAATATATCTACATTGAAGGCTTTGGATTGGCTAGGGAATGACTTTGATCTCTTGAAACGTCCACGTTTTGTCTAGCCATCAAAATCCTAACAAACAACTTAACCAAATCGTGTTAACCACCTTGTATCTTCTTTATATAATCCCCTTGTTTTATCCATTTGTACCACCCATGACCCAACCACAAACGATGGCCTCGCTAGCTCACGTCCTGTTGCTTTCATGTCTTGCTACATTCTGTGCTTCAACCTTGCAGGGTGATTCACTTAACTACAAGCCTAAAGCCTTATCAAGCTATCTTCCAAGAAATTATAAGAAAGTCCTGAATACCATAGACTCATGTTGGCGGACGGAGTCCGATTGGGCTACCAATCGTCGTGCTTTGGCCGATTGTGCTGTGGGATTTGGCCAGGCTGCAATCGGAGGGAAATATGGGAAAACATACGTTGTCACTACTCCGGATGATGATCCGACAAATCCGAAACCAGGCACGCTTCGGTATGGTGCTATCCGGACTGAGCCTCTTTGGATCATTTTTGCCAGAGACATGGTTATTACACTCGAAAATGAGCTTATGATAAATAGTTACAAGACTATAGATGGGAGAGGTGCTAACGTCGAGATTACAGGCGGGCCGTGCCTAAAAATTGAATATGTTAGCCATGTTATCATACATGGGATTAGCATTCATGACTGTAAGCCAGGTAAAAGGGGGCTTGTTAGGAGTAGTCCGACGCACGTTGGTGAACGCCGAGGTGCTGACGGAGATGCCATTGCCATTTCTGCATCGTCTAATATTTGGATTGACCATTGCTATCTCGCTCGCTGCATGGATGGCCTAATTGATGTGATTCATGCTACCACTGCTGTCACCATCTCTAACAACTATTTCACCGAGCATGATAAGGTAAGAAGAAAACGTTTCCCCTCATTAGCCCTAGCTTAAAATTTCCGATCACGATCACTAACCAATTTGGTACTAACAGGTGATGCTGCTAGGACACAACGATAAATACACTGAGGATCAAGTTATGAAAGTAACAGTCGTCTTCAATCATTTTGGCCCTAAACTCAATCAAAGAATGCCAAGGTGAGTTGATTTATATATTATTAAAATCCCATGACATTTATCGCTTCAAATCTAATGCAAAAATTGTGTTCAAAATTAAACGCAGAGTAAGGTTTGGTTATGCCCACGTTGCCAACAACAGATATGATAAATGGCAAATGTATGCCATTGGCGGCAGTGCTGGTTCAACCATATTCAGTGAAGGGAACTACTTCATTGCTCCTGACATTTCCTATGCCAAAGAGGTGTGCATATTTTTTTCTAATAAGAGAAATTATTACATGGACTTGCTTCATTGTTTTTGTTCAATGCACCAACCAATTACAGACTGTAAGGTTCATTAATGCTTCGACAAGCTAAAGCTATTTTAATCCAACGTACTAGATTCATGTAAAACTTTTGTTGTCTTTTATTAGCAAGTAGCACTTACTAAGAAAAAAATGTATTATGCCTGTAGGTTACCAAGAGAGAGGTTTATGGTGGTTGGAAGAATTGGAAGTGGAGGTCCTCCAAGGATGTATTTATGAACGATGCTTATTTTGTCCAATCTGGATATGGAAGGTGTGCACCACGTTATTCCAAAGCTCAGTCCTTCACAGTTTCTCCAGGAGCTATGGCTCCTGCTTTGACATCTGATGCAGGCCCTTTAAGCTGTGTTGTTGGTGAAGCATGTTGACACAAGGGACAAGCCATTTTCTAGGCCAGTATAGCCTACTTGTTCTTTACAATAAATATTTCTTTAGATTTCTTTTATTGTAATGAGCATTTGCCGTTGTTTTTTTATGGGTTAATTGTAATAGAAATTTGAATGCTTTTTTCTTTAAACAGATAGTAATTTGTATCATGGTCATCCTACCATCTATAATTAGAGAAATGAAAGTTTCTATATTGGAGTCCAAACGGATTGGAGGGCAAAATCGAATATTAAAATTAGAACCTAGATATATAATTAAAGATCCATATAATAAGATAGAGATCATTGTTTATAAACTTATTATACCTTATTGCCACAATAAGAGATCAGATCATATGTAGCGACAAATTATCAGAGATCAGACAAAAATTCTTGCCATATCCAATGCACACTTGGAATTTTTTAGTAGATTTTCCAAGCTTTATTTATAATTTCAGAGTAGACTTGCTATGTCAGTGAGTTTTTTTTTTCTTTGGGATAAACAAGTCAACCAGCTTGAGCTCGTGCAACCACGTTTTGTCTAGCACCAAATTCTTACCAAACATCATAACCTAAAATACAAATCAACTTCTTTAGCCTCTAGATTGTGTGACCCTCCTTCTCTTGTTCTATAAAATTTTCTTCTTTTGTCCATTTTCTTGAATCATCAATCACTCTAGCCATGGCCTCGCTATGAAAGTAACCATGGCTTTCAACCGTTTTAGCTCTTGACTTATTAAGAGGATGCCAAAGGTAGGAGAAACAATTAATACATTTAGAGAAATAGAAAAACGAGGCATTGTTTTGTGATAGTTATAACTGGATATCAATCTTAATTTTATTTTATCTGTCAAATCTAAGATAAATTTTGGGGCATCATGTTGCAGGGAATAGATATGACGAATGGAAAATGTATGCAACTTGTGGAAGTGCAAATCCAACCATTCTTTAGTGAAAGGAACTACTTTAAATCTCCTCGAGATGATTCCAAGCAGGTATAACTAATTAATTATTCTTAATAATATCCCATGACCATCATGCAGAGAGCTAGATATTCTTAATTATACCCTGTATATGTACAAAGAACTTGTCTTTAATTCATACGGAAAATGTTTCTTACATGACAGGTTACAAAGACATGGCTTCTTGGAAAGCATGTATAATAAATTTAGCACTTTGATGGAATTGTATAGGGACCATGCATGTCTGCCAACACAGATTTTTAAGAGGCAGTGTAAAGCAAGATGAAATCCACCAAAACTTGATGCTCCAGTTAAAGCAAGTTTGTGATCATTATTCATTATAATGGTCATCATAATTTCTTCACTTTTGTTTGGTTCATAGTCTTTTTTATTTTTAATTACTTTTATTCAAGGTGTGAGCAGAATCAACCTAAAATCATGTTGCTTGAAACAGTGTGATCAAGTGACAATGCCAATTAAGCTCTAGCTCTGACCAAAAAGGGGGGGAAAGTAGGAAAGTTGACAGAAATTGTGAACCCAAAAGCAAAAAAATATCTTATATTACTGTATAAACAGTTCAGGATAAACTTGGAAACGAAGAGAACAGATTCATGAAATGGCTTGTTAAAGTGCTAAAGGCAACTCAAAAAATAGGAAAAGAAGAAAAGAGAAAGTGATGGGCATTCACTTTTGTTGATTTGTTTTTAAAACAGCCTATTCTCATTGCTTTGAACCCCACATGTTACTGGTGCTGTGGCTCTCACTTTCTTCCAATACCATAGACCAGCACCAATACCTATGGCCCCAGCTGCTGAAACTCCAGTTACAGTCCCTGCAAATCACAATAAGAAACATCAAAATAAATAAGCCTGATCTTTCAATTCAATATCCCAAACATTCCCAGAAAATTTTACAACTATATATCAATCTTAATACTCCACCTGCAATGACTCCTGCCTTGCTATGGCTAGTAGTACTGCTGTGATCTGCAGACAGATATAAACAACTGTTGGTTTGTGACATTTTCTTTTAAGAATGTAGATGAAAAGGCTTGAATACTAACATACCATTGCAATAAGTTGTGACATTTGATCTCTGATTGCATAGACATAAGAAACTCTGTGATTGGGTGTCAAATCCACACGATCCACCTCCTTTCTTCATGTCTTGACATTGAAGGCAATCTGTAGTCACTGGAATATCAAAATCAACTCTAATACCATACTCAGGTACTTGATCATCAGGAGCATTTACACCAGTCCTCCAATAAATACTAGCATAACTAGCACAATACTTCAACATCAGCCTCAACGATTCAGTCGCTTTCGGTAAGTAAGAGCAGCAAGAACTACCACCCAATGCAGTAGCACATCCTGGCAAGTGCCTGCAAAGATAACTAGCACTATCACATGTTGAGTCGCACCGATCAGGAAACCTCTCACAGAAGATAGGCTTTGGCTGAACAATCACCCTCTCTTCGCTACAATTGAAGAAGAGATAGTCATTTTGAGAGGAGAGTGTTAAATGTGTGCTTGTGTCAAGGCTAAATGGCCTAGTTGCACGAAAGTGATGACCATCTTGACAACTCCACATGAATGGATCAGTGACTATCATGTGAGGATCTGAGTAGCTTATGCTACGAACTTGGTATCTCCCGGAAGGCGTTCGAAGCTCAAGAAAGCCCGAATCGGAGCACACAAGTATGTGCCTGTAATATGGACTGCCACAGCCATCATCAATGCCAAAAGGGTAGCTTATCGGAATAGTTCCACATGAGGTTCTGCAATGGCCTGCAGCTTGAGCTTTTGTGAGGAAGAAGTATGGAAAACTGAATATAATGAATAGGAGACAAAAAGAATGATGAAAACAAGAACATGAAGAAGGGTTATAAGCCATTAGAAATGTGATGGAAGTTTTGAGTGTTTGATGGTTAATATCGAGTTTGTATGGTTTAAAGATAGCGATGAAATGAATAAAGGGAAGGCTAAATGAGAGTCGCAAGAATATATCTCGGAAGTGTTCTTTTTCTTTTTCTTTTTACTTTTGTTTGCTTTTTACTTTGTTTTCACTTGTTCTTTGCTTTAGGGTCTTAGAAGAGAATCTAGAGACAAGAGAATGATCGATGGAAGAGCATCTGTCCTTCTGTTCCTTGATTTGTTTATTTTCTCTGGCAATGATTTTTGTCAAGAATCAAGGTGCATGAAAGTGGCAGCACCATGGGCAATGGGGAAACCAAGAGGCTAACCAACAGGGCTCATGAAACTCTGGATTCTTTCATCTTTGGTCCAGAGGCTGTGGTCTGTGGACTATGGACTATGTGAAAGCATGAGATTACCTTCAAGCCCAATGTCTACATTCAGTGGAGGTCCATCGCTGTGGACCAACACTTCTCACATAAGGAAAGAGTTTAAGCTCGTAGAGTAATTGTGGCAAAAGTAACTATAATCATAATGCTTCAACTCAGCCTGATTTAGTTGATTAAACCAGGAATCTAGACACCTAAACTTTGGATTAGCATGTGTTAAAAATTTGATGGTTAAAAATTATAAAATCTTGTTTGTTTTTTTAATCTAGCCTAACTTGATATCTAGATGAACTTGAAAGAGCTAAGACAAATCCAATTAGGTTAATTACTAAAAATCCTTTTTACTTGAAAAAAAATACATACAGAAGAGGAAAAAGCAAATGAAATAAGGAAAAAGAAATGTTTGATTCTAAATTTATGCATATAATCACTTTTTATTTGTTGTATTGAATATTACTTTTTTTAAGAAATTATAATAAAGAAAATAAAGATTAATGCAATCGAGTTTCTTAAGTGAAGTTGGATCATATTCTTGAAGTGAATCCAGCTGTAATTTAATCTTTTTAATACTATTTTCTTCAAATTAAAAAAAATCATTAAAGTATATATATATATATATATATATAACAACATTAAATATTCTTACATGACTCAAATATAAAAATTAATCTCTTAACAAAAAAATTCAACCGCTTGACCATTATTGTTTTATGGTTTCCTGTTATTAAAATATCATATAACATTTATTTAGTCTGGTTTTTTCTTTAATTGTAGTGACCCACCTGTTCAATCGTTTGACTTGGTGGTTGAACCAGTATCTTCTAACCCGCTTTCTTTTAGTTAGCTATAAATTATATTTATTAATTAAACAACATCGTTTAAAAAACATCTACTTGGAGGAAAGTACACAGGCTGCAACAAAATAAACACATCAAATTTATAAAAAAAAAATACAATGACATGGTTTTCTAACTTGGGTAGTGTTTGGGTATGTTGAACAATGATAGACTGGACAAGAAAATATTTTAAAATTTTTTTTGGTGCATCTTTGAATAGTACAAAAATTAATTTTTGTATTGTTAAAGGTTATTTTAGTGGAGAAAATTTTGTTTCATTAAAAGGAGTAGGAAAAACTTGTCAAATTCTTTGTATATGGGTTAATTTA
>Ga0307514_10006593_pt1 | contig 10075 bp, 10 predicted proteins | sample 16_EM_MG_FD_203088 | JGI IMG/M metagenome (GOLD analysis project Ga0307514, IMG submission 203088) | Populus trichocarpa ectomycorrhiza microbial communities from riparian zone in the Pacific Northwest, United States - 16_EM | ecosystem: Host-associated > Plants > Roots > Unclassified | place...
CGAGCTCACGTTAAAGCCACTTGCTTTTGACCTTGTATATCGACTTTCCTGCCTGAGCTCGGCTCATGTCTTGAAAAGCGACATGGACCTTTATTCGCCAGTAGATGCGGTACTTCTGTGGCTAGGAGGCGGGTTGTGTAAGATTATTTTCAACTATAGCTGTACTGCATGTGTATATGTAATAAAGAGTGCATCGATTGGTGAATGGTACGCACTAACGTGGGTCTGTCCGCCTCATAGCCTAAGGCTCCCTTCGGGGAAAAGGCGTATAGACTTCAAAAAAAAAAAAAAACGTGGGTCTGTGTGTGATTGCTGAATGCTGAATGGAACACAACATCGTTATACCAGTAGCTAGGGGGTCGGTTAGTTTTGGAAGCAAGCCGGGTGGTACTATCTTTCCTCTCTTCAGTGTACGAGTCACCCCTTCACACTGCTTCCCACCCGGTCTGGCAACATCCTCAGTGATGCTTGACTTGAAAGAAGATGTTCCGGGCCCCCGCGAGAGCGCAGATTCGCGAGAGGCCCGGTTCGCCGGGAGCCCGACCCCCCGGGAGCAAGCTGCCTATCCGCTAAGAAGAAGGTTTTTTGAAGTCTTTGATTCGACACCTTGGGGCTATGACGCTTTCTTACCTAACTAGGCAACGATATATATATATATATTTAAAGAATCATTAATCGTATTCATCCTATCTAGAATATGGCGATGGGACTGCAGCTCTCAGTGCTCCGAGTGGCTTCTCTCCTCCACGCCGGCCAGTCCCTGCCCTTCCCACTATCTACAAATAAGTATGACCTCCCCCTACAAGATAAACTCAGCTACCGCCGGCGCCTCGCACCACTTCTCGTCTTCGCACAAGATCTCGCTTGTCCTGCCTTTCCCATCTCTCACCCACGGACATCTCATCAAATGCGCTGCATTCTGCGCTGTCCATCCATCCATCACATACGCACCACTGCTCCTCACATTTCCCAATCTCCCATAGCCACTGCCGCTGGGGTCCTTTGTCCGTAACGATATATATATTTCGGTGATAACGGTAATGTGCAGGGTGAAATGAATAGAACCCTTTTTTTTTTCCCCTTGAAAATCAGTAAATACTCGCGAGTCGCACCCAAGCTATCTAGCCTATAACGAGGGACCGCATCCTCGCGTGAAAACTCAGCAGGATCTTCCAACCACTGTATTCTTGGTGCAGGTAAACAAACGACTAAAATGGCGCGGGTGCAGGTAGAAGTCAAAAGGAAAGCCGAAAAAGTAGAACTCCCCCATCCCCAGCAAACATCCTCGAAACACAATTGGTCATTGCGGAAACAGAACTAGGACATAGTAAAACACGAATAGTACTATGAAGGCCTTTTGTTCTTTTAAAGACGCTCCAGAGGACTATTGAGGGCCTGGAGTTCACAAGATTTCACAGGTATGAGCACTAAACCGCTGAACCTGAATAGCGGCTCAAAACTCAAGAGAATGAACTAAAAGAAGGGTAAATATCCGAAAATACATAAAAAAGAAATTAACCATCAATTTCAAAAAAAAAAGAAATACTAAAGAGAGAAGCACTCAGCCGAGCTAACTATCCCAGTATCGCATCGTTAGGCCAAGATGAGACCGCTGTGGCAATGGAAGACTGCAAGGTGGCAATACTTTCTAAATCGGCAATAATTCCGAAAGTGGCGATAATCCCTGACTGGCAGTAATCTCGGCTTGGCAAACACCTATATCCGAGATGACAAGTGATAAATCACCACAGTAATTCAGCTGAGTATCAGCTATAGATGGAACGCCACCAGGAGGAGAAGGCAGTTCTGAGTTAAGCGGTATCCACAGGCTACAAGTTGTTCATCTGGATAAAGCTGCCTAAATCTATTTCCGTATAATTTACTTTGGCTGTTCTACATACTTATTTAACCAAATGCAATACCGAAACCAGCTGTCACCTGACTCTCCGTATTTATTTAATTATTTACTCTGTAATGGCGTGCTGATTCTCTTCTTCCGACACTTTTTTGCCATACTCACGGGGGGCCCCGGCTATTCCGCCGTCTCCTGGGTTGACTGGGCCACTCGCGGATCTGACTTTCTCGTTGGGGGCCCGGAACAAAGACAAGATCCAAACGAGTGAGCGCTAGATATCAGAAACGTGTCTTTAGTGATTGCTATGGTACGCTGTTCAATTCCCAAGTCTAGGCATACATTGATCCGACCTGAAGACATACAATGTCGAACGGGTGCATAAGCGCCGAAGCTCCTGGGTCCTGGATAGAACACTGGAAAAGCCCACATAGTAACCTCTAAAGTTCCCCCGCCTCGCCCTCCCTCGGGCCCTGGAAACGCACATTGGGTGCCCCGAGATCCCACATGGCTGTTCCAGAGGGATGGCGGCAGAAAGGGAAGGGATGAGAAGGGGAGCGGCGGATGACAGCAGGTGGGGAGGGGCCAAGGGGATTAGTGGATACGCCATACATAAAATATGGCAAGCGGGTAGACAGAGCCCACATGGCGTATGAATGGAACAGGGTTACCAGATCCTTCAAGGCGGATGACGGATCCCAGTACAGGGGCCGAACGAGAGAGCACGGGCCCAGGCAAGTTAAGAGACAGAGTCCGGAGTGGAGGGAAGGGAGCTGCCAGAAATGCAGAATGTGGCATCACCAAGAGAATCGATGCACCGAGCGAGGATAAGAGAAAGCCGGTATGTGGGCGATGCAACAGGTGTCATTGGACAAGCGAGTGCAGCACAAGCGCAAAAAAGCAAGAGGAGGCAATGAAAGTGAAACGAGAGCTGGGAAAGCTACAGGAGAGATGTAGGAGGAATGGAAGGTAGGTTTATATCGAGAGCAGCAGAGGCAGAAGTGAAGTTCGGAGGGGCGGAGCGGAAGAAGAGAGCAGAAGCAGAAAGACAAGGAATATGCGCGGTGCAGGAGCGGGAGAACAGGAGTCCAAGGTGGTCGCCGGGATCGTGCCCGAAGGCAATGAATAGATACAACAACGGAATACAAGGAGAAGAAGCAAGGGGTGTCCTGTCCTGCCTCCTCTAACACCCTCCCGCTCCCATCGTCACCCAGCGGGCGTATTGCCTGTATCTGCGCCCAATTGGCTACCGGGGAGTTATTATACGGCAGTGGTAGAGGAAATGAATAATGCTTACACGCACGAAATAGTAGCCGCCTTGCCTTTGGCGGGAAAGATGCACGCTCAAGGAAGAATCCTTGAACGTTCCACCAACCAGTTTGCCGTGTTGATAAAATAAAGTGTACTGACGATCTGGGTCAATCATGTATGGCTGTTTGGCTACTATATCCTCTAATGCCCTTAATATGGATATTTTAGTTTCAGTGGGCCAATCAGGCTCGTCAATGTCCGGTTGTATCCAGCGAATGCCTTTTTCCGCAATACTTTCCCATCTATCGCGCTATCAATTAGGACACTCCAGCAAAATTGAAAATATTTCCCTACTTTGTCAATTGTTCCTTCTGGCTATCTAATTCTTCCTTGTCAAAGTCTAGCCAGCTGAGTTGATTGGGAGTTGGATCTGTAATCCCCTCTAGCTTTGCAATACTTTCCTCTGTTGCGGCAATGTCGAGATTGCTACAATGATAATTAGCACATACGGGTTCTCGCATATGGCCTCTGGGCGGTACATCTTGTGTGAATACTCCTGCCATTGCCATTCACTTATGCCATTCTCCCTATAGACCGTTAGCACACTGAATGAAGCGTGGTGTAAGTGGAGCGAGGTCTTTTAGAGTACCATTCTTCTGCAGTGCAGGGCTTGCATCTCTCATCTACTTGCATAGCCTCAAGAAATTCCATAGCTCCTCTGACGGACTTGAAGGCGACGTATGCGTATCCAGACACATGTACCTGTACTCGCAGAGCGTAATTGGGAGTGGGCTCTAAGATAGCGCCCGCGGCATGAGGGAGAACCTCTCTAAAAAACACGTAAAAACCTTCACAAGCTTTTATCAGGAGGTCATCATCGTGTCCTTGAGGAACAACGAAGGATTCTAGAATTAACGACTCTGCTTCACCAGCAAGAGTGACCTGTTGTAAATCTATTAGCCGCTATGCTATCCCCAGTGAGTGAAATCTCACTTACCTGAGGGTTGTGGCCCATAGTATGTGTGTTGAAATGAGAGATGTCTCTTACTGTACTGGAACAGATTACGGTTAGTGATTAGAACAGCCAGGGAGAGCAGGTTCGGCAAAGGCTGAGATGGTTTCCTACGTCACCTGCTTCCAACTACGTCAATGCTGGGCACTAGCTCATAAGTGGTAGTGATGACGCTAGCAGATTTAGTGCCAATTTACTGAGGTGCTTCCCCCGCAACACCCAACAGGCAATCTGCAATTACAGTGCTGTCGCGTTATAAGAAACCTGCATACCTCGCTTTATAAGAAACGGTGCTCCAGTCCCGTCGATATCCGTATGGACAAATAAGAAACTCTCGTTATAGCTAGGTTTCATAGAGTTTCTTCTATCAAAGTTGTGGCTGGTCTATGTCGCATAAGCCGCAGGAATTAACCGCATTGCGCGAATTGTTTCTGTGCAAGCTACCGGAATCAAGTGAAGAGGGGATCTATGAGTGTATTTGTGTTGCTCAGCCTGACCTCTCCCGAGCAAGCATTCCAGAGTTTTTAATTCTGTGGATGGAATTCTCCGGAGGAGGAGCAGCAGCTACTTGTGGTATCTACGAGGGTCAGGTGCCGAGAGTAGCCGGAAGGAGACTGATTAGAACTAATTGCCAATAGCGACCGATTGACAAATCGGTGTGATTGCGGTATATATGGAAAAAAAATATTGGCTCAGCTGGGAATTGAACCCAGATCACCGCCCCTCTGCCTGTAATCAGCAGGACCTACATGGGAGAAGTCATACCATTAGACCACTGTGCCTTACTTATTGATGTACCAAAGCGTAGCGCGTGTTCATATGCCGGCTTTTCACTATTTCTGGCACCAGGCACCAGCTAACTACCCACTCAAACATCTCCGCGGTAGGTAACTAGGTACATTGAAATTCTGGAGAATGCTTTCTCTTGACCTGGGTACTCCATTGCAAACGCCGTGGTTGTATATACTTACAACGGCTAGCTGTACACATCTGAAGTGGGACAGGGAGGCATTCCCATCTCCTAAGTAGGTATGTCACTATGGATGTGGTTGGCACCTGGATTTGGGCGCTTCCAATCGTGAGCGGTGAAAGGGGCCGGGGATCTCTCCTTTAAGGAATGATTGATCGCATATAGCCTATTTAGACCATGGCGATGGACTTCAGCTCCGGGGCCTCCCGCAGGTGGCCTTTCTGCACTCCTCTCTCTATCTGCAAATTAGGTCTCAGAAAAGGAACTCTGCCACCTGTTCACACCATGCCACTCCTCGTCTTAACACATCTGTTCCGACGATCGTCCCATCCTGTCCCCGAAGATGGGCAAACGCTGTAGACGCACCACATTCTGAAGTGTCCATCTATCGATAGCCACCACGGACTTTCCGTCTCTCCACCTCTTTCATCCACTGCCGTGGCGGCCCTTTGTCTATGACCAGCTATATTAGACTATTTAACGTACGTGATGACTATCGCAGGTGTCACTTTTTTACGGAGTCATTAATCACATTCAGCCTATCTAGGCTATGGCGATGGACTGAAGCCTCCCGGTTGCCCAGGTGCTCCTCTCCCGTTCCGGGCGCCCCTGTGTCTAGCTACATGCGCCTCCCCTTCTTACTGCGCAAACCTCGCCGCCGCTTCGCACCACCGTTCATCCCTACTCACTTGCTCTCTCGATACCCCTACTCTGTCTCCCACCCACGGGCATACATACAGATGTGCTGCATTTTGTGTGGTCCACCCATCGCAAATGCAGCTCGCATCCTCCACCTTCCCTACCTCTTTTAGCCACTGCCGCTGGGGGCCTTTATCTGTCACTAGATAGGTAGCCCCTCAATGCCATCCTTGTCCACCCCAGATGAGCAGGCGTCTTGGAGTGCAGCGGAGAAGCTCGTCGGTGATTCACAAACCCCAACCGTGCCCCGAGGCCAGCCATAAACCACCGTGAAGGAATGCTCCATGACCACTGCCTGCCCCATAGGCATTATGGTAGTGCGGCGGTAGTGGAATGGTGGAGTCTGAGCACTTGGTGGGATCTCAATAACCAGAACAGCTACGAACAAGCGGACGACATCACGAGATAGCCCTCGCCGACCACAACAGGAATATCGACTCGAACCGTGGGAAAACAACCATCGCAACCTCGTTCCCATCACCTGAAGCCTTTTTCCGTCATCTTTCCCCTTCTTTCAGCTCCCTCTCTCACAAACCTGTCCCGCCGGGCATTGGTCCACGAGGCCAACAAGTTGGGTTCGGGAGCAACGACCAGCGTCCAACCCGGCAAAAGATAACTCCCACACCACGACTAGGCCTGCAATCACGTCATAACCAGCGAATAAGAGAATTTATAACTCCCGCACGAGCGTATGACCAACCACAATCGAGAACACGATGCCGGCAAGGAAAAAGGCCCAGAAGAAAGCGGCAGCGATGCTGAATCCCGCGCCGGGTGACTGTACCCGAGCCAGAAGAGTACCAAGCCAATCAGATGGACCCGGACTCGGAAGCGGAAGGGGTGATCCTTGAGGTCCGGGAGAAGTTGAGAGAGGTCCTGCACAAGTTAGGCACGGAGTTCACTTATTGGTCGGATGAGAAAACCAAATTGTTCGATAAGTGGTGCTTTCACATGAGGGGCTTGTTGGAGGTACAAGGGGAGATACACAGTGACCTCAAACTCAGGTTGGCGGTGGAAGGGTACGAGGCCGCAAAGAGATACGAGGAAGCGAATCCCGGCGAGGCCACCACGCAGACGGAGCCAACATCCATCACCAGCACGGCAACAGATGCGCAGCCGACACCCCCGGGAGCAACGAACCCCACCTCTGGGGAAGCCACCAGCAACCCCCGACCCAGGCAGAATCCCGACCACACGAACTTTGGTCATGCATGCCGCTCCACTCAAGTACAAGCCGGGTACCATGCGACGATAGATAGAAGAGAACAAAAAGGGGGGTAGAGTACTGGGGATACGTTGGCTACTTAGGGAGGACCGGCGGGGACAGGTGGTGTCTTCCCTGGTCATCTGCATGAAAGATCTGATGGAAATCAAGAAGGTGCGGATGGGTAGGAGTCTGTTCCGCACCACATGTTATGGTTGGGATCGTTGACATAGCGGGTTCGTTGGGAGTGGAGATTTCGGAATGTCACCTGCGCACTACCTACGCGAGTTAATTTGTATTTATTTTCCCGTAGTTGTTTTCTGTCCTTCTTGGGGGGGCTTTTAGGGGCAGGGACTGGCCCGCGTGGAGGGAGAGATGCCAGCCGGGGCAACCTGGGAGCTGCAGTCCATCGCCATACTCTAGAGAGGGTGAATGCGATCAATGTTTCTTTAGGGGAAAAAAAAACCACTGCCTGCCCCCTAACATCTCTTGATGAAGTGTTCCTGTTCATTCAAAACCCAACCGCACCACCAGGCCAGCCACGTACCAAGCGTGAAGGAATGCTCCACGACAGCTGCCTGCCCCCTAACATCCCTCGTAGCTCGGCAGGCATGTCGATGCAGGCATGATGACGGGAGAAACTGTATGCTAGTCTTCAATGGTGGGCACCATGGTGAGACACCTACCGATGGACTTGGCCTAAACTCTCGTGAGGGTTCCCAGGCGTTGCAGTTACCATGCCGAGCGTGGTCTGGAAGCCCTGGCCAGGCCTAGCCGAGGTTGATGCCCTAAAGCCCACGCAAGATGACCTGAGAATCCTGCGCGCATCCTATCATAGTGGGCGATCGTCAGAACGCCATTGGGGTATATAGCCTGTGTGGGCCCTCCTCCTAAATTTTCCCTTCCTTTGTTCTTCACTACCCACCACACACAGAACCGTCAGACAGCCCTTCATTTGACACGACAACCTGAGATTTTCAAGTACACCCAGGTCGAGTGGCATGTATGTTCCCTTCGTGGATATGAATGTTTTAGCTTAGGTTTGGAGCGTGTTTGCTAACACTGGGACAGTCGTTTAGGCCGTTATTTGTCGATTGACCCCCAGACTGCATTTTCAAGGTAGGTTAGCTATTCATTCTGTCCGGTTGGCTCAACGTGAACTCCAGCCACTGAGTAGGCATCGAGCACCAAAATGTTGCACTTGGAAAGAAGGACTTTCTCACCTTAGCTGTTTCATACTGATAGCAGATACTTCTGTCCAGGTTTCCGCCCTGCATCACCAATCTATTAACTATCCACTCTGTGAACCACCCACTCTCTTGTGCCAACTTAAGTGTACGTATCTGAAAAACTTATGAGGTTACATACCATCAATGCAAATGGCTAACACATGCACACTTCCGCAGTCTCTGCCAAACAAACATAATGGACATGGACGCCACTCAGATGACCACTACCAACGAAATTCAGGTGTCGGATGGCAGTGAGGATACGGTCCACTACACCCCGGCAATCATAGCAGACATCAACAGCAGGCTGAATGCAAACAACCCCATTATTCTTGCTGCTCTGGACAAGCTCACACCGCTCAAGATCCAACTCTACTTTCCCCAAAATTTGCAGTTCCACGCAGGAATCTACCAAATGTGGAGGCAAGACATATTGGACTGCCGCGCTATGCACATTCAGGCCGGCACTGTTCTCCTCTCAGTTAGGGAATTCCTTGTCAGGACGCGAGCGCATGAGGCGGAACAGGAATGGAAAGACATACACACTAAGGAGGCAGCTCAGGGGATTATGCTGGGCTGGTTGGGAAGGGACCTAAACAGCTTGAATGAACTTCTCGCTAACTATGCCTTGTGGTTCGCCGGATTCTCTCAGGAGCCCGAGTTTGTGCACAACACATTGTAATCTGGTTCTCTTTATCTTTCTTTGCTTGCTGAGTCTCTCTCTGTTTTCTTGGGTTTCGTAGGGTTTGAATCCAAGCAATTTGTAGTAGGTCTTCATGAGAGGAAAAGAAAAAATCTATGAAAATTGGGAATTAGGATTATTGCTGAAATGTTTGTGCTATATTCATGGTGTATTAAGTTGTGATGTGATCGTGTTCGCAGTGAGATGGGTGATGTGTGGGACATTCAAGGATGGCGACTAATCTTGTCTCTAGTTGTGTGTATCATTAGGTGTGCCCTAGCCCTGGCAAAGACCCCTGGTGCCGTGACTGGCATCAGAGACGTGACGTCATAATACTGAACGGGGCTTGGAATGAGGGTAATAAGTAGCAGAGAATTCTACCGTCATAATAGCCGGTTAGGCTACATAATCACATAACCGACCAACCCAAACCCTACAACTTCGGGAACATTGCACTAACAAACCCTGTATGTGTGGGTGCAAAGGCGCAATGGAGTAGAGGGGAAGGAGACAGCGGACGCGAGAGTGAAGAGAGAAGTATGGATGGGGGAGAGGATGCAATGCCTGATATCGTTCCACCGGCGGGCATACCTAGATAGAGACCAGGGGTTGGATGACCCGCCATAGGTGTGGTGTCTCGTCATAGTCTAGATAGACTGAATACAAGTAAGGATTTGCAAAAAAACACAAAAGAATGCGGGCGAACCCAACCCAGCCAAATTATATCAAGCCCGTAGCCTGGGTGGTATTTAGTTAACTACATACCACATCGATGTTCTCGCTCCCAGACACTCTAGCCTGATCTTGGCATTCGCTGCCCGCAGCATAATTATTTTAGCGCGTAGGTAGATAAGAGACTGGGACCGATCAGGCGCAATGGCTGAGAACGATAGGGAAGACGGACGATGCAAGCTGCGTGTGCGATGGTTGGACACCACAAAACGCAGCCCACCTATATATGTGCCCATGGGTAGGGGATGGGAGAGGAAGAACGAGGGAACAGATATTCGAGGATGAGGAATGGTGTGAGGAGGTGGCGAGGTTTCTTTTGTAGGAGCTTATTTGTACTTAATAGCTAGAGAGGGGCAGAGACTGGCCCGGAGGTTGAGAAGGCAGCCGGCAACGGTGCGCCGCAGTCTATCGCCATAGTCTAGATAGGCTGAATGCGATTAATGA
>Ga0307514_10006594_pt1 | contig 10074 bp, 8 predicted proteins | sample 16_EM_MG_FD_203088 | JGI IMG/M metagenome (GOLD analysis project Ga0307514, IMG submission 203088) | Populus trichocarpa ectomycorrhiza microbial communities from riparian zone in the Pacific Northwest, United States - 16_EM | ecosystem: Host-associated > Plants > Roots > Unclassified | place...
TTTTTTTTTCATTTGAGCGAGCGTTGGAATACAGGTAAGTAAACTACAGTAGTGTCAAAGTCTCTTCTTGCCTCATACTACTTCGTGCCATCAATATCAGCGATCGCATGGATCTAATGTCAGGCCCAATTGCAAGAGGGGAGGGTCACTAGAGTCCGTCCGCCAAACCTGCCAGCCATCCACATTGTTGCTGCTTAGGCCCTTGTATCGCATGGGCAGATCCTCTAGACTTGCCACGGGAATCTGGGGAAGGGGAGGTCTCTGATTGCTCATTCCGTCCACGGGATTTGAAACCAGGAGTTGGGGTAATTGGCCAACCGGGAACTGCTTCACCTCGTTCAAATAACGGGCCTGGCACGCGCAGAATGGGGGAACCTGGGATGAATGGACTGTGCTCCCGCCGATCCACTGGCGAGGCTGGCGGCGGGGGTGGTCGACGAATTGGAACGTCGCCCGTCATCCGACGCTCAAGTTTCGATATCTTGATTTGCTGTTCAGCGATGGTCTCCTTAAATTCTCGTCGTTGTGCCTACTCGTATGAGAATTGTTATTGACTGAGTTTGATCCACGGTTAGACAAGATTTGTACCTCGAGATCCAAGACTTGAGCCTTAAGAGTGCTCTTCTCCGCGTTCGAGTCTTCCGCAAGTCGATCGTACTTGTCTCCGGCTTCAAAGACTTCTACCCACAGCGACTTGGCATCATCCTGCTGAGTCGCATTGATTTCCTTAAGAGACGAGACCTGGGAGCGGAACGCCTCCAGAGAGCTTTCTGCTGCCTCCAACTTTTCCGCCATCTCACGAGTCTCGGACTTGAGCTGCTTGTTCTCCTCTTGCAATGTAGTGATGGTGGTTTGGAGGACTTTCCACTCTTGGCTCTCGGGAGAGGGTGCGGTGGAGGCTAACTCGAGGGCAGCAGCCCGATTAGCGTACGAAATGAACAGGCTTGAGAGAAAAGGGCTCGAAGACAGAAGCGACATCGCGTGATCCTGCTCTCGTTGGAGGATTTCAAAGATATCGTTTTGTGTGGCGGGGGAAAGTGGGCTCGTGGTCGGTCCCATCCTGAAGTGTGGCTGTGGATGCGGGTTGATAAAGGTAAGTGACAATGCAGAGTAAGAACATACAGTGTTAATGCTACTTGAGTCAGTATCGATTATTGAAGGGATATGCATGGGCATTGCAGAAGGTTTGACGTCAACAAAGGCGTGTGGGAGGGGAAAGAAGTCGACCCTAATAGACGAGTTAGGAGGAATCCAAAGAATATATAGGCGAGATTCCTCGGCGCTTGGCACAACAGAGTCAAACAACGGGGATGGAAACATAACAGCGCCATAGACCAGTGACAAGGGAGCAAGACGAGCAAGTGGGGGAAAGATTAAACGGCCGACACATCGCGAATTCGCGTGGGGGCGATCGGCGGCCATTGCTGTAAAATGAGACAGTTGGAAAGCGTATGACGCTGGGTTTGGAGTCGAGTCGTAGGGGGAGGGAGGAGTTGATTCCCTTCCCGTGCCCGCGTGACTTCCAATACTATCCTTTTGTGGGAGAGGGTGACCGTATCGGAGGATGGAGAGCCTAATAGACCACTGGGAAAGACTTGTTTGCTGCAGAGCGAACGCATGAAAAACGACCGGGTCCAGGGTGGTGACACAAGACGTGGACGTTCACGCTGCTGGAAACCAGAAGCACGATAAGGTACTTCAAACGCTGTACGAACAGCATTGACATTGGGAGAAATTCTTCCGGGTAAAGCGTGGACTTGGTAAATAGGATGAGTGGGCGGGAGATCAAAAAGTTTCTCATCGGGTTCGTGATCTGGGCTTTACCCACGATCACCTTCGTTCTCTCTTTCCTCCACGATAAAATCCAAAAAACGTAGGCATGGCTGAGCATCAGGCCTTGTACACTACCGACGAGGTGCGCGGCATTCTCTTCCAAAGAACGAAAACTGGCCGATCTGACACGGCGAGATCAGTACGGACGACCGTTTATCATCCTTCGTGAGCAAGGGAGGAAGGTTCGAACACATGGAGTTGAGGCTATTAAGGTCAGTAAACTCCCGTTCTCTCCTTGGATGTCATACAGACCTAATAAGCCCACAGCAACACATCCTCGCCGCAAGGACAGTCGCCAACATCATCCGGACATCGTTGGGACCAAGGGGTTCTTCTATCTCACTCGAACTACCAAGGGAAAACTCACACATACTTCCCAGGACTGGACAAAATTCTCATCTCCCCCGATGGAGAAATTACGGTGACGAATGACGGAGCCACCATCCTCAGTCAGATGGAGGTCGAACATCAGATCGCCAAACTACTCGTCCAGCTATCCAAGAGCCAGGACGACGAGATTGGAGACGGAACGACTGGTGTCGTTGGTAGGTCCTTAAAATAATCTTTTTTTGCGGCTCTGGGTTCACGATAAACAAGTCCTCGCCGGTGCTCTGCTCGAACAGAGTGAATCTCTCCTCGACCGTGGCATCCATCCTATCAGGATAGCGGACGGCTTTGATCGTGCTTGCAAGGTTGCCATTGGACATCTAGACACAATCTCTGATACCATTGAGTTTTCGACAACCAATACAGAGAATCTATTCAAGACCGCAATGACGAGTCTCGGTAGCAAAATGTATCCCCTTTCGCATCCTTGGTTTTCACACACCTGATTCCACGTCTGCAGTGTCTCCAAAGAACACGAAAAATTTGCTCGTATCGCCGTAGAAGCCGTGATGACTGTCGCGGACCTGGATCGAAAGGATGTATCCTTCGATCTAATCAAAGTCGATGGAAAGGTCGGTGGCTCGCTCGCCGACACAACCCTAATCAAAGGTGTCCTCATCGACAAAGACATGTCTCACTCCCAAATGCCTCATACCGTTCGTGATGCCCGCCTCGCGATCCTCACATGTCCCTTTGAGCCCCCGCGACCAAAGACGAAACATAAGCTTGACATTACGAGTGCGGAGGAGTATAAGAAGTTGCAGGAGTACGAAAAGGAGAAGTTTACTGACATGATCAAGCGAGTCAAGGATACTGGTGCCAACCTGGTCATTTGCCAGTGGGGCTTCGACGACGAAGCCAACCATATGCTAATGCAGAATGAGCTCCCTGCCGTTCGATGGGTTGGTGGCCCTGAGATCGAGGTATTTCCGACGGTTCAAGTGTCCATCTATGACTAACATCTGGAGTGTAGTTGATTGCCATGGCCACCAACGGGAGAATCGTCCCTCGATTCGAGGATCTGACTGCTGCCAAGCTTGGTAAAGCTGGTCTCGTCCGCGAACTCACCTTCGGAACAACACGAGACAAGATGCTCGTCATCGAGGAGTGCGCGAACACAAAGACGGTCACAGTTTTCGTTCGTGGAAGCAATAAAATGGTGAGAACCAGCACAAACAGGTCATAGGATTGATTCATCGTCGTTCCACAGATCGTCGACGAAGCGAAACGAGCACTTCATGACTCGATTTGCGCAGTTCGAAACCTCATCACGGACGACCGTGTAGTTTATGGTGGTGGAGCAGCGGACATCAGCTCCTCGATCGCTGTCGCTAAAGCCGCCGATGAGGTGTGTTTGGAGCTGCTTGTGCATTTGGGCACAAAGGTCACTAAACAGTCACGCGTAGATCCCGTCGATAGAACAGTATGCCATGCGTGCGTTCGCGTCGGCGTTAGACTCGATACCCCTGGCTCTGGCCGAGAACAGTGGATTGTCACCGATTGAAACCCTGACCGAGGTCAAGAGTCGGCAGGTTAACGAAGGTCGGTCAACGCTGGGTATCGACTGCCTTGGGAAGGGCAACATGGGTATGTTGCTTTTCCGCTTCGAGAGACCACGGGGAGCATTGACCATCGGTATGGTAGATATGAAAGATCAGTTCGTTTACGATCCTTTGATCTCAAAACGACAACAATATTTGTTGGCCACTCAGGTATGCGTCCCTCCCTACGTCCCGTACATCTATTGTTTGCTGAGGCGGCCCGCCGATTCCAAGTTGGTTCGTGCTGTATTGAAGATAGGTTCGTTTCGTTTCACGTATTCCATGTTAACCCTCGTTGAGCCCTCTCCTTTCCAGATGATGTTATTATTTCCGGTCAAGCAGAAGATTAGATGTACCACTCAGTCTAATATAACATCGCATCCACTGCACGATCTACATCTGATGCTCCACGCACGGTGGACGAGGCTCTGTACGTCCACTCTTGGGAGAAGTACCCTCTCAACAAGCAAATCCTACCTCATATTCCTAAATAAACGATAAACTAAAGTCTAACAGATTGACAAATTCTGCGTGTGGTGATGGGGTGTTCCGTCGTCAATGAAATTAAGGGTGGAATAATGTAGGAGGTGGCGGGTATGTTGGTGTATTTGGATGCGAACTTGGACGTGACTGAGAGGGGGAGCGTGATTGTCGAGGGCTCGGTGTAAGCAGTATATCTTCAGGGTCTTCTTGAGGTATCAAAGGAATAGTCCGTAAGTCTAAGGAGTTCTGACTCGGGATGTCGTCGGGGCCGCGGATAGAATGTCGCATTGACTGTCTGCTGGAGTTCGGAGTGGCCGCCTGTGCGTCATGAATGAGACGTGCGGGCTACTGTGCGAATCTAGAACATCGGAGGGACTGACCTCAAACTGTCGGGTCGACATGCGAGATGACCTCCTTCTCGTGCTCTCTTGAACGAGCGCGTTCATATCCTACAACGCGGCGGGCAACGAACGAACGCAGTGTCGAAAAAAACGTCAAGCGTTGATCACAATCACGGCATTAGCTTTGCACAACAATTTTTCCGCACCATCACCGGGAAAAAGACTCACCGTCGGATCCCCGATTACCACGGGCGGTTCCCTTTCCCTCCCCTTCTGGCTCTTGGGACGCTCCGGGATCGAGTGTAGTCTGACGGGATGTGGTCGTGTGTCTGATCGTTGGACGTTACTACGCTGAACGGGCCCATAGGACTTCCCCGTCTCACGTCCGTGTCCCCTTCCTGACGTCCCGCTAGGTTGTCTTCCGTTGCCTGCGGGCCGCGATTTTCGTCTGACCCTCCAACTGAACCGAATAGCTGAAAGTGGATCTTTTCGTTGAGGCGTTTTTTGGATAATGATAATAAAAACGGATGCTGGACTCACAGACCAAACAGAACGAAATGCTGATACACATTCCGTTTGCGTTCGAAGCGAAGAAGAAGAAAAAAAGGGAGATAACAACGTGGTATGCGGGTGAGAGTCTGATAATCGGTTTTGGAATCCGGAGGTGTGTAGTCCTGCCGGCGGAACGCGTATTATAACCCGGTGCAGGTTCGGCCGAGGGTTTCCCTAATGACGCACTTTGATATACCGGGGTGGGTGTTTGGTGGAGACTTATGACATGAGACCGGGCTCCGGAATGCCGAGGGGAAGGGCGCGGAGTTGAGAGGGTACTTATGTACTTATTGAGTCAGCTTCATTATGGACTCTCCCGATCCCAGCGCCGGTGGCCCGGTCTGAGTTCTCACGCTTGCTCGTTATCGCGGAAAAAATCGGGGTTCCAAAAAAATGTGTCTACGTTCGTATACGACGAGATAAGGTGGTCTGGCTGCATCGTTGTCGTAAACCGCAAGTTCATCGTAATTCAGAGCTCCGGGACCACTTCCGCAATACTCACAGAATCGAACCCCAGAGGCGGTCGAGTTAGCGTTGTATCAACCTCTTGCCTTTCCCAACGACGACCCAACGCATTCCAATCGGAGGTGATACCGTCGTTTTCCGAATAATCGTTGGACCTTAGATCAGGTGGAAGGCGAACTCGTCGCCGTATTCAATAAGTGGGACCCGTGTTTCCCTCCGCGAATTTTGCCTGGGGGGTTGCGTGAGCTGTGCGAAATCAAGGTGTTTAGGATGGTGTTCTGATACAAGGGTTTTCTTATTGTATGGCAGCGCGAAATGTGGCTGCGGTAGCGAGAGGCGGTTTTGATTTCCTCTCTTTTTTACTTTTGATCTTTTCTTGTACAGTCTTACTGTATGACCGGCACATGGGCTCGAACAATTGGTTTGGATAGCGAATCGTGTGTATCGTTAAGATTAGGTATCATTGGACACGATTTCTATGATCGAAGGCGTACGAGCCAGTATTACTACTATGGGAGGACAAATGTCGACATTTAGATGAGTCAATCACACAGGACGATCCACACAAAGACTGTTCCGTTCGTGTTGTTTCGGTACACCGGACGATCGTTTTCTTTGGTATAGCGAACGATCAGATTATTACAAGCATTATTCGGAATGCATTTCGACTGAAACTCCGCTGAAACTGGGCTAGATATTTTGCAACCTAGTAGTACTACGGGTATATTGGCATCCACGAACGGGGAAAGGAATCCTCGAACCGCATCCAATCAATGTTCAGAATTTGAATCCACCGGCCAAGCCCATGACGTTATCAGGGTCGATCTTGGCTTTGAGTGCTCGCAATTTCTGCAGATTGTCTCCGTAGATGTCAACAAGAGGAGTATTGGCGTTCACCTAATTTCCGCACATGGCCTTGGGGTTATCGAGAGCAATCCCTCCGCCTCGGCATCAGCGGAAAGACGTGTTGCTGATTCTTCGACAGCCGCAACGAACTCGTCGTCGTAGAGAGTGTTGTTCCAAAGGGAGGAAACAAGGAGTATATTAGGAGCCTTGCTTGGCGAGCAGATGCGTCCGGCCGGGCGGATGGGGAGCTTGCATGGGAGAGGTAGCTTTGTAGGAAGAGCCCAAATTTGTAGGAGACGGCGATTACACCTTTCGGAGTCAAATCAGTAGTCCAATGCTGTGAGACGGAGAAGAGTTGAGTTTGATTTAGAGATGGAAGGAACGAGCTGATCGCGAGCTCGTTCTCGACTGCTTCCAAAAGGGTTTCACTGAAGTGGGTGACGCCGAGCATCTGCCCAGAGGCACTACAATGTAAGGGCCAGCACAGCGAACAAAGTGAAAAAAATCTTAAGATGGCTTTACCGGAAACCAGCGGAAGAGTTGGTACCGCTATATGGGTACACCGCTCGCAAGGCTTCGCAGAGACTGATAGGGCGGACTGTTGTTCTTCTGAACGAGAGAGAGACGGGGGGTTGGGCGTCCAAAGCGATCAACGTGCTGCCAGAAACGTCTGAAACATGATCTGCAGATGACGAAAAGTCGAAATCTGATACTTGCAAGGTGTCGAGATTGGGAGACGACGAAGTACTGGACTCTGAGAATGATGCGGACTCCTTTGACGTGACTTGGGGCTTGATATCTGGAGCTCGTGAGTACTTTGAATCTTCCACGGCAACTGGCGCTGGTGAGGACGTTGACACCAGTTGGAAACTATCCGAAGACGAGTCGACAGGAGCTGGCACTGGAGACCATGGAACCGAGGGGAACGACACCAAGATGGATGATAGAGACGAATCCTGAGGAGTGGGGGAGGCTGCGAGATAAGACGAAGTAGAGGCTGTTGCTGTGCGCGGAGAACTGGAGGTCTGGGCATTGGCGCACGATGCGGTATTGCAGGACGACAACGAGGATTCCGCGGATGGTGCCGGAGAACTTAGAGACGGCGGGAATGACAGCGCTGAATCTGAAGATGGTTTTTGTCACGGGTTAAAGGTAGCCGAATCGGGTGACGCAGGGTATCGTTTGAGCGACGAAGACGGTAATGGTTCGTCTGCGAGTGTTGAGGGGCCGAAATCGGGTGCTGGTGGTGAGTCCGGAGTGTGTGCGTCGAATGGAAAGAGAGAAGGTAGGAGCGATGGACTTAGATATGGCGAAGGGGACTCCGAGTGTAGGAGACGCGGCAGCACTACTCACGTGCGACAAAGGAGGGCTTGAGAACACCGAAGGAGAATCTGAGGGCGACAAGGAATGACCTGTGGATAACGAAGACAGTGACGAATGTTCTGAAGCGAGGTGAGGTGATTCGACATGCTGGGGCTTGGGACTCCATGGGTCTGTTGCGAAGAGGTAGACTATGTCGACCTGGGGGACTCGACTTCAATATAGTGGCGTTCGAGAATACTATATCTTGAACAATTCGTGGCCTCAAAGAACGGTTTTCCAAGCATGACTTCGAAAGGCGCGTCCTCGGATCACGGTGCTTGGAGGATGATTGAGAGTGATACACCCAGGCTCTATCAAACCTACAGAACGGCACACCTGGTCGATATATCGCCGGCATAACCATGAAGGGCAAGCATCTCTTACCTTCTTGCGCAACGCTGCGATGGCTCTCCCACTATATCACTACATCCCTCCTGGGTGATCGTCAGTGCTATTACGTGGTCTGCTTGAGGAGACTACGTTAAAAACCACATTCCCTCCTTCCCGTGATCATCTGCGTTTTCAATTGTGACGACTGTATGCTCAAGCAATGAATTGATAACGATTGCTGGGAACCTGCGCGGACGCCATTATGAACCGCGACCACGAAAACATCCAGTCAGACGCGTGTATTCCGAATCCGGGGCGAACAGGGCGAGCTGAGGACTCATTCGCGCCGAGAAACATGCTCTTTGTGGAGGACGTTGGGCGGGGCCGATAAGCCGCCAGTGGGGCCCGTCCGTTCTTCGTTTTTCGGCGACGGTATGGAGAGTTGTATTACGACTTCCTTAGTTGACATGTGGACCAACACCAGCCTTCTGAATGGCGTAGTCAAGGATTTGTCAAACTCCCTGGCTGGGTACACGGTGATCAACTTTTCTTTCGACTCCACCGGAGGTGTACCACCCCAAAACTCGCATTCCCGGTGTTCCGGTCTCAGTAACATGCGCGTGTTCAAGCCCATGCAGCTCACGAGTTCTCGTGCGTACTCCCCATTTACGAGGTTCACATCGTAGGTGATTTGACGACTTGTACTAAGCCTAGTACGGAATATGAACAACCAAGGCGCAAACGCTTCAGAACGCGTGTCACATCCTATCGTGTTACGCCAAACTATGGATCGCCGGTTCGCCTGGACTCTGGTAAGTCGAATGTTCTGGAACGACTTTTCCACCAGATGTTCGGTAAATTCCCATCATATTTTAATACTTCGTCGTTTCTTACCCATATTTAGTGACGACCACCGTTAAGTATGAGTGCACACCCAAACCCGCATGTGCTTCACATTCACGCTGCACACAGCTTCCCAGATAACCATCACGCGAGTTGAACCGGCTCGAGCGCCCATCGAGTAGTGGTTTCAACTGAATGCAAGTGCCTCTTATCGCTGACTTTTGTATAAATAAGCTTGATGAGCCCCTGGGTGGTGGGGGACGACTTCTTCTCTCCGTATCACCCACCCGCTTCCTCGATGAGCGCGTCTGCTATTAGCCTTGATGAGAACTTTTGGGCTCAGGTTATCAAGACCGAGTATGGTCTCATTTCTCTCCGGTCGTGCTGAGATGCGACATTTTTTTCAAAATTTTCATTAGGATGAGATTCAAGGCATGTCTGAGCACTTCCTGCGATTGAATCTAACCAACGATGTTAGCTTTACGCGGCTGTGACGTCGGGACTGTTGTTCTATGACTACCTGCTCACCCTGCAAGATGAAGCAAGCGAACTCCTACTGATTATTCTTTGTTACGTCCTGATCTTGATGTAGGTCCAATATATGTGGGGAGGAAAGAAATCGTGGAGTAAGTCCGGCGCAGTTCGATCCCCAGCCCACCGAAACTTTTCTGACATAGCTCAGTCTTCTATCTGTTTCTCATCGTAGGTTCAGTGAGCAGGGAAGATCCAGTGTCACGTTCTCACTCATTTGCAGAATCGTTACGTCCCAATGATGTATCAAGTGTGGACTGCGTTGTGTATGTCTCCTGGCCTATCGCGACCGGTTCCCGAGTGCTAACCAGTTTCCTGCAGTAAGAACTGGCGCTTTACCCCCGCAGACGGTGCACGCTGATGAAAATTTTCCCTCTATCTGCATTGACCACGCCAAACAGACGTGAGCTCAATACTCTGAGTCCTCGTATCACCAGTTAAAACTCCCTAGTTGCTTCCCGGATCAGATCATCCGAGCCACCTTCATCGTCTTTTCAACACTAGTGGTTCAGTATTTCATGATCATTCGGTGAGCACAATACCGTGACGTTTCCGAATGG
>Ga0307514_10006596_pt1 | contig 10073 bp, 8 predicted proteins | sample 16_EM_MG_FD_203088 | JGI IMG/M metagenome (GOLD analysis project Ga0307514, IMG submission 203088) | Populus trichocarpa ectomycorrhiza microbial communities from riparian zone in the Pacific Northwest, United States - 16_EM | ecosystem: Host-associated > Plants > Roots > Unclassified | place...
TATTGCCACCGATCCGGTCCCGCGTACTTTGACAGTGGGACGAGAAGACCAAGTGACTAGTTGGTGGCTTCTTCGGCATCCACAGGCCCTTGAAATCGTTTGGTGGCACGAGAATTGCTGGTGTGTACAATAGCTGCGATTTCAATCCTGATTACTGACAGCTCCGTAGGGTGTATGATGGACCTAAATCGGGAACAGTACACGCAAAGGGCATTCTCTTTCCTTCTTCACTTCATCACCTCAGGAAATCTTTACCTCTCGTCCCTCCGCCCGTCACGACTGGAGGGAAACGCAAAGAATGGGCTTGGGATCGTCGTCGTTGGGGTGAACCCGGGCTTAGCACTGTGGCCCGGTATTACTGGCGTAACTCTTACGACTTCGCTAACAAATGGAAAACCCCATACATTGTTCCCAATCCGCGACTGGAGAGTGGTGAGCATGACTTGATGAGATTAGAGGCGTTAATCGAGGGTAGTGAGATGAGCGCGCTAGGTGTAGAAGCGAATGAAGCAGGGATCACACAGGCATGGCAAAATCGGGAAAGTATGCCGCAAAAATACTTAGTTGACGGGAAGCGAGTTCCTGTACCCATGGGAGGTACTGTTGTGGTTCATTATCTGAAACGAGATGAGGATTGGCGTGACACGGAGAATATTTTACTGCGCAGCTGGGATCGAGAACTGATTAGCTGATTCCAACATAACCTATTGTAACAAGGGAGGAGCTTTGGATAATAAGTGGTGTTCTATTCTTGCACGATGTCCTCCTTGCGTGGTTTCACCTCCTTAATTTCGCGTCCTTGACCAATTAAGGTCTGAGTTTCATCATCCACAACAATACCTGGACAGCAATGAGGCCAAGGATGAAGGATGCCGCGACAAAAGAGGGAAACTCACCAAGCCCTTCCTCCCCGATGAGGTCTAGGACGTGTTCCAAGACAACAAAGCCATCACCATCTACATCGAGCTTCTGCACCACTCCGTGGACTACTTCAGGTGAAGGAGCGTGCTTGATGACGCTAAGGGCTTGTTCCAAATCGTGCACCGAGATTTTGCCTACAGGCAATGAACACCTACTAATGAAGGATCAAAAAGTCTTACCATGTGGATCTAATTTGACGATCTGGAGCGAGCTTCCAACTTTTGCATCGTACGCCTCGAGCTGCTTGTCCAATTTTCCTAGCATCGCCCTGATCTTCTTTGCAAGAGGATCGGAGGGGGCTGAAGGGTCTTCGTCTGCAGCTAAGTTTTCCTCCATTAGGGCTCTCAGTTCGCGTCGTTCCTTCAGTACGGAGGAACGAGCAGAGAGGACCGATAGTGCCTCTCCGAGTTCGCCCAATTGTTCCGTGGTCATGCGAGCATCTGGAGCCTCCTCCACGATTGGTTCAGTCTGTAACTCGGAGTCTGGCAAAAGAGATTTCGCCATGCGTGCCTCCTCCTCTCGTCTGGCACGTTCGTCCGCAGCTTTCTTCTGGCGTCTCGCTTCTTCCTCCTTATGCTCCTGCTCCGCCTCGTCCTCGATGAGCTCCTCTTGCTCCTTGAGTACGTCGAGTTTCTGTTTATACGAGGCTTTTTCGTCTACTTCCAATTCGGCTTCATTCAGCTGCGGAGAAGCAAAGGTCAGCTTCTTGTAGGCATTAAGAGGGAGAAGAAGCAGTTTACCAGGTTATTCGGAAGACCACTTAAGACGGCCTCGAGATTCCGCCAGACCTCACCATCGGGGCTGGTGCCTTTGCCGCCGAGGTCTCGGTCCAGGCCATAAGCACGACTTAGGATGAGCAAGACACCAGAAACTCCTTCAGTAAGGTGCAATTGAATCCAAGTGTTCATCTGCTCTCGGAGCCTGGCAGGACTAACACCGACAGTCCTCAGACCACGAGAACTACTCGCATGCTGCAGCTCAGATGTACTCAACGAGTCAACACCTTCTGCTGCGATCAGTTCGTCGTCCCGTTTGATGTGCTCCAACCGCCTCATGATATAACCCTTGAGGAAGTTGTCCGTTCCAAATGCGTTCAATCCAAGATACCGACAGATTGATATCAGCTGGGGGCGAGACAGATTGTCCAATGTCAAATCATCAGAGAACAGCTTGGCTACCTTCATGATGTCGTCCGCCGAGGGCGGTTCGCCGGTCGATCGAACTTTACGGAAAAAGATTTTGAATTCGTCACTCGAAACAATCTTGAGGTTATCCTTAAGTCCGGATTCACGTAGGGTCTCTTGGAGGAATTTGGCCATTTCCAGACGGACGCGAAGAAGCTTGCGTTGCTTCTCTTCAGCAGCAAACTTGTCCTCAAAGGTGCTTGGCAGCATATTGGGGAAGAGTTTGATGGCCACAGGGAGAAGAAGCTCCATGAAGGGAACTATGACGAAGACAGAGAAAGGAATGAGACGGAGCAGGTCGTTGGTGGTTCGTCGTAGCTAGAATGAAGTCAATCTAAGAACATCTGAAACTCGACGACGTGCAGAAGATGTTTTGGCGGCGATGTGTCACGAGAGTCGAAGCCTTCAGCAAAATAACCCTCGGGACAAGAAATTGCTCGGTAAGGTTTGATTCACCTCATCAGTGCTAATTGAGGGAACGTGAAAAGCAAGTAACACCGCTACCGACTCGCCGAGTGACGCGTAGAAATTGCGCGTACCTGGCGGCGTTCACGACGCGTCAAAGTTTTGCCTCTGAGGAGAGATGCGAGCAGTCTTGAGGAGATACGTATATCTGATGCGAGTAGCTTCGTGCCGTGCCAGTAGTGGGACGCTTCGTGCTTGACCTTGGTCCACACACGGCTCATCAAGGGAGGTATTGGTTCCGCGGGGACACCCGACTTGTCACCCTGGTTTTGTAGCAGTGCTGCAGAGGTTTGTTGGACTGGTGTCGTTTGCACAGGAGCGGACGAGGACGCGATTGGGGATTGAGGTGGTTGTATGGAATAGTGGCGGGTGTGGCGAGAGTGCAAATAAGGGTGATAGGATAATATGACTTGGCTATAGTATGTTGTGGGTGTTTGCAAATGTCTCAGGTGAGTGACGGTGCGAACGCCTTGGATGATGGAGAGACGTGGAGTCAAGGCCGAGTGCGGAGGCCAGAGCAACATTCTCCAGAGGAGATACAGTACGTCTAATGTGTTGTGCAAATAGTCCGAATAGCTGAGAAATAATCCCAAGGCGAAATTGCGAGGGTGTTTGGGTCAAGATCGTTATTTATTGTTTGTTCGTTTGTCCGTCTGTTTCGACGTCTTTTCTTTCTCACTCTCGCTCTCCCGATCATCAATGGGCACCAAACGCGCTTCTCCTGGCGATTCACGTCCCAAACCACTGGTCGACGCAGAGCAACTCGCGCAGCTCGAGGCTCTCAAGAAGGATAACCTTCGCATCCAGCTCCAATTCGAATTCGATCAACTCAGAAAACTCATTCCGCACTATGAGAAGCGAAGGGGCCAGCTCAAAAAGATTCCTCAGTTCTGGTTTGCTGCCCTCTCCAACCACTCCGATTTTACCTTACAATGGCTCAACCATCCCGAGGATGTTGAGGCCTTGAAACACCTCGAGGATATATGGATCACCCGACACGAACCTGATCCCCGTGCCTTCACTCTCGAGATGGTCAGTTCTCGTTTTGTTTCCTATTTGCTCCATGGCCGCACCTGCTGACAGTACACCTTAGCATTTTAAGGAGAATCCCTACTTCAAAAACAAGGCCCTTATTAAAGAATACAAGCTCAAAAAGCCCTGGTCGGGCGCACAAACCGATGGTGTTTACGACGAAATGCTCGATGTGTCATTTGACGCCGGGGCTGACCTTGAACCTGGCACTTGCAAGGTCGAGTGGAAGGGGGAAGATAAGAATATAGTGAAGAAGTACCCCAGGAAGGACGATCCTGATGACGAAGAGCTCGACGTTGATTTCGGCTCTTTCTTCAACTTATTTGAGACACCCGAGGATAAATATAACGTAAGTGCAACCCGAGGAACACGATCGTGTGCCATGCTCGTTTACTTAACAGTCGTTCAGACTGGTCTCCTCCTGGCCGATGAGTTCTTCCCGAACGCCATCCTGTATTTCCTCAACGAAGTAGTATGTACAAACAAATGCGTTTAGCTCCTCTCTCACACTGAATCCCTTTCCTTTTCACAGGTTCTGGCCGAAGAGATCGACTCGGATTCGGAAGACGAAGAGTCTGGAGAGAGCGCAGAGGAAGAAATTGACCTCGAGCGACCCAAGAAGCGTGCGAGGAAACACTAGACGCCTGATTCTACCTTCTACCCTCGTTAAGATCCCTCGGTTTACTTGCTCTGATCTGCCTGATCCCCCAACCGCAAAAATACTGTAACCAATTATGTTCCAACGTCGTCACCTCTTGTCAAATAGCCATTGATATTGGATTTTGCATGAGCGATCGCACTCCAGCGACTCACCTTGTTACTGTTCGGCCAGCCGATGCACCTCTGAAGAAAGGGGACTACGCATCATAGCCTTTTGCGCCTGCGACACTGGATAGAATGTCAGGTAGAAACCACCTATTTGGATCTACTCTTGCAGGATTGACTGCCTGTCCCACTGTTCACGACAGTGAACAGTGGGACAGGAGTCTAGCTCAGGTCGCAGATTTGTCTTGTGTCCCCAGTCGTGTAGGAAGAGTCCCTAATTCTAGAAGGCCGCTTCGACCACTGAGCTACCCAGCCGGCATCATCAACTCCAACAAGTCGCAAGATCAAAGGTAGAATTCTAGGATTGGGGATAGTCCCGAGATGCTACCAGACATTGATCGCGTTAATCTACATCAAGACTCAGGTGCATGTACCTCTCGTCACGGACTGCCTCGTCCCATGAGGGCCTCTGGAATTCCCCCATAATGAAACCCATCGAATGAGTAAAACAGGATTCTTCGATCTACTGTTGTTGACTTCATTGACATGGACAAGGAAGATGCGCTGGCCTTCCACACATATAGACTCGCATTCCCACAGGTGGTTTGTCAATATCTCATATAAGGGCAGCTACTTAGCAGACCAAGGGTGGCGTTGGAAAATTCTCTTGCCTCTACTAAAGTTCCAAGTCAGCATCCCTGCTCCAGATCGTCAGCCATCTCATCTATCATAATGAAGATAACCTCAGAAGTGTGTTAAGCACCTTCAGAACTCACTCCCTTACGTCGGTCCTGCCTCGACCGCCGCGTGTCCAAGTCCGTCAAGTCTCATCGCCCTTGACTGACATTATTAGTATGAACATTATATACTTCTCAGTATGGGATCTCTAATCCATTGTTCAGGCTCATTCCTTTCTATGATCCCCCGCCTAAATGCTTCACCTGATCCAGTCGTGCTGAAGATCGCACTTGATCCCCAAAGAACCTTATATTTTGGACGTCCAAGCATCGTTACGATACCTCATGCGAAGAGTTGCTACGGACGTTGCCCACCAATAAGTCATGACTTAGCTAGTGGCTTCGATTGACCCGCTTTGTGTTCGGAAGTGCAATACCGTCCCCAGAAAATCCTCCTATAGATTTGGAGGGCGATTCCCAACATTTAGTAAAAATCCTGATGTTACAGAGTGAGCATGCTCTGGTTCGTTTTGACGCTTGGCCAGGCTGGAGGAACGACATCTGGATCGGCACACAAGTGCGCGTTATCCATAATCTACAATATAACTCTATTAGAGCACCTCAAGCTTATACTCTTTCCCCAGGTCTTGTCCCGCTATACCCTCTCTACAAGGCGAACGCCCTGGCCCCAGCGCAGGACTCTTGGCTTTCGACCCTCGACGTCATTCCTCACCAATTGTAATGCGAGGGCAGTCACTGAATCCCTCCTCGAGGTATGCGCAGAAGGAACCCCCGTTCCTGGGAAAACGAATTTCCGCGTTGGTGCCAGATTGTGAGTGAGGCGGCCAACACTCATGCGCCGCATACTACGTAAGCGATTAACGCGCGTTCAATCTGCTGGACAGACAGTCTAGGAAGGACGGGACTGTCATATTGCCAGAAGCGCTTCCAGCCATAAATAGTTCCCATGGCCACCGCCACTAAAGCTCACGATAACACGTTCCCTGTTCATTAGGGTGGTGACTGCAAGTTTGCTGTCGAGGGCATATGGGGATCATTACGAAACGGTCATTGTCCGGTTTTGCTGTGCGTCCCAAGACATCGGAGAGTTCGAAGTGAGCTCAAAATTGTTTATGTATGTTAGATGATGGAACCAGGCTTTATTTGCAGGGTCAACATCGACGGGGGTTCTGCATTCGCTGGCTAGGATTGTGTCTTCGCACTCCTGGGTTGCACAGTATCGCCTCCCTTGGCACCAGGCAACTATAAAAAGTCGTCCTAATCAACAGGTAGTACTTGTTGACTTCCCGGAGGACCAGCAGCACTGCCTTTGACCAACCGTACCGTGCTTGGACCCTCAAATATCATCATCAGTGGCACCAGTTTTTGGTTAAGAGACCACGAAGTCGAGCACTACACGCCAGCCCAGATGAACAGTGGATCGCTTTTTCGCCATTGTTCTAACAAGGATTGTGAAAGGCTCAGATTTGACCAAGAAGGCTGCGTCAACAATCAAGTGCCAGTGTGGGTCGCATTTCTTGTGCTTGGTCCTGAATGCGTCACGGTTCCGGATTAGGTTTGCGGAGCAAGTTGAAGTTCGCGGCTCTGAAGGTGGATTGAGACGGCCAGCGGAAGAGGATGAGAAACCACAGCGAGGGCACGCGGGAAATTGGAGGTGAGAAGCTACGGATTAGTGATTTAGGAGGGTACGATTGTAGGAGACTGAAGAATCAGAGTGTTCGCAGCGGGCCCGAAAGCCAGAGATGCAACTGGGGCGGGTAGTGTGAGTTCAGGAGTGGACAAATAGGCAAGGAGTTACTTGTTTGAAGTGAGGGATGGGGCGAAGTGATCATCACGTCGTCGTATATGCATGGACCGGATTCGACACTATATACAGAAGAAATGTTTGTCGAGATGCATATAGAAGTTGCGTTGCCTTGGATGACTCCTTTCTGAGAGTGAGTTGATGGGCCGAGTGCAATGGGTGTTACAAAATGGCTACGATGGGCGATAATATACAGCAGAACTGGACAGGCATGGATAGGTGGGCATCACAATCGTCGAACGCGTCCAAAGTTGATCCTGAGCTGCACGAGTCGTTACTTGTTAGTTTGATAATAAGAGTCTTTAGTAGGATGGTTTAAGGGGTATTGTCCCCACTCCACGGCAGGAGAACTATTAAGGGAGGAGTGATATGAGCTTGTGCCGGCAGACGGATCGCGGCTACCGTATTGGGGACCGAGAGGTGTCCAGGGAGCGGGGTGGGTTGGTGCTACAGGGTAACTAGCCGAAGTGGCGTAAGTACCGGAATTATGTGTCCAATGTTGGGTATGTAGGTGTTGTGGCTGAGGAGATGCTAAGGTTGCAGGATGGGAATATTGAGAAGCTAAAAGGAGAGCGATAAGCAAAAGGAAAGATCTTAGAGTACTTGATAACGCACCAGATCGCTGTTGAGCTTGATGTTGGGCAATCACGTAGGCCCGGCGCGAGTACGCTGAGTACCAATACCTAGAGGACAAAATAAATGAGTGGTTTCATGAAGTGCGCCTGATTACGTACTTTGATATATGTGTCAAGACCATCATGGTGGTCTCCATCTCGTTGACGTAGGAATCGGGGTCTTCGCTGCCTCGACGAGCCAAGGAGAATGCCTGGCCAGAATTATAAAGCGATTGTTCCAAGAATAAGTTTACATTAAAGGTTTGAGGACTCCCGCTCCTCTGGCTCCAGGTTGCGAGACTGAGGACATTCTTTGCAGACTGCTGGACGTGAGCGAGAGTAAGGTTGGGAGTGCGAAATAACATACCTTGACTGCGAGATCGTTATCGGAATCTTGAATAGGTGAAGAACGAGAACGTGCACGAAACTTGAAGATAGCGGAATAATGAATCGCGTGGAATGCGATATATAAAGTAGCTTGAGCAGGGCCGCCTGGCCCCTGGAGTAAATTCTGGAAGTTGCTCTGTGCGAAAGCAAGTTCCGGCCAAACTTTGACCCTTTCGCCATAAGTTGCAGCCATAGCATCGAAAATCTCGTTCCTGGGACAGACGGGATGTCAGGAGCGCGCCTCGACCTCATATTTCGGGTGCTCACATTTGTGCAGGTGCCTGCCCTACATCCCCGGTGAATGCGGCTCGACCTACTTTGCGTCGCTGGTGACTGAGAGCGATGAGCTGCGGGAAGACATCCACAAGATGGGCATCTCGCTGTTGGCCTGGGAGCGGGTGATCAAATTCACTCTGACTAAGAAGAGCTGGCCGGTCATTCGCTAGGGGGTGATGTCAGCCTCTCGTCACGAGCCCTGCTCAAAAACACGCACCCCATGCAATCAATTCATCCATAAGCAACAGAGTCCACCATGTCGCAAGCGCCTCTTCACGCGACACACCCACATCGGCGAGTTTGCTGCTCCACCCCAAACCGAGTGACCGGGCGATACGGACAGCCTCCTGTATTGAGGCGGGTCAACGGGATGAAGTGTAAAACGCGCGGTAAACACGAACCTGAAGGTATTGTGCACTCCAGTCAGCGCTTGCTTCGGATTGGCCCTGCTCGTTTGTAATCTCTCGGTTGCCACACTCCGCGCACGCTAAATAAAGGAAGCCTTGGAGCATTTCAACGGAAGCCTCGCCGATCCAGTTACCAAGTTGGGTCTGTCATGGGGTTCAGAAGCTATTCATTATTTAAGCGAATGAAAGAGAGGGCTACGCACTCGAGCGACATTGAGGTACGCGGTACCATGTTGGAAACGAGGTTCAAGGACGAAATCTGGAAGAGTGGAAAACCTGGTTGAGATGAAATGCGGGTGAGACGCCGTGACGGCCGGTTTATTGCACATTACTATTGAAGGGGTGCATTCGTACCTAGATGCGAGAGCCGCCATTCCGAGTGACTTGTGCAAGAGCAGACGGCCTTCTCGAGCCCTTTGCATTGTGTCCTCTAACCGAAAGAATGCGAAGAAGCAACTGAAATGGCTCGCGAAGGTCTGAATGAGGTCCGCAAGGTGTTCTGGTCGGGGGGACAAGGGATTCGTATTGTCAAAGAGACGTTGCGGAGAAGTCGAAAGAGCCAACGGATTGCCGGCAGCAAGTGGGGATTGGCCGGGAGGTGAGGCAGAAAAGGGGACCCCAGAAGATGGGGAAAGTGAAAGAGGGGAAAGGCTGAAGTCACTGGATGGCGAGGCAATCGGGAGAGGCGAGCCGGTAATGCTGGCAGGGAGATAAATGGCCGCCAGAAGGAGAGTGGGCTGAAGGTAACATACATTTGTGAGTGGGGGCGAGGGGTCATACGGGGTCGTGAAGAAGAAAGTCGTTGCTTGAGGCTGTTCGTAAGAAGGGACTGGGCACGATCGCTGACAGAGGGTGACCGCGCCTTGGACGTGGCGGGTTTCTCGGGTGCATCGAGGACGTCGAGACCCTCGATCTGGCGGCGAGTGCGCTCCTGGAAGGTGCAGACGAACCCCCCGGCCTGACACGATTCGCACTGGCGGGTATCGGGGATGGGGTCGCACTTGACTTTGCGCAAGCGGCTGGAGCGGGACGGCGGTCAGGGGAGTCGAAGTAGGCTAAGGGGGAGAGGACGGACCATTTGTCGCAGGCAGTGAGGGTACGGGGCCGCTTGCGCTGGGGAGACGCTTCCTGAGGGCGCTCGATGATAAAGGTGTACTCGCCAGTGGGCGGGCCGGAAGCGCTCATTGGGGAACGGGGAACGGGGGGGAGGGAAGAGGGGGATGGAGGACCAGGAACGGAAGATTAGGCGGCGGGCTCAGAGTTAGGACGAGCGGGGTAAGGAAGGCCGAGTATGGGTCGGAATGCGGATATTTATACGGGGGCGGAGGCGTATCGACCCTGAGGCGCCGCCTAGTTGAACATGAGGCAGAAATTTATCTGGAGAGTGGACGAGTGATGTTGTGCAGGGTCCGAAATTTTGTCGAAAAGAGAGGCGCCGCGCTATCGGGGGGCTGATCAGATTCTTGCTAGATTGTCTGGATTGACTCGGCAGAATGAGTAGACCACGAAATTTCGACATG